>Ga0114962_10002466_pt1 | contig 15402 bp, 1 predicted proteins | sample C_130820_MF_Meta_FD_87017 | JGI IMG/M metagenome (GOLD analysis project Ga0114962, IMG submission 87017) | Freshwater microbial communities from Lake Croche, Canada to study carbon cycling - C_130820_MF_MetaG | ecosystem: Environmental > Aquatic > Freshwater > Lake | place: Lake Croche, Canada...
ATATTATATCCAGGTGATTCTAAATATCCACTACCATATGTTGTAGTATCTGAAAATGCAACATTAATACTATTATAATTTGTAATTGTAGATGTAAATGAAAAGTTACCTACTGTATCAATAGAAATACTACCATATGATATTTGATTAATAAATGCATATAACGTCATAGGATATTGATCACTATAAGTAGTAAAATTACCAGTAAATGTGCTTAGTGTAAATGTTGATAATGGTGTTGGTGTTGTTGTTATTGACGAAATTTCAAGTTGATTAATTAATAATAATTGATTGTTTAATTGTTGTCTAATTAAATAAGATTGTGTTATATTTGGATCCGTATCTGAAACATAAATAGTATATGACCCTGTATCCAATGCAAGTGTTTCACTAAAAGTTATTGTATATGATGTAGTATTTGTTATATCTTGAAGACCAAAACTTTGAATTACTGTATTTAAATCACTGCCTAAATATACATATAATTGTGTTATACCATATGAATCATTCCAATTATTAATTAATAGTGTTATTTGTGTATTAATATTTTTTATTATATATTTATTATTTATTGTTGCATTTATTGGACCAATTGAATTAGTGATTGTAAAAATATTTGTTTCATAATATCCATTACCATATATTCCAGATGAACTATCAGTAATATATATATTAAAATTAGCATAATACTCATCAGTATAAGTAAATGAAAATGTACCATCAGAATTAATTGTTATTGGAGAAATTAAAATTGTTGGTGTTATTGGATCAGGATATGATGAATAATATCCAATATACATTTGTTCCATATATGTTAAATTCCATACAGATAACGTACCATTAAATAATGTACTGGTATATGTAACAAATGGTGTTGGTGTTGTTGTTATACTTGTTAGTGCAATTTGATCTGTAATATAAATAGGTGAAATTAATTGTCTGATTAAATATGTAGGAGATACTGCAGGATCTGTATCACTAATATAAATATCATATGTTCCAAGAGTAAGGGTAGAAAGAATAGACACCGTTATAGTAAAAATATTACTAGTATTTGTAATTGTTTGTAAACCATATGATTCTAATACAGTATTTGGATCACTACCAATATATATATATAATTGTGATATTCCATATGAATCATTCCATTGTGATAATGTAAGTGTAACAGATAATGATTTATTTTGAATAAATGATGTATGATTTAACACTGCATTTACTGGACCAATTGTGTTTGTTATTGTATAAATATTAGATTCATAATAACCATTACCATATACATTAGATGAATTATCAGTAATATATATATTAAAATTATTATAATACTCTTCAGTAAATGTAAAAGAAAATGTTCCATATGAATTAATTGTTATAGGAGATACTGTAATTACAGGTGTGATTGGATTAGGATAAGATGAATAATATCCAACATACATTGTTGTAGGAAAATATGAATTCCAATAAGATAATGTACCATTAAATACTGTATTCGTATATGTTTGAAAATCAGGAACAGTAGTTATTAATGAAATATTTAATTGATTTATAATATTAATTTGATTTGTTAATGATTGTCTAATTAAAAATAAATTAGATACATTTGGATCGGTATCACTTATATATATTGTATATGTATTAATTGATAATGTAGAAGTTAATGTAAATGATATTGTATATACACCAGAAGTATTTGTAATAGTTTGTAAACCGTATGATTCTAATACAGTATTTGGATCACTACCAATATATATGTATAATTGTGTAATAGTAGCGTATGAATCGTTCCAATTATTTAATGTAATTATTACTGTTTTTGGTTTATTTGGAATAATATTTGGATTATCAATACTGGCATTTACTGGTCCTATTATTGATGAAAGTGCAAAAGAATTTGATTCAATATAACTAGATGATAATATTGCATTATCGCCAATTGAAATTGTCACACCCGGTAATGTATTTTCATTTAATATATAACTAAATGTTCCATCAGAATTAATAGATACTGTATCACTAATAGTATTTTGATCATAATTTGTTGTAATAAATATATATAATGTTGTTGGATAATATATTGACCAATTCGTTATAGTACCATTTATTAAATTATTAAAATATGTTTGAATTGGATTAGGAGTAATAGAAGAAATTATAATTTGATCATTAATGTCAAATACAGAAATTAATTGATTTACATATGGTGGTGAAATTATATTAGTGGGATCTTGATCAGATAAATATAAATTATAAGTACTAGATGGAATTTCAGATATAATCGCGACAAAATTAATAAAATAATTTGTTCCATCAAATTGTATTTGTTGAGAACCAAATGAAAATACATTTGTATTTATATCAGAACCGACGTAAATATATAGATTATTTATATTTGGTGATAATCCAGAAAAATAACTTGCATTCCAATTTGTTAATATGATATTATATGTCGTAAATAATGTTTTAATTGCATATGGTGTTGTCGTTAATACTGAATTTACTGGTCCAATAATATTATTTAAAGTTAATTGATTTGTTTCTAATATACCTGAACCATAAGATGGACTATCAGAAATTGCAACAATAATACCAGGTATTGTGTTAACTGTTATTATATAATTAAAAATACCATATTCATTAACAGTAACAGTATCTGAATAATATGCATTATCGTATAATGTTGTATAATCTATATACATTGTGGTAGGAAATATGGAAGATATCCAATTATTTATATATCCAGTAAGTGTTGTTTGAACATATGTTTGAAATGGTGTTGGATTTATATCTATATGATCTAATACAATTTGTTTTATAACTGATATTTGATTAGTTAATGGTTGTAATATATTATATCCAGGGACATTAAAATCTGTATCTGAAATATATACAGTATAAGTACCAGAATCTACTCCAGATATTGTTGCAGAGAATTCTAATGTATACACATTATTTAAAGATTTTATATTAATTGCTCCAAAATTCCATTGTAATACGTTATCAGTATAGAGATATACATATAATTGAGTAAATGGGTAAGTCGAATTCCAATTTGGTAAAGAAATAATAAATGGAATATTTATACCTGCAAAAACAAACGTTTGATTTATTGATGCATTAATGGGACCAATAATTGTAGTAATAGAAAATGGATTGGTTTCTAAATACCCTGAACCATATGTTATATTATCAGATATTACAAATTGAGAAGTTGGATATTGCGTTACTTGGGTTGTAAATGTAAAATTACCCATAGTGTCAATAGAAATACTTTGATTGAATGTGTTATTTACAATTAAATTTAATGTTGATGGGTATGTATTAATCCAATTACTTAATACACCATTGTATATCACATCTGTGTATGTTGGCGTTGGTAAAATACTAGGAGTTAATGTAGAAATTTGTATTTGATCAGAAATTAAAACTGGATTAATTAAACTCTGTGTAAAAAATAATTGTGTACTATCTGTAATATATATATTATATGTACCCGGTGTAAGATAAAAACTAGTAGAAAATATGAGGTGATACATATCAGTAAATACGATATCATACTGACCAAGAGTAATCAATGGTGTTAATGGATCATTTCCAATAAATACAATTATAGAAGTAATGTTATCCATAAATGCATAACTAGGATCCCAATTTATTAATTGAATATCAAAATTAGTTTGTTTATCATTAACTATATATAATGGCGATGCAAGTGTACCATTAATAGGACCAATTTTATTTACTAAATATCCAGATGGATACGAGATTAATCCATTTCCATAAACAATATTATCAGATACAAAAATAAATACTGGATTTACACTAGTAGTATATATGGAGTAATTTAATATATTATTTTCATCAAGAATAATTGGAATTGCAGAAGAATATATATTTTGAGTAGTATCATCTATTGAAAGAAATATATATAATAAATTTGGAATATCCTTATAAATATTATAATTTGGTGAATAGTTATTTGCATGAATTTGAATAGTATTTGTTGTATATGTAATTAATTGATTATTTATGTAATCTGTAGAAAATGGAGGTATTACATCAATATAGTTAAATGTTACTAAATCACCAGGTGGATTTGTAATTTGAATATTTACCAAACCATCACCAAATTTAAAACTACTTGAAATTTTATTATATGTTAAATATACATATAATTGAGATATGTTATTTAATGTTGTACTAAAATTTAATATATATAATCCATCTTGTAATACAATACTATAATTAACACTGGACAAATTATTTATAGGAATATAATTTGTATAAATATCTTCGCTTGTTATATCTCTTGTATAAATATATAATTTATCAATACCCTCATCAATATAAGTAGGACTCCAATTACCTAGTGTTACAGTAAATTGGGTTATTTGAGATGTTATCGCAATATATTGATTTAATATACCTGTTATATTTTCTATTCTAGTTGATATGATTGGATTAGTACTATTAACCAAAAAATTTACAGGTCTAGAACCATATGGAATTGAATTGGATATATTATTATAAGTAAGGTATACATAATTATTACCTAAATTTTTGAATGCTGCATTAAAAGATAATTTAACACCATTTTGATATGGTGTTAAGGTTGCATGAACTTGTGGTGTGTTTATAATTTCAACATCATTACCTAAATTTAATCCATTAATATTATTTGCAAAATATACATATAAATCATTGATATGATACACAGGTGACCAATTTGGTAAATAAATTGTAAATTTTTTTGAAACACCTAACATTGCAGTATTGTCACTTAATGTACCAATTTTAGAAATTGGTTCTATATCATTTACTATATTTATAGATTTAGATTTAGTTATATTTGGTATAAGTGCAAATACTTGAGCGTTTAAAATTTGAGATACATTCTGTACATCAGAAACATAAATATATAATGAATCTGATTCTGGAAATGTTAATAATGAATTAATTCTATATGATGGTGTATTACTACCTGGTTCAAAATACGCTTCAATTGGAAATGGTCCATCACCCACACCAGGAATACGTTGCGCATTTGTTAAATTTTCTCCATTAACATTATCTGCAACAAATGTATATAATTGATTTATATTTAATGCAAGAGTCCAATCAAATAATGTAATTTTAATTTCTCTTTGAATTGTTATAATTGCATAATTATTGTCTAACGAACCATCTGAAATACTAGATACTGTAACTGGTGTTGGAATATTTACCGCTACATCAGTAGAACCAAATGGATGTGCATCATCAATTAATCCATTAGTAATTGATAAATATATTTTTCCTGCTGTATTAAATTTCATAAATAATGAACCAATGTAATTTCCATTAGAAAAAATAGTTTTACCTGATCCTAAGAAATCTGCTGCAGTTGGATTTATACCAGAATATACATAAAAGAAAACACCATAAAATTCAGACCAATTTGTAAAAATTAAATTAAATAAAGTATTTACACCTAGTTTTGCATTAATTGGTAATATAACGGCATTAACCTGTTTTGTTGGATCTGTTTTTGATGTAAAATCATAATAAATAAATGATTCAATAAATGTTGGAAAATGTATAAATGTATAATATGAATTATTCGGTAATGTTGGATCATATGGTGATGTATAAGATGATAATACAGTTAATGATTTATTAATATCTTGAATATTTTGAAAAATTGTAAACATATTTTCTAATACATTGGTTAAATCATATTGATATAATAATTGTAAATAATCTAATTTATTTGTATAAAAATTATATTGATATCCAAATGGTAAATTATTATAACTTATAGAAAATGGTGTTCCTGAAAATCCATCTACCACATTACCAGTAATTGTTTTTGATGACGTACTAATAATAATATTATATCTTTCATCGGGTAAATTAAAATAAATATTATATAATGTCATTGTAACATCATATCCATTTTTTACATATGCAAAATTTTTAAAATCGTATTTTGTAAAATAAGAATATTTTAAATTAGTTGTTTGATTAATTGAATTTGTTATATTACTAATAATATAATCAATAATAACAGTAAATAAATTAGGCGGAATGTTTGTATTATTTGTTGAATAATACGTTAATCCTGATAATACATTTTCACTTTCTATTTTTCTAACCATATAATTAATATTATTAAATGTAATTTGTTGATAATCAGATATTAAAATGTTATTATTTTCTGTCCAATAATCATATGCATTATGAAATCGAACTCTTTCATCAAAATTATTATATTTTCCAATTAAACTTTGTCTTAATGCAAACATTAAACGATAGTATTGAGAATAGTTAAAATTTTGCTTAATTGTAATTAATGAAAAATCATTTGAAATTTTAAATTGTTCATATTCAGATAAATATGTTTCTATTGTTGTTGTAGTATTTTCAGTCGTTACCGTATATGATGATATTGCAATTTTTAATAATGAATTTATAAACATATCTAGAATATCATTTAATCTATCAGGGCCAGTTAATACTCTGAGTCTTTGATACAAATCATTATATGTAATTTCATAAATAGAATTTTGATATATAATTTTTTTTGATTTTAATAATAAAAATAAATATTCTGATATTAAATTTATTAATCCATTTTTCCAATCTTTTGCAGTAATTTGTCCTAATGTATTACCAAGTGCCATAGGTGTTAGTTGAAATGAACTACCAATTAATTCATTTTGATTTAATAGAAAACATTCTGATATGAAATAATAATATATTTTCATTATAATAGATGGAAGTATTATATTACCTTCGATATATCCAGTAATTTGTGTACCAGAAGGATCTACTAATTGTATACCTCCCATATAATTATAATCTGAAAATACACCAAGTGTATAAGGATAACCACCAAAAACTAATCCATCTACATCAAAAGTATTTGTTACAATTGTTCTTTCATTTAAGAATTCTACATAATTATCATTATTTTGTAATATTGTATTAATAGATGCATTATCAGCAACATTCTCTAAATCTAACAATAAATCTTTAATAAATAATAAATTATCAATATGTTTATTAATAAAAAATGGATGTAATACATTTTGTAAATGATCAATAGATCCTACAACGGCAATACCATCGATAATATTATCAAATTTTGTAATTTCTTTTTCAATATCAGGATATTCTGAAAATGTATTTAAACTTAATATATGTCTAACACCGGTTTCAGGAATAGTATAATAATTATATGCATTACCTACAAAAGAATAATAATAATTTCTAAATTGAATCTTTAATAATAAAAAAACATACATAAATGATTTTGGTCTTGTTGTTGTATTTCCATTATATAATTTTACTTCGCTTGGTACTGATTTATATGGATATAATGCTCCATTATCAAATAATAATTGATGAAAATTTCCTAGAAAATAATTTACACCCGATGATAAATATCTTAAAAAATAATAACTAACACTTAAATTTGGATTATCATAATCCGCAATAATTGGTTTTGATGATGTATTACTTAAAAATGAATATAAATAATTTAAATAAAAAACAATTGTTTTACTTGCATTTTGAATATTATATAAATCATGATAGATTAACGGTATCAAATGATAATCTACACTTTCGTCAAATTTAAAAAATTTATCATAAAATGTTAATGATGTTACATCATTGATAGAATAATAATCATCTAATAATTTCTTTTGATCAATTGTAATATTTTCAGTTATAATATTTTTTTGTCGATAATCTAATATATTCTTAAATAATTCTTTAAATACAGATACATCTGATTGATAAATACTAAAAATATTATTTTTTGAAATATCAATAAAATTTAATTCAACAAGTTTGTAATTATTTGTTCTATAATTATAATCACTCAATAATACATCTTTTTCTAAAATATATGGTTCTTGACTTACAATTGTATTTAAATCATTAATGAATTTATGATAATTACTATTTGATAAATATTGAATAAAACTATTATCACTAAAATTTCGTTGATTTATTTGATAAAATTTATTCATATAATTATATAATTCATATCCAATTGATGATAAATCTAATATATTATATGATAATTGACTATATTGACCTATTGTTGTTATTAAACCATTAATAATTGACGAATAAGTATAATTTTGATTTTTATAATAATTTTTAGTATAATCATTCCAAGTTTGATATAAGGTTAAATCTGTCATTGGTACAGATGATGCTTTAAATTGTGTAATTAAAATTAAATAATTATCAGTGTTTGGGTATGGTCCTGTAATATTAATTGAATATTTCATTAATGTTAAAAATTCTTGATAATCTGTAAATCTTTGATTCAAATTATTTAATACATTTATGATTTGAATTGGATCATCATTCATATCAAAATAACTTGCATTTTCTGAATTAAACAAATCATAAATTCCATATAATCGTTGATCTAACAAATTATATCTTACTCCAACTCCACTTAATCTTCCTTTTATATCTCTAGTACCATACGCCATTCTAGTTGAATAAATTACATCACCTCTAATAATATCAGGTCTACTATTATATAAATTATTATTATTACTATCTTTGGAATAATATTCGGATACAAATGATCTTCCACTATAAATAAAAAACATATCATAAAATGATGCAAGAGTATTGTAATAATAAAAATAAGGTTGTGCACTTCTGTTTATCCATGCTTGATAACCTTGTATTATATTGCCTTCCATATTCGGTAAATATAATCCTGCTTGATTTGCATAAAAAAATGCAAAATCATAACTTGATATATTCGCAGTAATATAATTATTAATTTTTTGATAAAAGCTTGATAACGTCTTATTTGGATATTCAATATCTCGTTGTATACCGCCATATCCCGCTAGATATATATATTTCATATAATCATAATGGATTGATAAATTAAATACTTTATAATATTCATTAATATTATATCCAGATGGTACTGCAATAGTAGATGTAAATGTTATATCTGTAGAACTTGTTATTGTATAATGATCAGATGCAAGAATAATTTTAACTAAATCACCAGAACCATGAATTTTATATATAATTGGATAGTTACTTGAACTTGAATTTTTATATATACTAATATCAATAGAATGCTTTTGTGTTATTTTGGCAATATAGTAAAATATATTTGTAATTTCATTTATTATATTTAATACTTGATTATTCACATTTGTATTATCATATAATTCATATTTTTTTAATATATTGTAAGATTCATATAATGTTTTAAATGCATTTGGATTTTGATTATTGTTAATAATTAAATTATATTGATTGTAATAATTTTCAGGTGTGGTATATATAAAATCTGTTGTATTCATTACACTCGAAAATATAGAAAATCCTACTTTAGTTAATACGTCTGGTGATAATTGATATATTGTTTTAAAATAAGTATCATCAATATTAGTTTCTAAATTATATATATCACTATAGATAGAGTATAATTCTGTTAAATATTTATAAATATAATAGATAAATAATCCATCGTCTTTTCCTGATAATGCAGAAATATATTTATTTTTAGTAGTTGTATTTACACCATTTGTTATAAATATATTATTCCAATATAGTGATAAATATGTACTTTGCATACTAGGTACATGTTCTTCTAACTCTGATAAAAATGTTAAAAAAGAAAAATTACTTGTATCTTTTATCCCAACAATCATATTATATTTTGACACTCTATCCAATAAATTATAAGAATATTCACTTGGTTCCATTAATAATGGTAATTGATCAGGATCTAAATATGAAATTGGTCCTGCATTATTAATTTTATAATTATATCCATTATTTGTTGGATAATTTATATTATTTAAAAAATAAATATAAGAATCTTCATTTAAATAATTTTGTGATAATTCACCTACTTTTTGATATATATTCTGATATAATTGTAATTGTTTACTGTATAAAAATCTTGGATAATATTCACTTGCATTATAATTAATTAAATACGTTCCATCTAATAATAAAGGTGTTTGATCAATGATATCTTCTTGATATTCTGAATATTTAACACCACCACTTCTCGTTATTGTTTTTCTATATAATTCATAATTTTTCATAAATCCAAACATTGTTTCATGCTGTCTGTTAATATAATCTAAAATAATATTATTACCATATAATTGTGAGTTAAATTCAGTATTATTATTTATAATATTTGTTAAATCAATTGAATAATTATCTAATATTGTTGTTAATCCAAGAATTTTTATAATTCCTGATGTAGAATTAGTAGTATATGTAAATTTACTAGATTCTAGATTTATATATTCTAAATTAAATGAATTTTGTATACTCATAATAAATGATGTTAAATCAAATGATACGCTATTTCCTGTAAAACTTGTAATTAAATTAAGTGGTATAGTATTTGATACTAAATAATAATCAGATATTGTAGAATTAGATACATTTTTTTTCATATAAGTAAAAACAAGTGAAGTTAAATTAGATAATTGAACAGTAATTGGTTCTGTATTAAAAGTTAATTTTGTTTTTCGACCAGATGTATTCAAGGGATTATATTGTAAATAATTTATAATTTTTACAAAGTTATCACTTAAATTATCTCTAATATTTAATAAAGATCCTGCCCATTGATTATTATAATTATTTGATAATAATACATACTGATCAATGACATGAGTTGTTAAATAATTAATATATGATAATTGACTTTTATATACACCATCTGAAGATACTTGCGTATTTATTAATTTTATTAAAAAATTTTGATATCTAAATGTACCATTTTCTAAATTTGTAAATGTTGTATTACCAACACCAATGAATGAAAAAATATTATTTAATGAAGTATAATTCAGTTTATAATACAAGTTATTTAAATAATCTTGATTTGTTGCAGATTTAATAATTGTTTTATAATAAATTTTTGATATATAATTATACAATACATCATAACTATCATAAATATATGTTTGAACCGTAGATGTTATATTCTTTACTTGATCAGATGTTAATAAAAAATCATTTTCTGATACAATAGTATTTATTATATTTTGTGTTGTTGATATAATTGGTTTTGATACGATTGATGATATATTAACATCAGTATATACCATATTTTTAATAGAATTTATAAAATCTATTTTCTCTTGATTTGTTGTGATATTTGATGCATATGCAGTATTATAATTTGGATATAATGTATTAATTGTTACACTTGTATTAGAATTTAGTAATAATGTATCAGATAATAATAATTGATCAATTTCAATTGGTGTAGTAGTTAGTAATGTATTATTACCATGTCTAACTTCTATAATTTTATAAATACCATATAACATATTATAACTATTTTGTGGAGTTATATTTTCAGGATTAATACCTACTATAATAATATCATTTGTATTAATATTTATTGTTCTATCTAACAAAAATTCAGTATGATTATTAATATTATTTTTAATTAATGATATAATTGCATAATTAATTGGTTCATTTTGATATTGAGTTATTCCATAATATATATATAATGGATATGTAACATTATTTATTTGATTACTAATTGTATTATTTTTTAATAAATGTCTAAATGGTTGAACTATTAATTTTAATGGTGATGTATCTTCTATATTTTTGATAGTTATTGCACCAATAATCTCATTATTTCTTCTTAATAAAATATAATTTCTATTAAATATAGAAAAAAATGATGAAGTATAATCATATAAAAAATTTTTATTATTTATAATATTTTCAAATGGTAAGTATGTCATTAAAAAATTTTTATTATATATAATTGGAATAATTACTTCATATTGATAATCTAATGGATTATAATTAGAAAAAATATTTTGATAATTAAAAACATAATCGTTTATTTTAATACTATCAACAAGTTGTTGATTCATATTTTCAATAAATGTGTTTAATGCCACAATTTCAGGTCTTCTTAATATATATTTTTTAACAACATTACCATATTCATCTATCCAATTATTAAAATATTGAATATTTAATGTAGGATTAATATTTTTAATATTTAATAAATTTGCAATAAAAAAGAAAAACTCTTTATCCTGAAATGCATAATTTAAATAATCAATATTTGATATATTATCTTTTACAGCATAAATCAAATCTTTAATCGTGTGTAATTTATACTGATTGTCAAAAAATTGTGAATTATTCTGTAAAAATGTTGATAATGAATATTTTTGTTTTTTTCCTTGTGTTAAAAACATTGTTGCATCTAATAATGGTAGTACTAATTGATATTGCCCTAATACACTATCTCTAACTAAATAAACTTGCATACCACTACCTAAATTTAATTTATACAAATTTTCATTATATTGTTGCATATCAGTCATAGTAATAAATGTATATTGATTTTCTAATGATTGTATATATTCATCTCTATCAGTAAATACATAATTTGCATTTACTTCAGGTAAATCAATGACTAACATTATATCAGTTAATAAATCACCAACTTTTGGTATAACAACTTCCATTTTTTTTCCAAAATCACTTAAACTTGATAAATTAAGTATATTATTTTCTATCGAGAATGGTGTATATTTATGATATACAGATTTAAAAAATGTATAATTTTGATCATTAAACAATGAATCACCAGAAACATTTGATGCAATCTGTAAAATACCTCCTCCCATATTTATCCTTCTTATAATTATAATTATAATATGTTTAAATTATAATTATAATTATTTTTATGCACTAAAGTATAATGCACCCATGCCATTTGCTAATCTTAATATATTATATGTTAATCCATATAATGTAAATTGAGCTTTACTTATATCTGTATTAAGATTGTAATTACTTGCATAATTCCAAAATGTATCAGTAAAAGTTAATGTCATTGATTTATATCTTAATGCAGAATAATTACATGATCCAGATGGTTGATATTGTTCAGGATTAATTGAATATGAATACATATATATTCCATCACTAGGAATACATTTATGATGTGCATATGGTATAACTGTATTAACATAATTACCACCTAATGCTTTTTGTCTTGTATACGATTCAAATAATAATTCAAATGTATTTAATGGTCCTGGATAATTTATTGTTAATATTGCATTATCTTCACCTTCATATATACCATCAAATTGAAACTGTTGATTATTTATTGCAACAATTTTATATGTATTATTATAAAATTTACTTGAACTAAATGTTACCGTTTTTCCTATCATTGTATTATCTATTGTTAATTGATCCACAAATGAATTATTTAATATAAATATAGGTACAATAATATCATTTATTGTTTCACTTGTTATTTTTCCTTCTACAATAATATTCGTATTATATGAATAATTTTTATAATTTAATGATTGATAACTTTGTATAGTAAAATATAAAGATTTTACTGAATTAAAAAAATCATAATTTATTGTTTGAGATTGACTCGTTATATCTGTAGTGTATTGTTGAACATAATCTATTAAATATTCATGTGCATATGTTGCAAATTTTGCACGTTCATCCTGATCTAAATATATATATTCTGTTAATAATCTTACATCAACTATACTAACATAATTATCTATATTAACGTTACTACTTGTTATTAATGGATCAACATTTGCAATATTAAATAAATTATTTAATTGTATTGATATCTTAACATCATGATATCTAAAAAATAATATTGGTAATGAACATTCTAAATATCTATTAAAGAAAAATTGTAATGGTATTAATAATTGATATTGAGGTTTTACACTATCATCATAGGTTGTTAATATATCTATATTACCAATCATTTTATTATATGTAGGTAATATATCCGTATCAATTGTTAATTCCTGCCATATATTAAACCAATCTGTATATTGTCTATCTATTTTTTGTCCACCAATTTCTAAATCTATTTGTTGAATTAATAAATGACCTAGTTTTTCTTTCCATCCAAAATAATAATTGCTTTTTGTTCCAAATTCTTTTGTTGAATTATATAATAAATTATCATAATATTTAGTTATTAGTTCAAAATCTGTAAATAATGGTAATGATAATAGACCGGTTGTTTGATCAAATGCTTGAGATTTATTCGCTAAACTATTATAAGAATATATAAAATCATATTTTAATCCATATATTGCATAATATGTACCAGTACCCTGAATATCGGCATATGCTTTTGATGATGATAATGTTGTTATCATTGATTGAATATCTGAAATATTAAAATTTATGTTTTGTTGCTCTTCTACTATCTTTCTATATGTTGGATATAAAACATTTAAAAAACTTTTATACGCAGCGTAATTTGAGATTGCACTCGCTCTATCTAATCCACTTATTATATCCGCTGGTAACCTTGGTATACTAACACTCGATAATGTTATTGCAAAATACATTTTGTGAATTAAATCTCCAGTTTTTGGTAATACACATGAGATAAGTTCACCAAACTCCATTGATCCATCCATAGGTAAATAGATCATTTCTGTGGCAAAATTTGTATGTCTTTTATATATTGCATCAAAAAATGATATCTGTGGAAATTCTGTTATAAAATCTACATTTCCTCTAACCTCTAATTTGATATCACCCTTCATATTTATTCTAATTAATTTAAATATTATAATTTTATATTTATCTATTAAATTATAATTTAAGATTTATTCTTTAATAAACTTGATTTTTTATTTTGATTTATCATTTTAGATGCATTATATAATTTTGATTTAATTTTAGGTTTTAAATGCTCTTTACTTTCATTATTATCAATCTCATCTTTTGTTGATTCTAATTTTATTTGTAATTTATCATCAACTTTAAGATCTTTTATTAATGTTGAAACATGCTTTTTATCCACTTGTAAGATATTCGACAATATTTCTTCTTGTGGTTTACTGATCCAACTGTCATTGATTAATACAAGACCGGTTGTACTTCTTAGATTGGATATTAAAAAATTCTGAAATTCAGGATAGTTTTTATTACAATGTATAATTTCAGCCGCTACTAATGGATAATATGTTCCTGATGTACATATTTTTATAATTTCTTCTTGAGTTAATCGAGATAGATCTTCTTTACCTGCGGAGAAAATGTTAATGTTGACGTTGTTGTTGGTGGTGTTATTGTTAATTGTATTATTGGTAATATTTATATTTGATTGATTCATTAATAATTCTTTTAATTTTTCTAAAATTAATTGAGATTCATTTTTTATATTTTTTAATTTACAACTTTTATTTTGTATATGTTTCGTAACATTACTTTTTTGAAAAAATTTTTTAAAACATTTTGGACATGTATTATTATCAACAATAACATTATCATTTAATTTATTTAAATTGTCCGTTAAACTATCAATAATTGTATTTATATTTATTTTATTTGTTTCCGGATTAATTG
>Ga0114962_10002467_pt1 | contig 15401 bp, 23 predicted proteins | sample C_130820_MF_Meta_FD_87017 | JGI IMG/M metagenome (GOLD analysis project Ga0114962, IMG submission 87017) | Freshwater microbial communities from Lake Croche, Canada to study carbon cycling - C_130820_MF_MetaG | ecosystem: Environmental > Aquatic > Freshwater > Lake | place: Lake Croche, Canada...
CGGATCAGGTATCCGACAACTGTTAGAAAAGTGGTACGTGATGACCGGATGCCCTATGTTGCTAAACACCAGTCTTAACATACGTGGTGAACCCATGGTCAACGATCGAGCAGATGCTGATCGTTTTGAAACTCTGTACGGTGTAAAGGTCTGTAGTTAATGAATTATAAAAAATTTCAACGTTATGAACAACAGGCATTGAGCACTGTTTACAGTGAAGTGCCGGGCGGGTTTCACGATCAAATTATCCCTGAGTTTGCTCAAAGATTTTTACCTGAGTTCAATCTACAACCCAATGCCTGCATCATTGACATAGGTTGTGGTCCAGGACTGTTTGCGCAGGCTGCACACAAATTGGGCTATCAAGATGTCACAGGAGTCACGCTCAGTCCTGATGATGTGGCTGCATGCGAGTCAGCTGGATTAAAAATAAAACACGCTGACATGAGTGACTTGCCCTGGGCAGACGGCAGTGTGGATTTTATCTGGTGCAGACATGCACTAGAACACAGTCCTTATCCTATTTTTACATTGTACGAATTTCATCGTGTGTTGAAACCCGGTGGCCAAGCATTTATTGAAGTGCCAGCACCTGACAATCAGCGCACCTGGATGCACGAAAACAATCCCAACCACTACAGCATATTAGGCAACAAGATGTGGCAAGGATTGTTTGGCAAGGCCGGATTTGAAACTCGAGCCCACTGGGTGTATGACACTGATCAACAGTTTGACGAAGGACTAGTCAAAGAAATTTCTCTGTTGTATGGTATCCAGCGTCTGTAGACCATTGGTTAATCAAACCATGGAGCCCATTCAGGCACCACTTGTGGCAATGATTTTTTACTGACCAAGTCTTCGCGACGCATGTGTTTAACAAATCGTTCCAACTCTGCAGGGTTAAACTTGGTACTTTCGATTATGGATATGAGCGCATCCACAGTGTCGAGCCAGTTGCGTTCCCAGTTGTTGTACTGCGGCAAAGCATAGTGCTCGTAGCGTTTGCGACCCTGAGTCAGTCGTTCCAACGCCAGATTCCGTAATTCAGGCGGCAATATTGCCGCGCTCAAGTATGATTGAAACACTGTGCTGACTGTGATAAATTTTACATTGTTGGCATGGCACCAATCTACAAAATCCATGGCACTGAGCAAATTGACACCGGTGGCCACATAGTTGATGATATTGTGCAACTCAGGAGTCTGATTTATTCTCAATGCATTCGCTGAAACGGTGCTCCAGTCAGCACCGCGCCGCTGATACTCAATTACATCGCCAACTCCGTCTATGCTCACAGTGTATAACACTCGTTTGAATTTTTTAAATTTTTCTACTAATTTTTCAGGATAACTGCTGGCATTGGTCAACAGCGTTATTATTATATTTTTAGCCAAATCTTTTTCAACCAGGTAATCAATCAACCGATGCACTTCGGGTTGTAATACAGTTTCTCCGCCGGTGAATCCCAATATTTTTACATCTTTGACAATGTCAAAAAAATCAGCGTCAGGCAATCCGGTTACTGTTTTTAACTCATGATTGTTTTTACGTTCGATGCCGTTTTCTTTTCCAATCAGTTTTTCTATCTGTATTTCAAATGTGACACGACCGCTGCTGGCCCCGGGTCTGCACATCACACAGGCATAATTGCAATAATTGCTGGGCATGTAATCTAGTGCGTGGACAGCATCGGATATTAATCCATTGGCAATAACCCGTTCTACTTCAGCAATGATATCCATGTCTAATTGTTCATACAGATATTCATTGTTGACTATGCGTGGACTAGACGCACCCTGTCGTTCGGCTTGGATACAGGCCTGACACGCAGTCGATTCTTCCATACGTCCGTCTAAAAACAGTTGGCGCAACTGTATCCACCGATCGGTGTTCCTGGACTCCATTATGCTGGAATTTTGTATGTTCCAATCGGTCATTGACCAAATGAGACTACAGGGCCTCACATTGTTGTTGCCGGCCTGGCCTTCTGACACTGCATTGGAAGTTGAATAAAAACTGTTCATAAATGGTGCCAGACACATTTTAGGACCAAAACGGTCATACAGTTTTTGTACATCGGCTTTTCGTGCCGTGATACGGTCATAGTCATTCATAAGTAACTTTCCAATCCGCCACGACGGTGTAGGTCCTGCGTACAACAACTGATCCCTCCATCCCAAAAATAACTGTGGCGCAGTTCACTAATGATCGGATTGATGCGATGTCGTTTACAAAAATCAAACACTTCTCGATTGTAGGCACTGAAGATTACATTTTCTTCGTCCAACACCAAGCAGTTGACATCGAACACAGTTTCGGCTACAAAGCCGGTCCATTTGTTTAGATAGGTGTCAACAAACTGTGTAAACTCAGGTGTGGGATTTTGTCCCTGCACGTACCAGGCACCGGGATTGGAGTCGTATTTGAATTTGCCCACTTCCATAGCAGCCCAAATTGAACTATCCCAAATTTTGCACACTTCCCAACCAGGGAAATCACGTGCCAAATTCAAGTGCATGTCGTGTTTGCTAGAAAGAATAACACCGGGTTTGAGAATGGCAAACACTGCATCGCCGTGACCGTCGGTGACAGCTTCGTGTATGCGATATTCAGGTCCCAACACGTTGTCACGAATCCATTCGGTTTGTTCGGGACGCAGGTAATCACTGTTGTCAAAAAACACATCACGACCCACACGCACAATGCACGAGGCTGATGCACCATTTAAGATACAGTCAGGATTCCATTCGTTGCCACCATGTGGATTTACCACCTGATCAGCATTGGCATCGCACACCTCATTGAGCTCGCGTATGGGCAACACACGCAACAGTTTTTGCCCCAAACTGATCTGCCAGTCTCTGGGAGTCAGCGGTGGCAATGGTACTCCATGGCCAGAACTCTGTAAATTTACAAAACTGCTTTTGCTGGGCATGGTGGGCCTGTGAACCACAGCACCGTACTGTTCAATGGTGCGTTGTAGATTGTCAAGGTCTTCTTCGGTTTCTGCCAGGATTTGTTGCAGTTGATTGCGAACCTGTGCATCTTCGATATGGTCAAAGTAGTCGGGCGGATAAGCACGACCCACTATGACTTCTTCCAGCGGTTGCCAGGAGGTGTAGCTGTTGATCATTGTGGCCTTTCAGAGGGTGTATGATATTTAATTGATTGCAAATTCAAAGTATAAATTCTGACAGCATGGCAGTGAGTTCCTGCCACAGCACTGTGCTGAAATTTCCTCGATAAAAATGATTGTAATTGTGTTCAACTGTGCTCAAACAGGCCCGATGAATCTGTTGACGTTCGGCCACAGACTGATTGTCTAGGTCTTTCAGCAACCGAGTGACTTTTTCTATGCGCCGTATGTCATTGGTTTCTTCATCATAACTTTCGTCCAAAACTGATGCAAATGTTCTAAATCCATAGTGTCTCAGGTATTCCAAACTGCCAGCGGGCGCCACCAACACAAATGGCATCTCCAGTGCAATGGCCTTGAAAGTTTTTTCGGTAATGTGTTGTCTGCGACCAAAGTACACAGTTTCTGTGGGCACATATACCAGGCTGTCAGCCGCTTCTTCAAAGTTAGTAAGCCAACAACTGGTCATGGCCTGTGTGGCTTCGCCAGCAAACAGTTGTGGCAACGGAGCCTGGTCCATCACTGTGGCAATGTCCTGGTATACATTGTTGTATTTTTGTGCTATACTAGTGATGTTTACACCTTCTGCTGGACAGATTCTAGGAGCACTGACATGGTTGTGTTCCAGTTGATTTTTAAAAATGTTATAAAGAAAAAGAACTCGATGATCTCGCTTGCCGCCCACAATACGATTCGGACTCATAAAGGTCTGTGTGGGTTGACGATTGCGAGCCCTGGGCATCAAAAATGTTCGATCATAGCCGCGGAACCAGTCCTGACAGGCCCAGCCGTGATAAAAATAGTAGTGCGGAATCCAGCCGTATCGATCACAAAGCTGTTGCACATTTTCACCTTTTTCGCTCACAATCACATGTCCGGGCACATTGTCGCGTTGAGCCAGATCACCGTTGCGTTGCTTGACAGAATCAAACAACGGTGCATAAAGGTCAGCGTCCACAGGTTCTTGGTCATGAAAAAACACATAGTCAGTTTCTTTGTCGGCGTCATTGCCGTAGTTAAATAATGCTTCAGGACTGGTATTGCCCGGTGGGTCACAAAAAAACATACGGGTGCCGCCCAAGTTATTTTTTAACCAGGGCCAAAATATATTATCGTAAATTTCGTCTATTCTAATCATGTTTGATGTATTCTATTCCGGACCAAAACCCAATCAATTTGCACACGAACAAGCAGCAGATTCTATCGAGCATGCACAGCAGTTGAGTCGCACTAGATATTTCTGGTGGATCAATTATTTAACTGACTACACAGATTGGGATTTTTTATGGGAGCCAGTGCCGTGGGAAAGTCATCAACGGCATGCCTGGCCCAGCCAATGGCAAAAAGATGCCGGCACATACCTGGTGCCGCGAGGCGGCTACAGTGAAACCAACTATAGAAAAACGCCAGCACTCAAACGCCTGCCAGACTCGGAACCCTGGATCATACCTGACACATTTGAGTTGGGCAGCTTTGATTGGAGTTGGCACCCAGATCCCACCGAACCGTTGTATGTGTATCAGTTTGGCACACAGCACCAAAAAACTGGTGGGCCACAATATGTGACTCCGGGCGCCACAGATATCAAATTTTGTGATCAAGTGCGAGGCAATGTCAAGTCTGGTATCACACCGATTGTTGAAATCAATCATCTGGATGGCAATGCGGGTCAGGTGCCCGGCACTGTTGCCACTGTGCGATACTTTGACAACTACAAAGATGTGCTCACACGCATAGCCAAAACCACTGACCACGAATATATCTGGATTGTCAGCAGTGTGTGTGATTATACTGCATTTGATTTCTCATGGCATCCCGAACTGTGGCAAAACACCATGCTTCATGTGTTCGCCAGTGGCAATCAAAAGTTTGGTGACACCTTCTACATGCATGTGCCCACATTCCGCAATCGCATTGATCAGTTTGAACTATTAGATTGGTACGATGTAAACTTTATTTCAGTCAGTGTGCCACGCAGGCCCATGCCAGTGATTGTACACGATGCCGACAGTCAAGTGGATGCAGTAAAAACAACCGAGTGGGCCGGTCCCTTGGCCACGTTTACCAATCATGATTATGTGCCCGGCAACCTGGTCACTGTGTCACTGTGGCGTGAAAAAACCAAGACCATTGTGCCCGTCAGCGACGGTGCTGGAACTGTGGTGGTACCGCGTGTGGCTGTTCCTTATATACAAACACAGTTGTACGATTACCCATACATAGATCGTTCGCACAGGATGTTGAAAGATCCACAACTGGACATTGTGTTTATCAGCAATGGTGAAAGCGAGGCAAGACGCAACTATGAACATTTATGTTCGACAACACTCGGCACTTCTTCTCGTGTACATTGGGTCAAAGGCATCAACGGACGTGTGGCAGCATATCATGCAGCCGCCGAGGCCAGCACAACGCCTTGGTTTTTTGCTGTGTTTGCTAAACTACAAGTCAATGAACAGTTTGACTGGGCTTGGCAACCTGATCGCATGCAACAGGCCAAACACTACATATTTCATGCACACAATCCTGTGAACGGATTGGTATACGGTCACCAGGCCATGATTGCATACAATAAACGACTGGTGTTGGAAAATACAGGGCAGGGCCTGGACTTCACACTAGATCAACTGCATGAAGTTGTGCCCATTGTATCCGGCACAGCCAACTATCACACCGACGACTGGGCATGCTGGCGCACTGCATTCCGCGAAGTGCTCAAACTGCGAGCCAGCTTGCCTGATGTGGAAAGTGAGCACAGACTCAACAAGTGGCTCACTGTTGATACCACAGCCGGGCAATGGAGTCGCAAGGGTGCCGAAGACGCTGTGGAGTACTACGACTCAGTTGACGGTGACTTTGCGGAACTGCGAAAGAGTTACGAGTGGTCGTGGCTGGCTACGTATGCGTTTATGAAACGCAGTCTAATAGCAAATTAATGTCCGCAGTTGTGATCGCATACTACAAGTCTACCTTGTTGGTAAGTCTCAATATTCCAGGCCGATTGTATTAAAGAAAACCATTCGATGCATTCTTCTAATGGGTATTGTAATGCATTATTTTTTGATATCAATGGTTGTAATTGACTGTTGATTGCCTGGTGATATGTTCCTGAACCATAAGTTGATGGCGCAAATCCGGTCCAGCAACAGGGACTAACTTCTCCATATGCCGATATGTAGATACTGGATCGTTTCACTGCCCAGCACGAAACATGTTTTTTTGTAGAGTCGGCGTCGACCACGTCTTCTATCTGTATTGTGTCGGTTTTTTTCTTGTCAAACAAGATTTTAAAGTCTGTTGACCCGTCAACAGACCCAAGATTGTGCGTGTGTTCGCCGCAATGATTAAACACTGGACCGGTGCTACGTCCTTCGTTGGTCAATTCAAAATTAGCAAACCCCAATGTCTGACTCAATTTGCGACATTGTTCAATTTGATGCTGATTATGTTTAAATTCAATCATCTTCCAGATTGCTTTGCCACCGGCCTCAATAAAAGTTTTTGCATTTTTTATTACTGTATCCCATATTGTATTTTGTCTATATAGATGATGCGTATCCGCTAATCCATCAAGACAAAAGTATATATGAACTTTCAAATCGGCAAGTCCTTTCCAAAAACTTTTATCTCTAGCAGATCCATTTGTATAAATGCTGATGTGTAAATTAGGATTTTGTTGTTTGAAATACTCAATGATCTGTAACCCTTCGGGATTCATGACAATATCTCCAAAATTTCCACAGACGCGAATCCCCTTCAATTGTTGTAAAAAATCAGTGGTGAAGATTTTTTTTGAATTTTCTAATGTAAAATGTGTTTCTGGATACCCATTATTATATTCATATCCAAAGAAATTTCGTGGGCATAATGGACATGCGGCGTTACAAAAAGTGCTAAGTTCAAGATGAACGTCACGTATATCTTTATAGTTGATCATGCAACACAATCCAGTAACGAATCAATAACATACTCAACTTCCAAGTCTGTTAGTTCAGGATAGATAGGCAAGCTCAGGCATCTACGTGCTAGACTGCTGCCAGCACTCAACAGGTCTGGACCCTGGTAGTGTTGATATGCTGGCAACTCATGCATGGGAGTTGGGTAGTGTACTCGGGTCTCAACACCACGCAAGGCAAGATTGCGTTGTACAATGTCTCGATTGTCCACATGGATCACAAACTTGTGAAAACAATGTGTATCAAAGTTACTGTCATCAATCAAACAAGTGATCCAAGGCTTGTGCTTCAACATCTCCATCCAGTGTTGAGCAATGGTCCGCCTACGCTGTTGCCACTGGTCAATGTAGCGAGTTTTTACCAACATCTGCGCCGAATCTATTTCACTCATTCTGCTGTTGGTACCTGTTTCGGCATGTCGACTATGCTTGCCATTGCTGACCCAGTTTCTAGCAAATTCCATCAGCTCACGATTGGCAGTGATCACGGCACCACCATTACCGTAGTTGGCTAGATTCTTTGTGGGATCAAAACTGATAGCACAGTCGCCCACACGTTTACAGTCATTGCTGAGCCAGTGCTGTGCTCCATCCTCTATGATAGGCAAAGTCAATGTCCAAAGGCTTTGGTGTATGCTGTGCAATGCCTGACCGTATAGACCAACCCCACATATGGCCTGAATGTTTGCTCCGTGTTCCAGTTGATCTTCACGATCAATATCCATTAGACCATATCGATCAGTATCTATAATGCGTATGTTCCAGCCTGTGCGCACAAATGCGTTCAGTGTGGCCGGATAAGTCAGTGTAGGCACCGCCACAGTGGGAGTATCGGGTCGACCTGCTTGCAACATATACCACTCAGCAATGATTTCCAGTGCTTGCGTACCTGAATGACAGGTCACAGCATAAGGTACATGATTGCGACGAGCCAGCCAGTCTTCAAACTCGTAGGTGTAGTTGCCACTCATGAGAACACCTGAACGCAACACTGTGTCTGTTGCCTCCAAGATCTCAGTACGGAGATTGTTATACTGTCGTCGGATTCCGGTAAAGGGAATTTGTAAGATACTCATAATACTTTTGGAATCCTTGTTCTATGTCCACTCGGGGATCAAAACTCAAAATGGTTCTAGCCCTGTCAATGTTTAATGCACCGCGACTGGGGAAGTCTGCATCTCGGTCCTGCACCTCAACGGTGCCCTGGCCCACAATCTTCACAATCATTTCTGCGGCTTCCAGCAGGCTTACTGAATGGCTCTTGGTAATATTGAATGTCATGTTACGGCACATGATGCGTGTTGCGGCAGCAACAATGCCATCAGCCACATCATCCACATAGGTAAAGTCTAAGGTTTCGTTTGCTCCATTAACTCGGAGCACTCCGCCGCGCATTGCTGTGAGCATGAATTTGGCAACAACTCGGTCTTCAACATCAAGTGGCCCATAAACAGCACTGGGACGAATAATAACATACTCAAAACCATAACGACAAGCATAATCTTTGACAAGGTCTTCTCCACATAATTTTAATATTCCATACTGTCCTTGCGGACGGCATTCACTATCTTCCAACACATCATCTTCAAAGTCTCCGTACACCATGCTGCTACTGATGTACACAAACCGCTCAACGCCGTGTGTTTTGGCACTTTCAAGCATGTTGACTAGGCCTTTGATCATGACATCAGCGGCCTCAGTTGGCTTATGATTCACAGCCTTTTGTCTGGGATAGCTGGCACAATGGATGATTACCTTGGGCTTGTGGTTAAGTACCGCCAAGTCACAGGTCCAAAAGTTTGAAATATCAAAGCACTCAATCTTTGTGTTTGGTGCAATCTTTTTCTGTCGCCCTGCCATCAAATAATCAAGTTCCGCTTGAGGAATAAGATCGAAGTAAGTGGTTTTTGTGTCTAATATAACCACTTTCTCATCACGTGCTTGTAATCGTTGTACTATGTTGTGCCCAATAAAACCCAGGCCGCCGGTTACTAAAAATGTCATTTGAATTTTAACTTAAAAAATGTTTGATTCGGTTCGCTGAGTCTGGCTATGATTCGATATTGATGTCCATAACTGCTGTGATCTACTTGGCGAATCCAATACGGCGACTCCACAGCATGCTCCATTACAAATCGACCTGCTTCGCTTTCTTGCCATTCCCAAAGCGGTTGCGCCGCATACAAGTCTGGATCTTCTACATCGCCCATGGCAAACTCGTGTACCACAATATTAGAAATGCGTACAACTCGGTTGTCAATCACTTGGTATTCTGGTGATTGGTTGTGGTTGCGATGCAATGTCATCTAGGACTGGGACCCCCGGTGTCGTCTGCACCAGTTGGTAAGAATGATTCTAGTTTACGTTTCATATCTTCGGCCTGTGCCACACGTTGGCGTAATTCACTGCTGCTGAATGAATGATCACGACCATTAAAAAACAGTTCAATGCCACGCTTGTGACAGATCTCGCGGCCAGTGAATTCTCGACCTTCATACTCTACGCCTAGTATGCGCACGTCAATAGGTAATACCAACAACAGATCTTCTAGATCTTTTTCTGTGTTGTACACCCAAACTTCGTCCACATACTTGCAACCAATCAGTTGTAGTTGTCGTTCCACAATGCTCTGCACTGGTCGGTTCTTGTTAGGGCGATCCAGTGTGGGATCATTTTGTAGCGCACAAATCAGGTAATCACATTGTTCATTGGCTTCACGCAACATGGAAATGTGCCCGGCGTGTAACAAATCAAAAGTGCTGGCAGTAAAGCCAACTCGTTTTTTATCTATCATAATTGATTTTCCTTGAAAGGTCAGCTATTATAACAACTTTATTGGTCTTTTGCAACAAATTCACGTATCATTGGAAAAATAGTTTCCAGCGCAGCAGCACAAGCTCGGGCCACATCTTGGTGTTCTTTTTGTGTACCATGTCCAGACCGTAATTCAATATAGTGTACCCATGATCTCAAAGTGCCCTGCATGTACAAGCGGCTAGCAGTCATGCCTTCGGGCAACACTGCACGGGCCTGTTCTTTGGCAATACCGTTGTCAATGGCCCATTGATATGATTCTTTGATCACATCAAGCACCTGACGTTGTTTGTTTCTCCAAGTGCCGGCCAAAAGAGCGTTGTGATCGTTGTGCCGTTCATCTAGCTCAATGCTGTTTTGTCGATTTTTTGTGTCTTGAAGACGTGCCGACCTAAGTTCAAAATCAAAATCTTTTGTTGGATCGGCGTAGCGTTGACTAAATTCTTGGAAACTGAAACTGCGATGACGCAAAATTTGGCGAGCAATGTCTCTGGTGGTTTCTATTTCCACGCAGGCCGAAACCATTTCCAGCGGACTCCAGTGTTGATTTTTGATCAAATAACGTATCAACTTTTCTGAAGTTTCGACATTGGTTTGATTGCTGGGATTGCTAACGCGGGCACAGTAGGCCACCAATTCTTGAACGTTGACAATACCCTGGGACTGCAATTCTGCACTGGGCTCACTGTGACTGACCAATGTGACTTTCATAACTTGCCCAATAATTTATCAGTTTCGGGCTGAATAAGACCGGCCACTGCTGCCACGTCGATCACAAAATCCACATCGCGTATGTCATGATCGTTTTCGGACAAGTATCTGGTAAGCATGTTTTCGACCTCTTCTAATTGAAGGCCTTGTTTGATCAATGTGTGAACATTGATGGTCTTTTGCCGACTGCCTGCCAACTTGATTACAACTTTTTTGATACACTCTAAAGGAATATCAGTTTTGTTTACGTCAGCCAGTATCTGTTCCCATTGGGAAATAAAATCATCCGTGTGTTGCATCAGCTGTTACGGCCTTGGGTTTGCGGCCGCGCTTGGGACTTGCTGGCACAGTTTCAACGACCGAAGTTTTGGCTTTCGGCGACACAGTGGGATCCATTTTTTCAGCATCTTTTTTCATTCTGGCAGCTTCGGCAATCATGTTCTTGGCATTGATTTCCATGGCCTTGGCCTGTGCTAACATGTTGGCGGCAATATCTCTATCGCTCAGTGCGGCATTTTGTCCGGCATTCAGCATCGGGGGAGCCACATAGTTGACATCATTTTTTGCGGCCTGTGCGGCTTTGTATTCAGCTTCGGCCTTGCGCTTGACTTCGGGTGCTACCATACCTCGGCTGGCATCATTTTCTGCCAGACGTTTGATGGCTGCTTCGCCTTGTTTCATCTCGTTCAGCATTTTGTTGAGTTCATCTAGACGAATACTACTGCTGTTGGTAGGAGTCACAATGATATCGCTGGTGCGAATTTTCTTGATCATGCGTTCTTGATGTAAGGTTTCCAAAATGGGGCGTCCATCCGGCAACAGACTACGATGCAGTGCGTCGGCCAACTGTTCGGCCTGCTGTCCCACTTCGCTTTCTAAAACTTTTTGTACAGCATCTTGCCATACCACTTGAATAGTTTCAGGATAGATGCACAAGCACATGTGATCTTCTCCGGGCACCTGACGGAACAGGATGCAGACCTTGCGGTCGCCGTGTTTGCCTACGTGTTTCATAAATGCCATGTCATTCTCCTTGTGATGGGGCAGGGTCGTTTGATTGTTCAGTTGCTTGGTCGTTGCGCACTTGCTCGATTATTGCATCTAAAAACAAAACCAGTTTATCATAAACAGCACCAACTTGACTCAGTTCTGCTCCGCGGAATGCTCCGCGTTGGCTGGCCAGATCAATGATGGTCTTGATAGCATCAAGATCTGTTATAGTGATTTGTGGGGGTTGAGTTGTATTTTCCATGCAAATATTTAACAACATTTCCGCAATGGAAAAATAAAAACACCCCGTTTGGGGGGTGTTTTGGCAAAATTGAATCTGGGTTATTTCTTAGATTTTGTCCTTGGGATCTTCAACATATTCAAATTCTGGATGATCCTTTATGCGCAACCAAGTGATTGGTTTCCAGTAGCGATGTATGATATTGTTGACAGCTACAACAGTTATTACTATCACAATCACGGCCAGTCCGGTTAAAATACTTCCTGCCAAAATTTCAGCGGCGTTGTCCACGTCCATGTTTAATTTTCCTTCTTATAAATTACTGTCGTTCCACACAGAATAAAAATGCACCGTTGTTGAGCCCATGTTCTTTCAACGTCTTGGCCAAGTCCCGACACTCTTGGTATGTTCGAACTTCAGCCAACTGAACATACTTGGCCTCAGGTGGCACTGTGTCAATTACAAAAGCAATAATCAATGCCCACATAATTATACCTTGGTCCCAAATTCAATCAACAAAATAACTGCCACAGAAATAATAGTACCCATCATTCAACTCCAAAATGTTGTTTAATCAAATCATATGCTTGACCACGACTAACCATATCACGCAACATAGGACTCAGTGCTACACCACATTCCCTAACAATCAACTCGGCGAACTTTTCTTTGTCAAATTCTTGAATACGCTCAGTCATCATAGTTTTAGGATCATATTGATGACGACTGGAAGTGGCCTGTTCGGCAAGTTCTTGAATTCGTTCGTTCATTTTAACATCCTTTTAAACACAGGTAATAATTTCTTGTACAATCTTTGTTGTCGCACACCGTCGGGGTCAGCAAAGGGAAGATTGTTTTTACCTTGACGAATAAAGTAATTGGCATTGCGAAGGTACGCACATTCAGTTGCCGCAGCCTTTGCTGTGGTATATACCTTAGCATCACGGCCAACACCAATACGCACAGCCTTGATTACTTGCACTGTGTCGTTATATTCCCAATTCATTCTTCAACTCCGAAATGATATCCAAACGCCCAAATGCCGGCAGCATTTACTTGTCGTTCATATTCTTCACACAGCAATATTAATTCTTCTATGCTCATTCTTCAACTCCTCAATCCTTCTTGTTCTCGTCATAGTAGGCATGTGTGCCCCAGGGTGGCACAATGGTTGTGGTACCATGCAAGATCCAAGTGGTGTCGCAGTAGTTCTCATCACCCCATGAACCAAACGGGTAGCCGTCTGTGAACACTATGAGTCGGCGTGGTGTAATCTCTTGTTCCTTCAAGTAAGTGAAGATACAATCAAAGTCTGTACCGCCGCCACCGGACACTTCGTAGTCAATCATGCTGTCAAGATTGTCTGAGTCATATTGTGCAGGGTTGTAGCAGTCAGTGTCAAAGGTCACAACATGAATCTTGTAACTAGGGAACGAGTCCATGATGCCTTGGATTTCACTCAAGAAGTCTTTGAGCATGGTCTCCGAGATTGAGCCTGACGCATCCAAAAACACTGCAATGTCAATCATTTCATCGGGCTTTTGTCCCGGCATCACAGCATCCATGTGCCAACCTTTGCGGCTAGCCCGCATCCAGGTGTAGTCGGCTTTGATGGTGCTCTCCAAGTTCATACGCAACAGTTCACGCCAGTTCAACTGTGGTTCTGTCAGCTGTTGGATCAAGCGTTTGACACCTGCGGGCAAGTTACCTGCACCGTCCACAGTGGCAGCCGCCGCCAGCATGGCTTCTTTGATCTCGTCCTTGATGGCTTGTTTTTCTTCAGCGCTCAACCGGGGACGACCCTTGCCTTCGCCGTCCTCATCTCCGTCACCTTCACCATCCAAGTGCTCGTCAATCAGCTGATCCAACAATTTGCCAATGTCAATCTTTTCTGCTTTTTCGTACAAGGCATCATACACTTCTTCCGAACTCATGCCGTCATACTTGCGATCATACAAACACGGCACACTAGTGATCTTTTCGCCTACACTGTGTTTCACAAGGTCACCATTTACACAATAGTCGTTAGCAATATTCCACAACTGTGGGTCGCGGTTGCCTCTGCGTCCAAAGTGATCATACACACAATGCAACACCTCATGTCCAAACAAGAACTCAACTTCTTTGGGCCGCAACATTTTGATAAAGCGGCTGTTATAGTAAAAATTACGTCCGTCTGTGGCGGCAGTGGCACACCACTCATCAGCATTGACCAGTCGGAGTCGTGTTGCAAGATTGCCAAAGAAGCTGGCACGTAGCAACAGGCCCACACGGGCGGTGATCAATCGCTCTCGCATTTCTCGATCTAGATTGACGTCTGTGGGACCGATCAAGTCGGCAAATTTCTTTGCGTCATCTTTGGTGGCAGTGGTACCGGCTGTGGCATGTAGTACGTCAGGGTTAAAATAGTGCATGCGATTCCTTGTTTGTTTCATGTATTATAGCAGATTGTGAATTAATGGTCAATGTAGTACTTGAGTGTTACAGATACTTTAGTATGAACCATGACTGTGAGGACTCGGTGTAGAAGTCCAAATGCACTTGCCGTTCATAGTGGTAGCCTGGTGCATCCTCAATTTCCTGTGATTGAAGCACAGCCCACATTTGATCCAGTTTGCGATTGGGTTCAAGTCCCTGATGGTCACGTGCGGTAAACCCCAGTTCACGCCGCATGATGTGCCGCATGCGTATGGTCTGACCAAAGTCCTCGGCCAAGCGGTCCAGCACCTGAGCCCATTCTTCAGGGTTGTGAAAGATGATGAGATTCCGCTTGGTGGTTACCCGATAAGACATTCCAAACTCTCCACTTGTCGTACAACAGGGCATCCTTATCGCTCTGGATGTATATTCTGGCACCTGCTCTCAAATGTTTCCACGACCCAGCAAAGTCCCAACGGACGCCGCGATCTCCCAAGTTCTGTCTGCACCAACGAATACACTCCACAGCATCGCCCTTGATCTGATATTCATGACGCCAGCGAGTCATGCAGTGCCTGAGTGTGTGAGTTCAAAGAACATGAGTTCTTTGTCTGAAGCCACGTAGATTCGGTAGTTGCGGTATTCGGTACTGTAGGCCCAGGCCAGATTTAGATCATCCGACAGATAGCTCTCTGGCACACGATTATTCAGTTGTTCAGCGATTGCATTCTGTGTCTTGACATCTGTACTCCAACCATAGGTGCGGTTGAACCAACGTCGGGCTCGATCAAACTCCAATACACCACTGCTGTATGTGCCCTTGGGAAACTCAATGGTGTACCGGTAGATCTTGCTCCAAGCATGGCGACCATCTAGTTTAACTATGTTGTAATGCATGTCATGAATCAGCTGAACTTTAACAAAAATACTGTGTACTTCTGCTGGTCAACCACTTGGTAATCTATTTTTATATTTTGATCTGAATCATACTCGATCAAAATCCCATACTGTTCTATCAGGTGATCTTTAAACGACAACGCACCGCTGTGATCCTGAGTCTCTAGTTTATAGTGGTTAAAAGCACGGTGTAGTCGTAACGGCGCTAGGTTGTCACTGCCGGTGATGGTGTCTATACG
>Ga0114962_10002468_pt1 | contig 15401 bp, 16 predicted proteins | sample C_130820_MF_Meta_FD_87017 | JGI IMG/M metagenome (GOLD analysis project Ga0114962, IMG submission 87017) | Freshwater microbial communities from Lake Croche, Canada to study carbon cycling - C_130820_MF_MetaG | ecosystem: Environmental > Aquatic > Freshwater > Lake | place: Lake Croche, Canada...
CATTTTTTCATTAATGCGATCCAACATGCGCTCCTCGACGGTTGCATCTTCGCGGCCGCGATTTCCGTAGCGAGCTGCGGGGGCGCGGCGACCACCTCCCTAACCGCGGCCCCTAGATGATGATGGTGATGGACTAGCAGTAGGACCGCCGGTAGGACCAGCAGCAAGACCACCGGTAGGACCACCGGTAGAACTGCTGGTAGGACCGCCGGTAGGACCGCTGGTAGGACCGCTGGTAGGACCGCCAGCAAGACCACCGGTAGAACCGCTGGTAGAACCACCTCTACGGAAATCACCTGAATGACCACCTGCATGACCACCTGAATGACCACCTGAATGACCACCTGCATGACCAGAATATCCGCCTCTACGGAATTCACCTGCATGGCCACCGGAATGGCCACCTGCATGACCACCAGAATAGCCACCGGAATGACCACCGGAATGACCACCTGCATGGCCACCAGAATAGCCACCAGAATGGCCGCCCCCCCCAGGACGCTGTCGCCAACTAGTATACATACCGCCCCCCGAATGGCTGCTACCGCCACTGCCATCATCCGAGGGAAATCGCAATCCAGCAATCACCGCTTTCACTTCTTCGGGACATGCAGTAACACGCTGCATGTGCCCAAGAGCAGCCTCCAGCACTACCGGTATTGCAATAGCAGAAGCAGAAGCAGATGACATCATGATCCTATTGATGTCACAAATGTTTAGGTGCGGCCGTTTGACCGTCAAGTTTTACTAAAGCCCAGTAGGATCATGAAACTCGGTGATAACACAATCAAGGATCTCGATGTCGATTCTCTAGTAGATATCTTTCCAGTGGCCACAGAGGTCGGCAAACAGGCTCTACGAGCTCGTCTACAAACACCTACATCAGACCCCCCCGAGCTGAACCGTCGTCAAGCCGACATGAAGGCACTCCGTGGTCTATGCAAGACAAATCTTCCTGCAATCACTACAGCGATCGCCACTCTTAAAGAGTGTGAAGCAGATGTCGTCAGTGTAGGTGCCGCAACATCCGATAAACGACTCATGGAATATTACACTCAGATTCTATGGGCATCTGATTCCATGGCTGCACCTCTGAATCATATGGGCTGGCTGACGGAACTCGTCGTTCTCTTTCGCACCATCCTCCTTCCAGGACTCACTGTGATTCTGCCACTCTTTGTCCTGATTGCACCCTTTCTGCTCTATAACGTGATCCTCAATCAGGAGCTAACAGCATCCGGCTATTTTGATCTCCTGCAGGGATCCATTAAAAAGGCCATGCCCTCTGTATTGGGTGCGCCCCGGTTTGCCGGAAAGGGCGGATTTTTAGAAATGGGGGAGCAGTTTGCCCACGTTGCTGTAGCCTTTGTAATGTTTGGGTTCTCAGCCTGGAGTCAGATATCTTCTGCACTATCTATGCGAGGGATTGTTGCGGATATGCGGAAAAGAGCTAACAGCGTTGTCCAGTTTACAGAGGCGGTGATGCGTCTTCGGTCCATTGTAGGCCGGACGTTGGAACGGTCCTTACCAGAATGGTCCTTACCGGAACGGTCCTTACCGGAACGGTCCTTACCAGAATGGTCCTTACCGGAATGGTCCGATGGACCCCTAGGAGTCTTTGGGGATGCATGGAATGATCCAACGCGGATTCATCGACTCATCGCAGAAGCAGGGCGACTCGATATGTTGATTGCAATCGCCTCTCAGAAGCGGATCTGTTTCCCTACCTATGATGTCTCAGGTGCTGGGCTTCACATTCAGGATCTCTATCACCCCGGGCTACAGCAGGAAAAACGAGTCTATAATACGATCACAATGAATAAGGAGCATAAGGAGCATAAGGAGAAAGAGTCACCAACAAGGGGGCATGTGCTCCTTACGGGGCCTAATCGGGGTGGAAAATCAACACTCCTGAAGGCGATTGGATCAGCGGTGCTCATGTCGCAGACACTCGGTATCGTGTTTGCAAGAAACGCGTCATTACCAGTATTTGAGAGCATTGTGACGGCATTGTCCCCTGCAGATACACTAGGGAAGCTCAGCCTCTTTGAAGCGGAGATTGAGTTTGCGAAGAATGTGAAGGCACTTGCATCTCAGCCAGGGGCGGGGCCGATGTTTCTCATGATGGACGAAATCTTCCACGGCACGAATGCCCATGATGGTGTTGAGGCATCAGAAGTGTTCTTAGATGAACTCTATGATCTGCCGGCTCCAATCTACAGTATTGTATCTACCCACTATATGTCTCTACCGGATCGCTATGGCTCTTTAAATAAGACTCAGAATCTCTGTATGGAGGCGTCTGTAAATCCAGCGGATCCTGATAAACTTGTATATACCTATCGTCTCCGCCCTGGCAAAAATGGGCATAGCTCTGTGCGTGAGATTTTGAGAGAACGCGGACTTCTTGTGAAGCCTTTGCGGTCTCCCTCCGAAAAAAAGGTCTCAGCAAGCGAGTAAAGCTATGAACTCTCTTTCCATGGAATCCATCTTCCTGGCACTTAGTGGAGTGATCCTAATGGCCGGTGTTCTCTACTGGTTCTGGAGTCACATCCAGTTGACGCAGAAGAAGGTTCAGCTCTTGGAGAATGCTATATTTGAACTGCGCGGAATGGTGCAGAGAGGGGGGGATGGTCACACTTCTGATCTGGGTCCCGGTCCCGGTCTCGGTCCTAGTCCTAGTCCCGGATCAGGATCAGAACTCGGACCTGGACCCGGACCCGGACCCGCACAGGGAGATGCATCAGAACTGATCCCAGAGGCATCTGCAACAGCAACTGCATCACTCTACAATGATCTGAGCGACGATGATTGGAAGGAGGAACCCGCCACTATTCCCGCTCATACATCGACCCCACTGGAAGTCCCGTTGGATCTTCAGCCAGGAGGACGCATTGAAGGAGTGGAGGTGATTCCGGAAGCAGAAGAGAAGAAAGAGGAACTGGCAACTGCAGCGGCAAGCGCACAGTTCCGCGAGCTCTTTACATCCCCTCCCTCTGCATCTGCAACTGCAACTGCATCTGCACCAGCATCAATCTCTCTTTCCGATGTAACATCGCTCGACGGGATGGCAGTTAAGGATCTCCGGCGTCTTGCAGAACAACGCGGCATTCCCAATGTATCGGAACTCCGTAAGAAGGAAATCTTGTCAGCGCTCAAATCACAGATTGGAGTCCCCTCCTCCTCTTCTGGAGTCCAGGTAGAGAAGATGCTCGATCTTACAGAAGTATCCGAAATCCTTGAATAATTTTGACTGGATCAGGTAGGGTATCATGGACGCAACACGCACTCTGAATCCGCGATATTCGGGCGCACCGGCACGGATGGCGGATGGGCGGCTCTTTACAGACTATCGGGGCAACTGCACAACACTGGCCCCGCTGAGCAATGATACATGGGCTGATTTTGATCGCAAACAGGCCATGGTGAAGGATGGGTCGCATCAAATGATGGCGGATCGCCGGATTGCATTTGCACGTGCAGCCTCCGTAGATTGTGTCGACACGATGCTACCTGAGGCGGCGAAGCGGATCTATCGGTGGGATTCTGTTGCACTGGCTCCTACGGCAGCGGGACCTCTTGGTATCGGAACGGGCACTATGTATCTTCCTGGATCTCCTGCACTCGCATCTGCTGATCCGGATGCATTGGCGGCTGCTACATTTCCTACGGTGCCTGGATCGATGCAGCCGGTTGCGGTATCCATTCGCACTGGTGCTCCGCCGGCTGTAACGGGTCGGCCTCGAAATCGGTATGCAGCGCCGTATGGCAACTAAGTGGAGTATCTATATAGTTCATGATCAGAACCGATTGATCGGTTCGGATCATACACTTAGTTATTTATCTTATGCTGTATTCCATCTTCGTGATTTAGTATGACGATGATTCGGCTTGGCCCTGTGCTTATGAATCGTTGATTTCTTTTTATGTGTGCGCTTCTTACTGCGACTCTTGCGACTGCCACCGCCCCTTTTGCGGCGTGTTTTAACCAGAGGGAGAGGGGGAGAGCTAGACCCGACCGAGTTGTTAGGATCAGGACCAGCACCAGCACCAGCACCGATACTAAATATACTACTCAGAGAACTAGGAGCAGGTCCAGGCATACCAGGATAAAAAAATGAGGATCCACTAGCGGCAGGACCAGCAGCGCCACCGCTACCCGAAGCTGCAACAGGAGGACTACCTAATAAACGAAGATTTCCATGACCAGGACTAAAAAATGGGTATCCACTAGCGGCAGGACCAGGACTAGGACCAGGACCAGAACTAGGACCAGGACCAGGACCAGGACTAGGACCAGGATAAAAAAATGAGGATCCACTAGCACCACCGCTACCACCACCACCAAAAAATGGGTTACTAGTAGCGGTAGGACCAGGACCAGCATCATAGGCAGCGGTAGGATTTTGTCCAAACACGGAAGAACCATGACCAGCACCGCCACCGCCACCGCCCCTCTCCTTACCTAAAGATTTAAGAGCTAATAAATCAGGACCTTTACTAGCGGCAGGACCAGCACCATAGGCAGCGGTAGGATTTTGTCCAAACACGGAAGAACCAGGACCCATGACTGGTGCAGAGTTAGGATCTTCTATTTCTTTGAGGACTGCAAGTCCCGCTGCAACGAATATAGCATCATTCTTTTCAGCAGCTTCAGCATCGTTAGCATCTTTCGCAAGTTGTGTCAAAGCTACACCGTGCACATTCACCTCGGGATCTAAGAAAGGTGTTGGTGGGGTAGCTGCACCCGGATGTGGGTTAGCCTTAGCAGAACTGTTATTGTTCTTTAAATATGGTATTAATGCCTCAAGTGCACCACGCATCTCTTCCTTGTTTGTAGGGTCGTTTACATATTTATATGTGGAATGCCAGTCGTTTTCATGTATAGACATTTTTCTTGTTTTATCTTCTAATATTTCCTGTAATCCTTCGGGTGTATCGTTGTAAAAGGTTATATAAACATACGCCAGATTTTGCAGTAAATCACGCATAATATCATTATTTTGGTTAGTAAAACCTTCACTTACGATCATATCTATGCCATACCCATTAAAATGCGCAAAACCAAAATCTATTAGGCGAATCTTTCCCTCATAAATCATATAGTTATTTAGGTGTGGATCTCCATGATTAAACTGAATCCCTTCTTTGTTTACACTCTTTAGAGTTTTATATAATATAAATAATATGTCAGTAATAAGTTGTTGTCTTTTAAGTTGTTGTATTTTTGGGCTTATGCTGGAGCTCTCTTGCACCATCAGTAGGTCCAAATTTCTACGAAGGTAATCCCCTAGTAGTTCATGATATCTATCGCCGCATATTAAAAAATAGTTAATATTTTTAATATTAATAATGCCAACCCAATTAACAGGAGATGATGCTTCAGGTGATGTATGATGAACAAGAGCCCCCACGATTGCTTCCCTTATTGCATCTGGCATATCATTTCTGTGTCTACATTGTATAATTTTAATAGTTTGTATGACATCTGTGTGTTGATAACGTACAGCCCATACGCTTCCATATGCTCCTTTACCTAACTGTTGTAGAAGACCATAATTGATTCCCGCAACTGTTAGAACTCCACCGGTGGCAAAGGGCTCAGCACCAGCTGCAGCACCAGCTGCAGCACCAGCTGCAAGCGCAGGCGCAGGCGCACGCGCACGCGCACGCGCAGATGTAAAAGTCGCTATTGTAATACTTCTATCCGCATTCAATCCGGGAATCGTTATTCCCTTCTCCAGCATTTTTGCATGTATACGAGGTTCAAGACCACTAGCTATAGTACTATCGGCAGCAGCACCAGCAGCAGCACCAGCAGCAGCAGCAGCACCAAACATCTCTATTTATACAATAGGGTTTTTCTACTATATGATTCGTAACTCATGTTATCGGGAATCTTGCTGGTTCATTTCTAGAAAAATCGTAACTGCATTATAACAATAGGAACTAATAATCCTTTCTCTGGAAGAGGGGGAAGCCTGTCCATATTGCTCAATAAGATAAGGAATAGCAGTTTCATGTGCATTCTTCATATTAAAAAATAACAAATACCTGAGAAGATTAGTGGCTAAGGTTTGATCAGGTTCGTTCATGAAAGCATTTACTATCTGAACGTAGTAGTCTGCAGTCGGGAGGGGGATCCGTTGTATGCTGCTTTCGTCGAGAAGCGTTTCGATACGAGTTATATTCTTATTTTTGAATGCAATCATAAATGAATCTATATCATTGGGAATGATTACGGTAGTTAAGCAGGTTGACATGATCAGGGATTTTTAGGCCAGCAATGCCAATCGGGCTACAATCGAATGGCATCCTCTATTATATTGTTCAAATAATATAATAAAGGATATACTAAGCATATACGATATTATCAGCAATAGTTTCTACAAGCACTGCATTTGTAGTCTAGGGACCGTTAACCCAGGCTCTTTAGAGCCTGGGGAACCCAACCAGGTTGGCACCAAGACCGAAGCCCGCACCCTGGCGCGCCGTCAGACCAATGCTCGGGGCCATCAGATCCAGGAGCGCGAACGTAACCGCTGCCACAATGGCCACCGCCAGGACCTCCTCCACCGAAGGCTTCTTCATCGGGATGATAAACGTCGCCAGGGCCACTGCAAGGCCTTCCAGAAAATACTTAACAGCGCGAGTGACAAGCTCGGTAATCGTGAAGCTGTCCATCTTATACTCAGGGAAAAGGAAATTATAAGGAGGGATAAAAGCTCCGGGCTAAAGCCAGATGCATCTACTGATCCAGAATATGGCAGAAAAGGCAGCATCCACTGAAAAGACCCAGGTATTTCTGGAGGCTGACGATGAAATCCGGGGGCAAAAGTATATTTGCCTGAGTTTCCTCAGCCCCGAAAAGGTTCTCACCAAGAAGGATATTCACTTCTTCAGCAAGTTCCTCGAGTTCTATGCCATGGAATACAAGGTAACCGCTACGGAATCCTTCATTATGGGCAAGCTCAAGGACATTCAGAGTGTTCTATCCGATGTGGAACTGGCTGTAGAGAATGGGACGGATGATAAGAAGATTCTGGGTGCCAAGATTTCCAAGGCCAGGGAGACTCTTGCAGGCACCACCGCTGCAGATCTGGAAGCTCACGTAAAGGCAAATATGTCAGACTTTAAGACAAATACGCTCCAGGAGGCCTATGAGCGCTATATGCTCCTGCACAAGACCAAGTTGGAAGATGAGTTTCACGCGGCAGGCCATTTCCAGACCTCTATCCGGGGTCTGAAGTGCCGTGGTGTTTATGGTAGCTATGAGCAGGCTACAGCAAGAGCCCAGCAACTTCACAAGAAGGATCCCTACTTCAACGTATATGTGGCGGAGATGGGAGCCTGGTTGCCCTGGGATCCGGAGCCAGAGGAGGTGCCGGAGCAGCAATATTCCAATGAGCAGCTCAACAAGCTCATGGGCGCCTATCGGGAGAATGCAGCCAAACGTGATGCGTTCTTTGAGGAGGAGAAGCGCCAGAAGATGGCTGCTGCGGCTGCAACCAAAACAACAACGGTAGAATCCAAGGAGGATGTAAAAGAGGCAAAGGAGGCAAAGGGGGCAAAGGAGGCAAAGGAGGCATCCGTGTCTCCACGTGAGATTGCCGCAGTGCTGTTTGAAGGGTCCGAGTCCAGGTCTGGCGATCTGGCCATTGATAAGAAGATAGCAAATGCAAATGCAAATGCAAATGCAACTGCAGATACAATCACGCTACAGTAAATGTGACAGGGGGTAACGAGTGACTTGCCCAGGCCACACGATGAGCCGCCTCTTCATAGTTCCCACAAATGATGCCTTTGCCGATCTCTACCAGAAATCTGCAGATGCATATAATCGCACACCTCCCGAAGAGCGCAATTCGGGATTTGATCTATTCTGTGACGCATCACGTGTCATGGTATTTGGCTGTTCCAATCTAGTCGAGCAAGGCTGTCGTGCCCTCGTTGTCAACACCGCCACCGGACTTCCCTCTGCGTATTGGCTGACACCGCGATCCTCCATTAGCAAATCTGGCTGGCGCCTTGCAAACTCCATTGGTCTTATTGATGCAACATATCGAGGGGTGCTCATGGCAGCACTCGACCCCCTTGAGAAAGGAGTTCCCTTTACATCCGATAAACAGCGATTTGTGCAGCTGGTTGCACATTCTCTGGAGCCATGGTCGGATGTAGTTGTCGTAAGTGAGTTTCCTCCTGAAGCGGCTCTGGGTCAGGGTCGGGGTCAGTGTCGGGGGAGCGGAGGGTTTGGGTCCACAGGGCTCTGACCTTATGAACGGTGCACATTCAGCGTCCATTTACGGGCACGTGACCCCGCAGTCGGATCAAAATCGCCATCCCCCTCCCCCTCCTCTCCATCGCGCATATTCGACGCCGAATGCGCCCAAAACTCTGGACTACAGAGTCGAAAATCCGGATGCGGTGCGGCCTTATACCAAAACACCTGATCCTCCAGCTTGTTGGACTTGGCATTGTTATCAATCACGAGACACTCGAAATCCTCCGTGCACTGGTTCATAACCTGACAGAAGGAATCAAAATCAGGGAACATGCCTGCATATTGCTCATAGAGCTTGCGGCGGTTACTCACAATATTTTCCCGCAGAAGGAAGACAAAATCGATGTTCGTGCGCAGATTTGGCGGAATACCGATTGCATATTGCATCGTGAGAATAAACATGGTATGAACGTGTCGCCCGTTCATAAAGAGATAGCGAACATTCTTGTCGCGCACCCAGGTTGGATCATAGAGACAATCATCCAGAATCAGGAAGTTTCGTGGATCCACAGCGGTTGTGCCCCGTTCTGCCAGATCCTTGGAGATCTTCTTGGCAATGAGCTTTTGTCGCTTCAGAACATTGGCCACCACAAGCGGAGAATACTCTTCGTGGATGAAGAGTGGCGGCACGATCTTACTGTAGAACTGGTTGGCGCCCTCCGTGCCCGAGATGACCGTGCCACAGGGCATGCCCTGGTTATGCCAGAGGAGATCCTTGACCAAGAAGGATTTTCCCGTCTCGCGCTTTCCAATGAGAACCACAACCTTGTCATGCTTAATACGGGACATGTCGAACTTTCGAAGCCGGAGGTTCAGCCGTTTCGGAGCAGCTGCTGACATCTGACGGAGACACGCATTTTTACGGTGCGGTCTGGTCCGCGATCACAAATCCCCTGATCTCACAAGGCCATGCCATCTATGTCATCCAAGTCCTCCCAGCTTCAGCTCTACTATTTACAGCGGGCTCCCCCCACTGTGCCCGATCTGCCCTCCCTTCAGACCTACTTCCCGAGCCTGGAGATTCTATTTCCCTCTCTTGCGGAACATACAAAGGGCTCCCCTACTCTGGCTGCCTCCGAACTGGTGGTCGACATCAGCGGCTCCGTCGCTACGGTGGAACATCTCCTCACGAAGGAACGGCGAACCACCCCCTTCTGGGTTCGCATGATGCATCTGGTGGAACCCGTCGATGTGATGTCGGGAGATTACGTGTTGCCGCTCGATGGGGCCCTGCCGGCCTTTCGTGCCGGATGGCAGCGAGCCCTTCGCAAGATCAACGATCCATATAATGAAGCCTATACGGATGCGGTGTTTGCCTGTATGGCCTCCCGTCTGGTTGAGACAGGAGTGTCCCCTCATTTTGCCCGTTTCTACGGGACCTTCTCTGGTCGTGCACCATCCTACCGCTACAACATCACGGATGATATGGATGACATTGAACAGGAGCCGTGGTTTCACGAAGGGCAGAAGAAGGGTGAGTTCGATATTATGGTAGTCGATCCGTGTTACCCAGAGATATCTGCCCCATTCTCCTTTTATGCATCATCTAGACCTGTGCGGCCGGTGAAGGAGGTGGCATCGATTGATGAGAAGGAGGAAGAGGATCATGACGACCGCCACGAAGAAGAACCGAGCGCAGAAGGATCGGAGGCATCTGATGGGGAGTGTGAGGTCCTAGAGGTGGATCTAGAAGTGGAGGGGGAGGCGATTGTCAATCGCCCTCCCACCCGTCTTCGGCTTCATCTCAGTGATGGACCTGGATCTCACTCCCGATCCCATTCACAGTCTGGCTCCTCTGGATCTGAGAGTGATGATTATCTCGAGTTCCGTGCAGTCTTTAAGAACTTTCCTGTGCAGTTCACGGTGCTGGAGCGGTGCGATGGCACCATGGACGATCTCATGGAGGAGGAAGTCGCATCGGAGGACGCTGACATGCACGAGACGAAGGAAGCACGCTGGACTGCCTGGATGTTTCAGGTGGTCGCGGCGCTCACCACTGCGCAGAGCGCCTACGAGTTTGTTCATAATGACCTACACACAAATAATGTGATGTGGTGCGGGACAGGAGAGACCCATCTGTATTATAAGATTCACGGATCTACGGGCGGGGATCGCATCTATCGTGTGCCGACCTATGGCCGCATCTTCAAACTCATTGATTTTGGACGCGCCACCTTTCGCCCTCCGACCTCCTCCTCGCCAAAGAAATCCGCTGTCTGGATTCCCGATTCATATGCGCCGGGTGCAGATGCAGAGGGGCAGTATAACTGCGGTCACTACTTTAAGCAAGGGCTCCCCAAAGTATCGCCAAATCGCTCCTTTGATCTGAGCCGTCTGGCGGTGGCAATCCTCGACACTCTGTGGGCCGAGCAGCCGGCAGAAAAGAAGGTAAAGAAGATCCTTACAAAGGAACCTGGACTCACCCAGCACGAGACCGTGTCGCCACTGTGGAACCTCCTGTGGCTGTGGCTGACGGACGACAAGGGGCGTAATGTATTGCGCCTCCCAAATGGAGAGGAGCGCTATCCAGAGTTCGATCTGTATTGCGCGATTGCACGCGACATACACAACGCGGTTCCTTCTTATCAGCTGACTTTGCCACTCTTTGATTCTGCATTCAAGGTGAGGGCGAAGGATGTGCCCGCAGAGGCCAAGATATGGAACCTACAGGCAGGTAAATAGCACACGTCTTCCACAAGTCTTCCTACATCGAACTAGTTATAGTGCATGAGATATATTGTAGTTAGATAGTATAGGTATGAAACTCACCATTTTCGGATCATGTCGACAAGAATGTCTCTATGATATCTATTCAGTAACAAGTATACGCAATAATCTTACGTTTCCTCATTATACAAAAGAAATAATACAGGCCATTGAGTTTTGTAAGAATATGTTACATATTCCGCATAATATAACTAACCGTATATTTCGTTCCGGAATTCTATCAAACGCCCCAGTGTCTCCCTCACAGTTTATCGCAGAATTTAGTTCTACTGATCTATTTATCGTAGAAATTGCTAGTAGAATTTGCTATGAGTATAACGGCTTTTATGCACATCATATCCTTACTGAGCCAAAGTATGGTTGTTCAGATAGATCAACCATTGTAGTTCGTGATTTAACAGATAAAGAAATAGAGGATGATTTACTCAAGATGAAACACCTTCTCTCTCCAACACCCTTTATTGTGGTTGGTCATATCTACACACGAACTTCCGGGAAACGGTTTGAACTAGTCCAACTTCTTGAGAGACTGTGTAGTTTGCATTCTATTCCATTCTTTAATCCAACAGTTGAAACGAGCGATTATTCGCCAGATGAGTTATATATAAAAGAAGATGTATTAGCGCATTATACTAGCAGAGGTCATCAAATAATCGGTGAAAAATATAAACTTTTTATAAATGGGTTAAGTAGATGAAAACGATTATATTTGTATGGACGCACCATGTATGTAACTATATAACGACGGATACCTATGCATTTTGGGGCCTAGGGGATATTCTTAGGGGTATTATTCATACATATCAACTTTGTAAAAAATATGGTTATGAGTTTATTGTTGATATACAACTTCATCCTATATCTAACTATTTAATATATCACCAACATAAATATAGTAGTTTCATCCTTTCACAGTGCGATTCGATAAAGTTTATTGAAAATACAGAAGAGTATATTCAATCAACCTCAGATAATGTTATATTCTTTGAAACAAATAGTCATTTTAAAGAACCTATCTCTGTTGAATGCAAAGAGTTCATGAGAGCACTGTTAACACCTACAGCAGCGCTTGCTAGATCTATACTAGAAGCAAAAGAACGACTACCTAGTATATCCTATACTATTTTACATTATAGATTGGGAGACAGGGGTATCATACAGGAGGGTTCGTCAGATAGTTCTATGTTTATTAAACATATTAATGACCATAAGAATGACACTTCTGTATTAATAAGTGATTCAAAAGAGCTAAAACTAGCTGCAAAAGAAAACTGTAATATTTTTATGTTTGATATAGATATTGGGCATATTGGCTATGCAAAGCATAAAGATAAACTGAAAGGGACCCTAATCGAGTTTTTTATATGTCAAACCGCATCTAGTATTCTAACATTTAGTATCTATCCGTGGACATCAGGATTTGTAAAATGTATTCATGATATTTATGATATCCCTCTCTTCAAGATTTAATGATTAATAAGTTATTGTCGGTATTATTTACTCTACTTGGAATTTTTAATAGAGAAAATAGTAATGATGGATACTTTTTTTCCCATTCAACTATTTTAGAGATAAACTGTGGGAACTCGCTATGATTGATATCTTCGATTATATAGTAACCATTTTTATTAAGTTTATGAATACTATTTTCAAAAAAACATACATTTGCAGAAAAGGTATGCAGGCCATCCTCTATGATAATATCAAACGGTTGTTCTAACGCAGGATTACACCACATCGTGTTAATACTATCAGCGTTTGTCTGATCACAATAATAAGTTTTAATTCGATCTGTATGAAACAAACAATCACGATCAATATCAGCACCGTAAATGGATGCGGATGGAAAAAACTCCGCCCAACTATATAGTGATGCACCGGGACGCCCCTCTGCCCCCATATTTGAAGCAATGCTCGTATTATTTGTGCCTAACCCCAGTTCAAATATACGCAGTTTATTTGATTTTAAATCTTTAAAAAGACTATAATAACAGGTTGTATAGTTATGCCAGCTGGTAGTTATATTACTATGCCCCTTATCACTCTTATTCCGTCCCATTATTTCGCATAGCGGGGTGGGGCATTCTTCATCAAATGAATACATTATACACTCTATAGTTATATTGTATCAACAATCTAAACGCTCTGTAGTATATACTGCTTATATGCCAAGTCATTTTATTAGTTTTGCGGCAGGTGCACAACACTACTATGATGCCGGGAAACGTCTACTACAACAGGCAACCGATGTAGGATTATTCTCTACTATTTATTTGTATACGGATGAAGATTTAAAAAAAGATAGTTCCTTTTGGGCGACACATGGAACATTTATTGAATCAAATGCACGCGGTTACGGCTATTGGTTATGGAAATCATATATAATAAAAAAAACTATGGATCGATTACAAAATGGCGATACATTATTGTATCTCGATTGTGGATGTGAAATAGATAAAAGAAAAAAACATCAAATCGAGCAGCATTTGGAGTTTGTTACATCCTCTCAGATAGTTTATTCGCAGCTTTGTGTAGAGCAAGAACTTACAAAGATGGATTTACTTGTTACACTAGATATGGTAGACGACAAATATATGAAATCATTACAGCATCAAGCGGGGGCGATTTTATTTCATATTTCTGATACTACACGAGCACTTGTGAATCAGTGGTATGAACTAGGGTCCGACTACCATAATATAGACGATTCACCGTCTATTATACCAAATATATCCGTATTTAATGAACATCGGCATGATCAATCTATTTTTAGTTTATTAACAAAGAAATATAATCTATATAATCAACACTCATTGTTTAACTGTATCGAATATATACGAAATAAAACTGGCACGAGTAGGCTATGATCATAACTAGACTGGAGGATGTTGTGAAGATGAATCGTTCAATCGTTCAAAGAAAAGTATCTCCGAATACTAACATGGAGTTATTTGATATTGTGATCCCTGTTGGACCGCATGATAGCAGCATCATTTCCCGACAAGTCGAGTATACAAAGAAACATGTGATTGGATATCGGACTATTTATTTGATTGCCTACGATCCCACTCTCACGGTGGAAGGTTGTATAATGATTCCAGAAACAATATTCCCATTTTCAAAGGAAACAGTTGCACATATTCACGGCAAACTGGAACGAAATGGGTGGTATCTTCAGCAGCTCTTGAAACTATATGCAGGTCTTGTTATCCCCGATATACTTGACCGATATCTGGTGATTGATAGTGATACCTTTTTTCTAAAACCGACCGAGTTTATCAAAGATGGAAAATGTTTATATAACTATGGAACTGAACACTGGCCTCCTTATTTTGAGCATATGGCACGCTTAGATGGACGATTTAAGAAACAGTTTGCCGATAAATCAGGGATCTGTCACCACATGATGTTTGAAACAAAGTATGTGAAGGAAATTATGGATAGAGTGGAAGCGAATCACAAGGATGCTTTTTACAAGGTATTCCTTTCTGCTGTAACAGAACTATCTGATTCGGGTGCTTCCGAGTATGAGATATATTTTAACTATATGGTGCAACAGCATCCGGATCAGATTACTATCCGAGCACTGTCATGGAAAAACACCTATCAACTAGAGGTAACCAGTCACTGTGACTACATATCCTATCACTGGTATACTAGACAATAGTGCGATGTATTTCCTAGAATAAGTCCGGATAGACTAGTAAATGCCCGAACTTATCTTAGTCCATATTGGAGACTCATTTCCTGCGTATTTGAATACATGCATCGCACAGGTGGCCTCTGTATCAGCTATACGGATTCATGTTCTCGTGAATGAGTGCCATAAAGAGAAGGTGAAGGGGGCATCGGTTGTAGTCCCTCTAGAACTGATCGTGAAGGATGATCTCCAGCGTCGCTTCGAGGCGCACTCGCGGTTAGATACTGTCTTCCGTGGCGGCTTTTGGCAGTTTGCTAGTCTGCGGTTTTTCTATTTATATAACTACGTCAAGATGTCTGGACTCACCGATATCTTCCACATTGAATATGACAATCTGATCTACTATGATGTGTTTCAGGCGATCGATCCCTTTCGGTCAAAGGAGATGTGGTGTATCATGGATGCACCGAATCGCTGTATTCCCTCATTTCTATTCTGGAAGGGGCCTGCTATCCTTGAACAGTTACTGATGACCATGATTGAGTGTTCCGCCCTCCGACTAAACGATATGGAAAGTCTAGCAGTCTTTTATAATAGCAATAAAGAGCTTGTGGGTGCACTCCCGATCGTGACCGCTTATGTGGATGCGATCGATCCGCTCTATTATGAGCACGCGGCAACCTTTGGCTACCTCTTTGACGGAGCCTGTGTAGGGCAGTATATAGGAGGCGTGGATCCACAAAATGCGGCGGG
>Ga0114962_10002470_pt1 | contig 15397 bp, 15 predicted proteins | sample C_130820_MF_Meta_FD_87017 | JGI IMG/M metagenome (GOLD analysis project Ga0114962, IMG submission 87017) | Freshwater microbial communities from Lake Croche, Canada to study carbon cycling - C_130820_MF_MetaG | ecosystem: Environmental > Aquatic > Freshwater > Lake | place: Lake Croche, Canada...
AAGCACCAAATGCGGTTGCGCGCATTTAAAAAATGCACTTTAGGGCTTACAAAACCTTCCTTTCCTTTTTGCTTAGACTTATGCGACATGCCAGCAATATGATAAATTACGGCACTAGGTTCATACGCCAATTTAAAGCCTGCTTCCTTTATGCGAAAAGATAAATCCACGTCCTCGTAATAAATAAAATATTTTTCTTTAAGTAAACCCACTTTTTCTAAAACACTAGCACGCATCATAAAGGCACAACCTGTGATCCAATCCAACTTGTTCTGAATATTAATAGCTGCATGCTTGTCGTCTCTTTTATTATAATCAATTGTGGAACAAATACCTAGCCAAGGATTGTAGCGAGTTCCTGCATTCCAAATTAAATTTTTATCATGATGAAAATAAATGAGTGGCTGTACTGCGCCAATTGTTTGGTCCGCATTTAATTTATTTATCAATGGTGCTAAAAAATCAGGTGCTACTTCCACATCATTGTTGAGCATCATGATATACTCATAGCCTTTATCTAAAGCATATTGTATGCCACAATTGTTGCCTCCAGTAAATCCTTTATTTTCTTGAAGCCTAATTAAAATAATTTCAGGAAAAGCTTTTTGCAATGCATCGGCTTCATGTGCCGTAGAGCCATTGTCCACCACAATACAATCAAAGTTTTTAAAACTTGTTTTTTGTAAAGAATAAATGGTATCGCTTGTTAGTTCAAAACTATTCCAGTTAACAAGTATGATGGCTAATTGCTTATTCACTAAAATAAAAAGTAAAGATTTTTAAAAATGATAAGTCAAATTTAGTTTGCCCGTAAATTGTTGAATATCCTTGCCGGGTAAAAAATAATTAGCCGATGAAGGCTGATACAATTGCCAATTGTAATTATTGGTTTGTATATAACTAATGCGTGGTCCTATATCCCATTGACCAAAACTCCAATCTGCTTTTAAAGTTGTAGCAAAGTCTACATAAAATCTGCGAAAGTCCCCGGAGTTGGTAAAGGAATAAACATAAAAATCATTATTGTGTAAACGACGTTCACCACTAATGCCAATGCTATTTTTACCACTATGCCAATTTAATTCCAATGTTTGTGAAGTGCCCCCTGGCCCAACTCCTGCGCCAATCACTTCCCCATTATTGGTATAGCCTTGTCTAACATAGGAACCCAAGTACCAGGAAGGGGGTGCTCCTGTTGTAAATTGCTCAGCTACTGTTAACAATTGTAGGTTGGCCATCTCTGCTTTAAACTCCCAATAATGTTTTTGATTGCTTGAAAATATTTTACTCAGCCCCAACACATTGGCCATTCCTTTATCAGGTTGTAATAAAAGGTTGCGAAAAGTAGTGCGGTTTAAATTCCACCCAAACTCACCATATATTTTTGTTTGTACTGCAGGTAATGCATAGTTAAAATAAAATGCGGTTAAGGTAATGGGTTGATTGATAACATCATTGGGCAAACGATAAATAATATTTTTAATGGGAATATAATTGGCAATACCAAAAAGCTGGTCCTCATATTGTACAAAAGATTGTTCCAGTCCCAGGGTTAAATTAGGAAACCATTTTGGAATGTAGTTAATGTGCATGGCTTGAAAGGAACGGGTCCTATCTTGCTTTTGCGCATACATTTGTTCTCCATTGTAAGATAAATAATTATTGGGTGGTGGATAATTGCTGTTGAGAAGTTGTCCCCAAATAAGTTCATAATTAAAATTTCCAATCTTGGTATTAATAGGCTTTTGATTGGCAACACTAACATGCGGAAAACCGGCCGCATTGTTGGATAGAATTAATGCATTGCGAAAACCAGGCCCCCACCATTTGTTGGCTGTAGAAATTTGAATAGAAGTATTGTATTGATTAAATTTTAAAAAAGATTGCCCGCCAAATAATTTTTCATACTTGGTTGTGCCCATTCTTTCGGGGGTTTCGATAAAATTATAAAAACGGTAGTAGTCTCTCCATTGTTTAGGATCCATGGCCAAATTAAAACCTTCGTAATTAAGATTTTGTGCAACCACATATTCGGGCGCTAATTGTAATTCCCAATTTTTGTATTTAATGTTTACGCCCGCATTGAGGTATTGTTGCCAACCTTTAGCAGCAATCATAGCGCCATCATTCCAATCATAAGGATGATCTCCCACCCATTGCAAATTTGTTTTTAAAGGCAAGGCTTTTATAAAAATAGAATCTTTGCTTGGACTTACAGATCCAGGTGTCTGTGCCCGCAAACAAATGGTACTTGCTGTAATTGCAGTCCCTATTAAAAAAGTAAAAAGTAATTGTTTAATGCCTGCCATTTTTTAATCCTTTTAAAATTAAAAAATAAATAAGCAAACAACTGCCTTCCACAATGATAGGATAATAACCTGCCACATTAATAGGTAATCCCAAATACATAAATACAACAAATAAAATAGCCACCAGTAAAACAAGTAAACCTGCAATAAAATAGGCTAGGTATTTTTTTTCAAGGATGAGCTCGGTAACGTTTAATACATTTAAAGCAATGAGTAAAGGCACGGGGGCGATTAGTTTTAATAAAATAGTTGCTTGATTAAAAAAATCGGTGTTGGCAAATTTTTTACCCCACAATAAAATGGCTAAGATTTGTTCTGGGAAAAAATACAAAACAGCACCTGCAACTAAACACAGTATGGCTAATATTTTATTTTGTTGTTTCTTTAATTTCTTCCAACTTTCTTTTCCTTTTTGATGGGTGCCTGCCGCATGAGGCATAACAGCCGCACTATAGGCATTCACCATCATTCTACCACTTGAAATAAGTTTATCAATTAACCCATAAGCTGATAAAAAAATGGGAGTGGCAAAATTAGGTAGCGCAAATAAAAATAAAGATTGTTGCAAATGCACGGTAAGACCGTTACCCAATACCAAGCTTTGCGCTTTGACTAATTTTTTGATGTTTGTAAAATTGGGTAAGTATGATTTAATTGTACCAATAAAAAAAGCCTGCCCCATATATTTTAAATGCAAGAGCAATACCCCTGCTCCTGATAAAAATAATGCAATGGCAATTAAATGTGGTTGAGCTCTGCAAAAATAAATACATACAAAAACCAGTAAGCGCATAAATACATTTAACAAACTATATTCACGCACATTGTAAGTGGCAATTAAAAAATATTGCGGATTAATACATTCTGAAATTAAAAGTGGAATGGCACATAAATAATACCAACCATTGTTTACGATAAAAGAAAGTACAATGCACACCACAATGGCCAATAACAAAGCCCAAAACCTGAGCGTAATGGTATTGGCTGCAATTTGTTTTTGCTGTGTAGGATTGTCTTGCGCTTGCCTAAGTTCCACCACTGCTGTTTGACCTGTACCAAAATTTATAAAAATACTAGCAAGCACTCCAAAGGAAAGCACTAAAAAATAAGTACCCACTAAATTGGTGTTGGCATTGTGAATTAACAATGGTATCACCGCCAACTGAAACAAAGCGTTGGTGATGTTTAAAATTAATAAAGCAGTAAACTGCCCAATGGCAGGTAAATTAAATTTCAAAAATATAAATTATTTAGGGTGTATTAATTACTTTAACAATGATGGAACTCATGGACCAGGACTCATCGCATAAATGATCAGGTACATTGGTTTGTTTTAGATAATCTCTAAAACTAATTTTCACATTGCTACTTGAATGTGTTATGGTTTTTACAATTTTATAAACACTGGTCACATCAATTCCACTACAATGTCCAACACCCGGAAGCGTTTGAACCGCGTTGGTCATAGGAGGATTATTTATAAAACCATAAAAAAGCGGATAAGATTGTTGCAAGCAATAAAGTTCGTTACAAGGAGAATTTGAAAATGTGGAATACACTAAATTATTTCCATCTACATTCATTTGCCATAAATCTGGACCATCAATGCCTCCAACATTGGTACTACCATCCCAGCTATCATGAAAATAAGGAACTACTGTAATTTCAAGTGAGGTATGAGTTGGTAAGCTATTAAGATTTAATTCAAAACCACCATTGTTGTATCGGCCTATTAAATTTTGATTGTTCCATTTCCAAATGACAGCCCCTTTTAAATGGGTGGTATCGCCAGCACTAAAATTGCTATTGTACACAACCATTTCCTTGTATCCGGATTTAATACATCCAGATAATGCAACGAACAGGGAAAGAAAAAATAAATTGTATTTAAACATAAATGATTTTTTGCAAGGCAAAGCCTTTCTTAGTCACAGATAATGAATAAGTTATCGTAAAATTGAATGAAACAATTTTATACTATAAAGGTATTAAAAAACGGGGGGATTGAGAAGCGCAAAGGGAGTTATTTGTGCAGGTATAAAGTATTAACAATAATTCATAAGCACTACTACTAATCAGCGTTAATGGTTTGTTTTTTAGGATTTGTTTGCAAGTTATTTTGAATCAATAAATAGGGACGATTAAATGCCTCTTGTGCGAGCTTAAAATGATTTGCTAAAATTCTTATGGCATTTTTAGAGAGCCCTTTTTTATAATTTAATATATCGGAAATATATCCTTTGCTCATACCCAAAAGCAGCACCAAATCTTTAGATTTTAATCCCTGAGATTTCATTAAGGACTTTAATAATTGAATGGGATCTACCTCTTCAAAAGTATTATGGCTAGCATCCCACTTTTCAATAAGTAAGGTTAATAGTTCTATTTCATCTTGTATATTAGGCGTAATATTTTGTGCACCAACTAGTTTTTCTAGTATAGTACAATATGTCTGATATTCTTTACTGGTATGGATTACCTTATATTTTATTGTTTCCATAAAATGCATTTAAAAAACGTTAATCGTGTATTGGTGATAAAGGTATATTAATTAGTGCATAAAGTTCTCTTTTTGTGAACTATTTTGTTTTTCCCAGGCTTTAACATCATAAATGATGGAGTTTAAGGAGTGTCCTTTATCAATAAAGTTCAAAAAGGCATTTAGGGCTTTGCCTAGGGGGCTTAAAGTACCAGTTAAATAATTTTTCCCAATTACACTGCTGATGGTTTCCTTTTTGTTGCCAAAAAAATAGGTGTTGGGTTTTTTAATCAACAAGGTATCATTTAATAAATGTTGCATTACAACATTACCTGCTTGATCCAAGACCAATGCAACTTCGATAAAAAATAAACTTAAGGATTTTACTTTTTCAAAAAATATTTGACGCACCAAAGCATATAAAAAACCAATGGGTGCTGTAGTGATTAATAAAAGAAGTGCAATGCAAAAAAGTAAGAAACTTTTAAATAAATGAGCAGGTTTTTCATTATTCATAAAAATATTTTTTAGAACGTTTTCTAATTAGAAAATAAGAAGGAATTAAGGTTGTTTTGTGTTTGCTCAAAATCTCATAGAATCCTTTCTAGTAAAGCATTGTATAAGATTTAATAAATATAAAAAATTAATTTGATACTGTACTTTTTAATTCTACATTCAAGAAACAAAACTAAAAATTATGAAAAACAAAGCACTACTTGTAGGGATTAACAAATACCCCGATCCAAGAAATGAATTAAGAGGATGTGTGAATGATATTTTAGATATGGAAAACTATATCGCAGAAGTAAATACAATTTATGCGAAAGAAAATATCAAAAAATTAATTGACAAGCAAGCCTCTAAAAAAGAAATTGTGAATCAAATAAAATGGTTACTAAATGAAGCAACTCCTGGAGACTCCTTGCTTTTTCATTATAGTGGCCATGGCGCACAAGTACCCACAAAAAATAAGCAGCTTGAAAAAGATGGTTTGGACGAGATTATCTGCCCCTATGATTTTGATGGCACAGAGGCAACTATTTTAAGGGATAAGGAGTTTGCCCAATTGTTTGCGGGTATTCCAAAAGGGGTGCATTTTGTATGGATTTCTGATAGTTGCCATGCCGAGGACCTGTCCCGAGACCCAGTAGCGCTAAATGACATCAATGCAATGAGGTATCGGTATTTTCAGGGTTTACCAAGCCATTTAATAAACACAAATAATAAGGAAAATGAGGGGTTGGCCCCTATTTTGACGCCTTTAAATGGCGCTTTATTAAGTGCGTGCGCTTCCCAACAATTAAGTGCCGATGCCATTATCAATAACCGATTTAATGGAGCATTTACTTATTACTTAATTCAAAATCTAAAACTTTATGGTACCAGTAAAACCATGCAAGAGATTATTGGATATGTAAATGCAGACCTAACCAAAAACGGTTATGACCAAAATCCTCAAAGCGAGGGATTGTTGGAAAACAAAACCTTTTTTATTTAGTGAGCGCATTTATTACGCATATACTATTTAATGGAGCATAAACCCTTTTAAAAAATTAAAATAAAAGTTATGGATACAACTAAAAATAAAAAACAAGGAATCTTTTTAATATTGATGATGGTCTTATTGGTGATGGTTGAGGCGGCTGCGCAAGCGCAGCCGCCTCAACCTCCTCCTTCCCTACCCAAGGGCCTACTCACAAGGTTAATTGAAATTAAATATGGTAGCGAATTGTATTTAAGCAGTAAAATAAAATCGGAAAATATTAGCACTGCTCAAAAGGATACAGCACTCGCAACCTATAATACCCTAAGGTGGTTGGTGGATGGTTTTGTATATCAGTTAAGTAGTGAAATGATTGCCAATAATAGCCCAAGACAATGGCGCAAATTAAATGAATGGTGCTTGCACCAAAAAAATAAACCAGCGCAATTGGAAGCATTTCAAAATATTCAAAATTTTTATACAGTATACATTGCGCCCTCGATTATTGTCAATACCAAAACCTTAAACCTCACCACCAACGTATTTTATTTATTAAAAGATTCTTATACCATTATACAAGGCATTGCCGATATGAAAACGCAAAAGACCATGGCCTTGATTGAACTAATGGATCATACCAGGCTATTGAGTGTGGGAGAACTTGGGAAGGGGGTTAAATAAAAAACCCACCGAGTGGTGGGTACATAAATGTAAAAATTAAAAAAGCTTAGTGGCTTACGTCCTTACTAAACAAGACATTGGTAAAAGTCTTGATCATTATTTTAATATCAAAGAGGAAGGATTTTTTTTGTAGGTAGGTTAGCTCTAGCTTTACTTTTTCTTGGATAGATATTTCGTCCCTGCCGTTGATCTGCGCCCATCCAGTGATACCAGGCTTTAATTTATCAACACCAGCAGCAACACGCAGCTGCATTAAATCATCTTGGTTATATAATGCAGGCCTGGGTCCCACAAATACCATATCTCCTTTAATAATGTTAATAAGGTTGGGTAATTCATCAAGGCTTGTCTTACGAATAAACTTACCAATGCGAAGCAAATACTGTTCGGGGTTGGTCAATAAATGAGTGGCTACATTGGGGGTATTTTTTTTCATACTTCGAAACTTGTAGATATGAAAAAAAGTATAGTTAATCCCTACTCTTTTTTGTTTAAACAAAACTGGAAAACCATCTTGCATAATAATAATGATGGCAACAATTAAGAAGATGGGTGAAAAGATAATAAGCAGTAAAAGTGCAAAAAGCCTATTAAGCATTGTTAAAGGAATTGAATGTTTTTAATAAACCTGCTGTTGCAGTAATGGGTAAAGGTTTATTAATGACATTTTTAATTTTTTGATTAGAAACGATATAGGTTTCAGTAAGCTTGTTAAGTCTTTCGGTATTAAGTGGTAATTTAAGCACATCTCCTAATTTGGAAACTCCCCTCACTAAAAACTTTGGGGTGTTTATAATTAAAGCTTTTTTACCCAAGGCCTCTCCAATTAATTTAATAACTTGATTGGTAGAAAGGGGCTCATCATCCGCAATGTTGTAAATACCAGAAGGTATTTTATCATTTTCAATAAGTTCGTTAATGATAAAACACAGATTATCAATACTACAAAAAGAACGCTTATTGTCAAAAGCACCCAATGGCCAGGGCAATCCCTTGCTTACCATTTTATATAATAAATTTAGGTTCCCCTTATTGCCAGGGCCATGTATCATACAAGGCCTTAAAATATAAACTCTTTTACCTGCAGGAATTTGTTTGCTTAAAATATACTCCTCGGCAAGTAACTTACTCTTCCCATAATGTGTCTGAGGCTTAGGCAGGTAATCCTCTGTTAAGGGTGTGTCTAAAACATCGGCTGCTGCTTTAACGGAACTTAGGGTAATAAAAACACTTGCGTTGGAAGCAAGAAATTTATCAAAAACTGTTTTAGTAAACTCGGTGTTTACTTGATAATATTGGTCAGGGTTGGAGGTATTTTTAAGATCATGTGCTTTACCTGCTAGATGAATAACAATTTCTTGATTGATATTTACTACTGTACCTCTTTCATATTTTGTAATAGCAACCCGATTGTCAAAATGTTGGAGTATGTTTTTTCCAACAAAGCCAGTGGAGCCAGTAATGAATATATTATTCAAATTAAATTAGTTCTTTTAGTTTGAAAATATATTTTGTATATAATTGGAAAATATTGGTATTAACCTTATTTATTTTACAGGCGCGTAAAACTTCATTGTTAATTTTTAAATTACTTCGTAAATTTTTTGTACTTACACCGCCTAAACTCATTTTAACTAAAATCTTGGGAATGTATTCGTAACTAAGTTTATTAACTAGTAAAAAACGTATCAATAATTCATAATCGGCTGCAATTTTTAAATCTAATCTATATAACCCAAGCTTGATAAAGTTTTGTCTTTTGCAATAAAAAGTTGGATGAGGTGGCATTATACCCCAAGCAAATTTATTAGGATTCCAACTTTTTGCACTATAATGTCGATGTGTTTTACCCTTATCATTTAAAAATATGATGTCAGCTATTACCGATTCTAATGCAAGATTGTTATTAAATTTAGCAGCAACAGTACTTATAGTGTTTTGATCATAAAATACATCATCAGCGTTAAGGATTCCAACAATATCTCCAGTAGCTAATAAAATACCTTTATTGATTGCATCATAAATACCATTGTCTTTTTCAGAAATTACTTTTGCTATGCCATTATTAAATTCATTTATAATATTAAGCGTATTGTCCTTAGAATCTCCATCAATAATTATGTATTCTATATTATTATAATCTTGATTAAGAACTGATTCAATTGTTTTTTTAATTGTTTTTTCAGAATTATAGCAAACTGTAATAATTGAAATTTTCACTTATTTATTAATTGAAATTATTTTTTCTTAGAAATTCTTCAATTGTAATTTTTATTCCTTTTTTTAATTCTATTTGAGGACTCCACCCAATACTATTAATTTTAGTTATATCCATTAACTTTCTTGGAGTGCCGTCTGGCTTAGTTGAATCAAACACAAGTTCTCCTTCGTATCCAACTTCCTCAGCTATTAACATTGCCAACTCTTTAATGGAAACATCTGTTCCACATCCAATATTCACTAATCCTTTTTCATTATAGTTTTGTAATAAAAAATAACATGCATCTGCTAAATCATCAACATGCAAAAATTCTCTTCTTGGTGTTCCAGTACCCCAAATAGTTACATTTGGCTCATTATTCTTTTTGGCTAAAACTATTCTTCTAATCAAAGCAGGCAATACATGAGAATTTTCTGGATGATAATTGTCATTCGTGCCATACAAATTAGTTGGCATGGCTGATATAAAATTACATCCATATTGTGCCCTATAACTATCACACATTTCAATTCCCGCAATTTTTGCAATGGCATATGGCTGGTTAGTAGATTCTAAATAACCACTCAATAAATATTCTTCCTTTAATGGCTGTGGTGCCATTTTTGGATAAATACAAGAGGAACCTAAAAATAATAACTTAGTAACCTTATTTAAATACGCTGCATGTATAATATTGGCTTCAATCATCAAGTTATCGTAAATGAATTCGGCTCTATAAGTATTGTTCGCATGAATTCCTCCCACTTTTGCTGCAGCAAGTATTACATAAGCAGGCTTTTCTTTCTCAAAGAATTCGTTCACTGCTTGCTGATTTCTTAAATCCAACTCCGCAGATGTTCTTTTAACAATATTATGATAACCCTCTTTTCTTAATTTACGCTCCAGGCCAGACCCCACCATGCCTCTATGTCCAGCAATATATAATTTAGCAATTTGCTCCATTTTATAATCCACTTTGTTTAATATGTAATTCTTTTTTGAACAAAGTAATATCACTAGCAACCATTTCTTTAACCAATGCCGCTAAATCATATTTTGGTTTCCAACCTAATTTAGTCATGGCCTTAGTTGGATCTCCAATTAATAAATCAACTTCGGTAGGTCTATAGTATTTAGGATCTACTTTTACTACAACTTGACCCTCTTCTAATTTATATTCACTATTATTTTTTACAATATACCCTTCTTCCAATTCATCTTTTCCTCTAAATCCTAATTCAATTCCTAATTCGGCAAAGCTCATTTTCACAAAATCACGAATAGTAGTAGTTATACCAGTAGCCAACACAAAATCCTCAGGTTTTTCTTGTTGCAATATCAAATACATTCCTTCTATATAATCTTTAGCATGACCCCAATCTCTTTTGGCATCTAAGTTTCCCAAGTACAAACAACTATCCATACCTAATGCAATTTTAGCCGTTGCTCTTGTAATTTTTCTTGTTACAAAAGTTTCTCCTCTTTGTGGAGATTCATGATTAAACAAAATTCCATTACAAGCATACATATTGTATGCCTCTCTATAGTTTACCGTAATCCAATATGCATATAGTTTTGCAACTGCATATGGTGAACGCGGATAAAATGGAGTTGTTTCTGATTGTGGAACTGCTTGAACTAAGCCATATAATTCAGAGGTAGATGCTTGGTATATTTTTGTTTTTTTAGTTAATCCTAATAAACGGACTGCTTCTAAAATTCTAAGGGTTCCAATGCCATCTGCATTTGCGGTATATTCTGGTTCTTCAAAACTTACATGAACATGACTCATAGCAGCTAAGTTGTAAATTTCATCTGGTTGTACTTCTTGAATAATTCTAATTAGATTAGTGCTATCCGTTAAGTCCCCATAATGTAAATGTAAATGTCTATCTGGAATGTGAGGGTCCTCATAGATATGGTCAATTCTTTGTGTATTAAACAATGAGGATCTTCTTTTAATGCCATGAACCTCATAACCTTTGTTTAGTAAGAACTCTGCAAGATATGCGCCATCCTGCCCTGTTATGCCTGTTATTATAGCTTTTTTCATAATTATATTTTTATTTGATTAAAAGAAGTTGATTTAACTCCGTGTAAATATTAAATATCTCTTTAAAACATTTATCCCAAGAAAACTTTTCTGATTGTATAAAACCTAATTTAATAATTTCTTCTTTATTACATTCTACATATTCAATTCCCTTATTAAATTGTTCGTAATTTAAATCATCCATTAAGTAGCCAGCTTTTCCAGCAACTTCCGTAATTGAGGATGCTTTTAAAGCAATAAAAGGGCAGCCTGCTTTCATGGCCTCAACAATAGGAATTCCAAAACCTTCATAACTTGAGGGATATAATAAACAAAACGCATTATTATATAAAATATTTAATTCATCATTATTAATATCAGTATAAACTTCCCATCTTTTGTTTAAATTTTTTAATAACAATTTTTTTTCATGATTATTTAATGAATTTCCCACAATAAATAAATCATAAAATGGATTATTTTTTAAAGCTTTAACTACAAAATCAAAATTTTTATAATTTGCTCGTGAACCAACGAATAAAATATAAGGTCTTTTTTTGTTGTTTTCGGAAATTCTAGGGATTAATTTATAATTATCAGAAACACCATTATAAATTACTCTAATATCTTTTTTTGAAAAACATGGATAGTAATACAATAAGTCCTTTTTAGTATTTTCAGAAATACATATAATTATATCAGCACTTTTTAATGCTTTTTTTTTGTGCCAGGTATGAACCAATTTTTTTAAACCTTTGCTATAACGTTCATAGGTAAAGTCATGAACAGTTACTACTATTTTTACTTCATTAGTATTCTTTAATTTATTACTTAAAGTTCTATAATATGAAGAGTGAAAAATGAATTTTTCATTCTTTAAATTAAAATTAATAGGCCTATATCTAGATAATATGTTTGTGTTTAAAAAAATTATATTATCATCATTTATATCTAGTTTATTTGAAAATAAATTATTTATATTTTTTTCGTTTAAAAAAATCTTGTTGCTTGTAATATTATTAGCAAACCTATTAATTAATTCATACCAATAAAGTGAGATTCCTCCTGATTTTTGTAATGAAAAAATTATATTATCAAAAATAATTTTCATTGATTAATACATTGTACGATTATAATCCGAGTTATAAAATAAACCTTTATAAGGACTAAATAAATCAGGATATGTTGAAATTGATTGGAACAATAAAAATATTGATAACATAAAAAAAATGAAATATATAAAGTTTTTATCTAAATTTTTATTAAATATTAAAATTTGAGATGAAAGTAAAAAACTTTCCATTACATTAAAATATAAGCTACCTCTATTTACTAAAATTAATAATGAACTAGAAAATAAAAAATAAATTGCTAAACCAAAAACATAACCGTTATAAATTAATATATAATAATTAAGTCTTTTGTACAAATATTTATAGTTGATTGAAAAGATTAAAATAAAAATTAACCTTTTTAAGAGTCCAATAAAATTTAAATTGTTTTTTGATAACACATCATTGGCATTCTTAGTATAAGAAATAGTTTTAGAAGCAGATACCTCTCCAAAAATACCACCAAATTTCGAAAATATTATAAAAGGGATTTGTGTTTTACCTATAATATATGTTAATAGTAAAACAAGAAATAATGTGATTTTTTTAAAATTTCTATTTAAGAAATAGTATACTCCAAAAATAAAGGATGTTGTGTGAAAAAGGCTTGCGATTAAAATAATTAAAAGAAATTTAAAAAATTGCTTTTTTATTATATAGTCCAATCCAAATAGACATATAACTAATGCTAATAATTGTCGATTTGAACCCACCATACCTAAATTAGTGGCGTAAAAAAATAATAAGGAAATAAAAAAATATGGACTATACTTTTTTATGGTTTTAAAAATTCCGAAATAAAATATTAATGAATGAATTAATAAAAAAAAACTGAAACTATTACAAAGTTGCTTTATAATAAAAGTAAATGTTCCATAACCAATTTCAAAACCTAATAATGCATTTGCAAGTACAATATTGTAATTGTCTAAAGTTTCAAAGTTATTGAAGTATGGTAACCAGTCTGTTCCTGTTTCCCATCTTAAACCAACTTGTATTACAAGTATAATATAAATTAATAATTTTAAATAAAATTTAAGACGTGTATTTAAGGTTAAATTAATTTCGAATAAACCAAAAACAAAAATTATAAATAATGTAAATATATATACTTCCATTATATTAAAGAACTATATAAATTCTTAATTTTTTGGGAGATAAGTAAGTTAGAAAAATTATTTATATAATATTCTCTATAATTAATAATTTCAACATTGAATGTAAATTTTATTTTAGTAACTAAACTATCTAATGTATTATTAAAAAGAAAATCGTTATTTATTATGACTTCTGGAATAGCACATATATTTGAAGCAATTACAGGTTTGTTAAACAAATATCCTTCAATTATAGGTAATCCAAAACCTTCACCATAAGCTGCAGAAACTATAACTAAATCACAATCTCTGTAATAATTTATTAAGTCATTATCTGGCACATAACCTAAAAGAATTATATTTTTCAAGTTTAAATTAAAAATCATTTTTTTATAAAATTCTAATAAAGGTCCTTTTCCCGCAATTAGAAATTCATAATTTTCATATTCTAACTTCTGCGCACATTCAAGAATTAAATTTATAAGCGCTCTTTCCTCAATACTTCTAACAATGAAGATCTTTTTTTTTGCTACATTAAATTTAATTGGTCGATAATCATTAATGTTTTGAAGATAAAATTTTTCAAAAATTGAAGTATTGGGAATAATTACAAAATTGTTTTTTTTATAAAAACTCATTTTTTTTGCGAAATCAGATATAAAATGTATATGTTTACATCTTATATAAAGAAATTTTTCAAGGAACCAAAAAATTAAATAAAATTTATGTTTATTAGATTTCATTAAATAAAATAATGGATCATGTACAGTTAAAAGTTTAGTCTTATACAAAGAAACAATACTCATTAATGGGTTATGTGAATGTATAAAAAGTGATTTTTGTTTTTTTTTGATCTTAAAAAAAATCACATTTAAAGATATGAACCAAAAAATATGTTTTTTTAATCCAATACATATTAAGTTATTATATCTGTAAATGCTATTCTGAATATCCCAGTGAACGTATATATTTTTAAAATAAGGAGTGCTTTCTGATTGAAAAGCAATAACATTTTCAACTCCTCTTTTATAAATTTTTAAATTATTGAAACCTAGAAATATAATCAAACTAAATTCGGATTTTAAATTTTTTAAAATAACTCTTATCAACTAAATACACGTGATTTTCTGTTTTAGAATAAGATCGCATTAATCTAACAAGCATAAAGAATTTTTTTGAACCAATTAACCTAAACATTATACTAAATAATTTATTAATAATAATAGTTTTCTTTTCTACATTAGGAATTGTATCCATTGTTGTTTTATCAACATTTTTTAAATTATAATTAATTAATTTATTTTTCTTTAATGATATATAAAAATTATTATTAGTATCGAATGGATTAGAATGTATTTTATTATCTTCTAATAATCTTCTGTATAATCCCCTATGAATCTTAGAAATTTCTGTGCCATTTGAAAATGAATTATAACTATAATTAAGATTAATATACTTTACAAAATCGCTTTTTTTTAAATATTCACCATATATTTCAAATATTATTTTATAATCCTGGAAATTTTCAAAATTTTTAATATTATTTTGTATTACGTCACCATTAATAAGTGCATTATAATTATATCCAGAAAAATGAACAAAAGTTAGAGGAGTTAAATCCATAACATTTACTTTGATACGATTTTTAACATTTAACTTTCCATCTATATTTATAATTTCTCGCTCATAAAAATTCCAAGGAGCAACATTGAATCCCAAATCCATTGATATAAATAATTGCTCTGGGAAAAACGATGGAAGAAAATCTATCCATTTCTGATCTGTAAAATAATTCTCCATTACATTCTGAAAACATCTATCTCTCAACCTAATTTCCCACCAATCTAACATTTGATTTGAATATGTATCATTTTTTAAAGCCAAGAAACCTAAATTAAACATTCCTGAATACAATAAATTCCTTTCGTTCAAATTACCTGTGTAATATTTTTCTATAGTTGTAATATGAGGTGTAACAATAATTGATTTTAAATTTAAATGATT
>Ga0114962_10002471_pt1 | contig 15396 bp, 5 predicted proteins | sample C_130820_MF_Meta_FD_87017 | JGI IMG/M metagenome (GOLD analysis project Ga0114962, IMG submission 87017) | Freshwater microbial communities from Lake Croche, Canada to study carbon cycling - C_130820_MF_MetaG | ecosystem: Environmental > Aquatic > Freshwater > Lake | place: Lake Croche, Canada...
ACCAGTCCCAGCAGTTCTAAAAACCTGGATGCCTTTACCCTGTTCAACAGCAACATAGACGGCACCAACTATACCTTTTACAATACCGAAAGCTACACCACCACTGGTGTAAGTGGAACCTATACATTTAAAAATGTCAATTTATATCAGGGTCGACAACTGGACTTTTACTGGACCGTGGGTGCCAGTCCCAGTCCGGCTGACAAGTATGTCATACCCAACACCAATGTAGACACCAGCACCATCAAGGTACAGATTCAGTATCAGGGTGTGGGTAACTATACCACGGCCTGGGATCAGGCCACGGACATAACTGACCTGACCAGTTCCAGCCTGGTGTATTTTGTACAGGAAAACACTCAGGGCTTCTACGAAATATTCTTTGGCGATGACGTACTGGGCACCAACCTACGTGCCGGCGACATCATTCGCATCAGCTATCTGATCACCGATGGTGATGCTGCCAATGCCAGCACCAGCTCCACCATAGGCTGGACCACCAACAGCATAGCCGGTGAAAGTGCTGGTAATCGCATCATCAACACCATCAGCAACCCCAGCGGTGGCAGTGAAAAAGAAGACATAGAAAGCATCAGATTCCGATCTCTGCACAACTATGCCAGCCAGGGTCGAACTGTGACCAAAAATGACTATGCCAATCTGTTGCTCACAGAAATTCCTGGTGCTCAGAGTGTAAACGTCTGGGGCGGTGAAAACAATGTCCCACCAGCCTATGGTAAAACATTCATCAGCATCAAACCCAAGACCGGCTATGTACTGACCGATGCCGAAAAGACTCGCATCAAGAACACCGTGCTGAAACAACGCAGCATGGTTACGGCGGATCACATGTTTGTGGATCCTACCTATGCTTACCTGACCTTTGATGTAGATGTTCGTTACAACAGTACCCGAACCAATCGCAGTTCTGGCGACATCTATAGTCTAACCAATACCAGCATAATCAATTTCATGAACACCAATCTAAACCGATTCAATGCTAACTTTTATCGCAGTCAGCTCGAAGAAACCATCATGAATCTGGACTCGTCCATACTGAGCGTAAATGTAAATTTTTCCGTACAGAAACGCATCTATCTGCCGCCCATGACCAGATATGCTGGTGATGAAACTCTGGTGTTTCCAGTAAAGATTCATCCAAACCGTCTGCGCAGTACATACTTCTACAACATCATACCAGCTACAGATGGCACAGGCTATCACCTGGCTCAGCTACGAGACGTGCCCCTGAGCAATCCACCAGACTACAACGGAACTGGCATTCTGCAGGCCGTGGATCTGGACACTGGTGCTGTTCTGGATGACAATGTCGGAACCGTTTACTATGCCGAAGGCAAGGTAGTTCTGCAGGCTGCTGCACTGTTGATTGTGCAGGGATATCCTGGCAGTTTTGCCAGCCATAATTACTTCTATGTCAACATAGGACTGCAAGAAGGTGACAATGACGTCTATCCAGGATTCAACGAAATACTGGTGCTGGATGACAGCGTGGCCGAAACTGCCGTGGGTGTAGAAAACGGTGTAAACATCAACATTACTGCAGTAAGTAACTAATGGCTCAGGATTACAGTAAAAAATTATCGCTGCTGATGCCAGATCAGATTCCGGCCTATGTGCAGGATTATTATCCTATCTTTGTCATATTCATGACCAAGTATTTCCAGTATCTGGAAAATACCAGCACTGGCGTACAGGCCACACTGCAGAACATCATCTACCAGGATGACATTGATACCACAGCCACAAACCTGGTCACAGAATTATTGACCAGCTATGTTCCTAATTTTCCCAGCATCACCACGGCCAATCCACAGCTGGTGGTCAAATATTTCCGTCAGTTTTTTCAGCACAAGGGCGACGAAAAAAGCTTCAAGTTTTTCTTCCGAGCCTTTTTTGGCGATGAGATTGATGTCTATTATCCCCGAGATTTTATATTTGCTCCCAGCCAGGGCAATTACTACATAGAACAGAGCCTGATTGTACAGGCCGTGTCTGGCAGCCCTTTGAACCTGATTCATACCACAGTGCAGGGCGATGTCAATGGAACAACTGCGGCCATCAGCGATGCATTTGAAATTACTGGTCAGGGTGCTGCAAATTTATACAAACTGGTGTTTGATCATAATACAACCATAACCGATTATGTATTTACCACAGGTGAAACCCTCACGGGGTATGCCTGGAATTTTGACACCATGATCAGCAGTCAGGTCACAGTCATAGCCACTGCTGCCACACAAACAGCCACGGGTGTTTATCTGGATTCCCGCAGTCAGCTCAGCAACAATCAGGTACTGCAGGACAGTATCTATTATCAGCAGTTCAGCTATGTACTGCGCAGTCGCATAAATCGCAACAGCTGGATTGATCATGTGCTGGGCTATCTGCATCCAACTGGTACTGTCCTGTACAATGACCGACTCATAGATACTGATCCGGGTTTTAGCACTGGCAGTTTGACCAGTGCCATGGCTGTGACCAATCAGGTGGAAACTCAGGTGGGCATACCCACCATACAGCCCTACCTGGCCACCACAAACTTTACCTTTGATCGCATTGCTGACAACTTTACCGGCACCAGCACCACGCGTCTGGCTACTACAACGGGTTTTGCCATCATTACCTATCTAACCAGCAATGCCGTGGGCTTTGCCTATGATGCCGTATATGATTATCCAGGCGAAAACATTACCTGGGCACTGCAAAAAGTTGGTGACACTGGCACCATTACCGAGGTCATTAGATTTGACGGAGCCAGCTTTGATAAATTCAGTGCAGGACTGAGCTATGATCAGCAGATCATCTGCTGGCCCGCAGATGTCAACAGCAGTCTGGTGGTGACCCGTTACATCACTGGCACCAGCAATCTGGTTGCAAATACTGTGCTGACCAGTCTGACCACCACCAGCCTGACCTATAGCAATATACTGACTACTACAACTTCTGTAGGTAGCATGATACTGATCATTAACTGGAATAAAAACTCCCAGGGCAACAATGCTCAGGGCGAAAGTGCCAATGCCGTGGTCATAAGTTTTAGCAGTGCCAGTGTGATCATACCATATTTTGATGATGAAACTCAGCGCAATCTTAGACGCATAGCCGTAAGCAGTACCCTGAGTTATCGTCAGTTGATCTATTATCATAGCAGCAACAGCATCACCGCCAACATTAGCAGCAATGTTGCTCTGAGTTCCAACACCGTGGGCCGCATAGTGTTCAAACCCTATAACTGGGAACGCGGTGCTACCTATGATCGTTGCGCCATAAGATTTGAGCTAGGGCAGCCACAACAGTTAAACACCAGTCTGACCGAAACCTTTGCATCTGCCAACATCACGGCGTCAGGTATCATAGCCAGTTGGAGTTCCAGTTCCTATGCCACCAGTGCCAGCATACAGAGCTTTACGGGCACCAGCAATGCTGTGCTGTTGTTCCCTGGTAATAGTTTTGTATTCAATGGCGACACTGCTCAGACTCGCATCATAACTACCACGAGTTTTACCACTGCCAGTTTGATAAATGTTAACACCAGCTACATAGTTGGCGATAACTTCAATGGTGGCACCCTGCCAACCATCAATCAAGATCTGGTGCTGCAGTACAGTGTAAATAGTGGAACAACCTGGGTCACCAGTGCGGTTCTCTGGGCCGGCAGCAGCAGCATTAACTGGAGCTATGGAACCACCAGTTTAGCTGGTCAGATCATAACCCAGGCTGGCACTAACTACATAACCGGTGTAAATACAACTTTTGCCACAGATCTGAGCATAGGCGATCGTATTACCATAGTCAACAGCAGTGTAACCACAGCCTATACCATAACCAGCATCATCAACAACAATCTGTTGCAGGTGGCACCAAATACAGTTACCTTTAATGCCGGCTTTACCAGCCTAGGCACCATAAGCACGGGTGCTGGATCTGGCACCATAAGCAGCAATGGTGGATTTGTCAATCTGCAGATTGGCACCACCATAGCAGTTACCAGCAGCAATGGTACAACCACCTATACAGTAACCCAGTTAGTTGACAGCAGTACCATCACTGTGGCACCAAACCCAGTATACACCACCAGTGTCACAGGTTATCTGGCCACAGGTATCGCTGGTTATAAAAAATTACCGGCTTCGCTTGGTTTTTACACCACCAGCATCAGTGCCTATGCAGGTGCAGCCACCAGTGTAATTTTAAGAATCGTACAGACCAGCCAGCTAGGACCCAACACTGTGAACTATGCCATAGACAACCTGCAGGTCAACAGTTATCGAACTCAGGCAACCACTGGCACAGTTAACATGAGCGTAGCAGTTTCTAGTAATTCGGCATTAAAAATTGCAGATAATGATTATTTTACCGTAACTACCATAGGTATCTGATAAATAAACAAAGAACATCAAGGATTTAAAACATGGCCCTCATAACCAGTAAATTTAGAACCAGCGCAGCCAGCGGATTTGCCAGTACATTTAATACTGACAACATATTCCTGGTACTAGGACGTCCTCAGCCCTGGGACAATGCACTCAGCACCAATTTTAGTACCCAGGCATCAGGAACTGTAACTGATTCAAACCCACCTAATCCCATAGATAACTATCTAAATGAAGCTGCATTTTGGCGCGATGCCATGGCTGGTGTTAAATTATCGGCCAGCAATCTCAGACTGGTGACAAACCGAAATAACTGGCAATACGGCACCATCTATGACATGTATCGTCAGGACATCAGCAATGCCAGCCCAACAGCCAACAGCAAATACACACTGGATGATGCTTTAACCATAGTCTATGTTACCAGCACTGGCAATGTCTACAAGTGTTTGTACAATGGTAAAAACAATACTGTAAGTGGTGTTACCAGCACTGTGGCTCCCAGCACTGTGGCATCTGCAGCTCAGACAACTGCAGACGGTTATATCTGGAAATACCTGTACACCATAACCAGCGCAGATGCGGATTTTGTAACAGCCAATTATATTCCGGTTGCAGCCACCAGCAGCGTCAACAATGTCAATGGCATTGACGTAGCCGTCATAACCTCAGGTGGCAGTGGTTATTCAACCACACCCAGCATCACCATCTATGGCGATGGATCTGGTGCTACTGGAACCTGTACCTTAAGTGGAACCAGTGTGAGCAAAATTACCATGACACAGGTTGGATCAGGTTATACCTGGGCCAAGATTGTGTTCAACGGTGGCGGTGCATCGGTAACGGCCAATGCTACTGCGGTCATTGCTCCCTTTGGTGGTCATGGTAGCAACAACTATTATGAAACCAATGCTCATAATGTCATGATATCCGGAACCATCAGTGGTTATTACAACCAGGAGTTTCCGGTAAATCAGGACTTCCGAACTGTTGGCATAGTTAAAAATCCTGATCAGTATGTAACTTCACAGGTTACCAGCGCAGGTACAACATACACCACCCTGACTGGTAGAATTTTACGCACCCTGACCATGAGTTCGGGCGCTACAACAGCACCAACCAATGATACAGTTTTAACTGGCAGTGGATCTGGCGCATCCGGATTGTTTGTGTTTCAGAGTTCTGGAACCATTCAGCTACAGTACATACAGCCCGTGGCTGCGGATGTACCAAGCAACATCAGCGACACCAGCATAGACACGGCTGGCACCAAGAAACTCAAACAATTTGTGGCCAATGAAACCATTACGGGCACGGGTTACAGTCAGGTGGTCAGTGGCAATGGCATTACCGCAGTTACACCAGAAATTCAAGCATATTCAGGTCAGTTACTGTATCTGGATTATCGTCAACCAGTTACACGCAGTGCAGGTCAGAACGAAAAGATAAATATAGTCATAAACTTCTAGGATTAGTAAAACATGAAATTCAACATTCCACCGTACTATGATGACTTTGACGAAACCAACGAATATTATCGTGTATTATTTCGTCCTGGAGTAGGTGTACAGACCCGAGAAATGAATCAGCTGCAGAGCATACTGCAGAATCAGATCAGCAAGGTCGGTGACCATTTATTCAAAGACGGTAGCCTGGTCATACCTGGTCAGGTGCAGTACAATGACAAACTCAAATACCTAAAAGTCAGCGCCTATAGTCTGGGTACTGATGATGCAGGCAATCCCCTGACCCTGGATTATCTGGAAGGCCTAAATCTTAATTCGGCTGCGGACGGTACTGGTGTACAGGCTCATATCATCAAGGCCATAGACAGCACAAACACGGATCCAGTTACCCTGGTGCTGTTATACACCAGCGGCACAGAAAATTCTGCTGGCACTGGTAATAAAATTTTTACTGCCAATCAGACCCTGTATGTAATTCCTGACGGTAATACAGTTCCTAATACCAATCAGACCATAACTGTGAACTCTGGTGCTGATTATACAGGTCGCAGCGTGGTTGCAGGCATACAGACCGGTGTATATTACTACAAAGGAACATTTGTAACAGTTCCAGCCACAACCATCAGCATTAAAAAATATGCTGATACACTTACAGACATCAATGCCCGCATTGGAGTTAGTTTTACCGAAAGCATTGTCACCACTGACGGCACCTATTTAGTTCCAACACTAACAGTTAGCTCAGCCACACAGCTAATCTACACAGGTGAAGGCGATACCAATCTTTATGACAATGCCAGTGGTAGTCCAAATGCCAATGCTCCGGGTGCACATCGTTATAAAATTACACCTAATTTTATCACCACAGATCTGGATCAGAATCCAACTGGGTTCTATGAATTAATTCGAGTCGAAGGTGGTGTACTGCAGGAAATACTTAACTCCAGTCAGTACAATGTGCTGGAAGAAACTCTGGCTCGCAGAACCTATGACGAAATGGGTAACTTTGTGCTGGATGATTTTAGATTTGAAGTGCGCGAAGCTCGCAACAACAATCAGGGCATCTGGGCACCAAACAGTAACTATCAGGTCAAGGATTTTGTCATCAGTTCAACCACTGGTACAAGCACCAAGTATTTTGAATGTATACAAACCGGCATCAGCGGTGCATCTGAACCAGCACTGATCAATCCAGGCGCTACCAGCAGCAGTGGTACTTTGGCCGTGGACGAAACCACAACCATCTCAGACAACAGTGTTATCTGGCGCTATGTTGCTAACCCCGTAGGTAACCGCGGTGTATACACCACAGGCGCCAATGCCAACAGCAGCAATCTGGTGGCTAAATTTGGCGTAGGTAAAGCCTATGTTCAGGGCTATGAAATTGCCAAAACAGCCAACAGCAATGTGATACTGAGCAAGGGTCGTGATGCTCGTACTGAAAATAATCGCAGCATAACACAGCCTCAGGGCAATTATCTCTGGATGAGCCGAGCCAATACCTGGGGTGTTCCAGACATCAGCACCACTCCACAGGTTTTACTGTATGATAGATTTGCCAACACCAGTGCCCTAACCAAGTTTGGTTATGGTAATCCCATAGGTACTGCTCGCATCACCTGGATTGAACCCGATGTGCGTGGCGGGTTGCGTGTAAACATAAGCAATTTGGTCATGAATCCAGGCAAGACCCTGGACAAAGATGTCAACCGTATTATAATTCCTGATGCCACTACCAGCAACGTTGCAGCCGCTGCCTATGCTCTAACTGGTACAGTTAAATATGCTGGTAACACAACCAGCTCCTATCTGGTGCTGGGTGGAACCATGGGAACCAGTTCTCAGGCCGCTGGTGCTAGCCTTATTGTAAGCGGAACAACTACAAACTATCTGGCCGAGGTTCAGGTTGGTGATTTAGTTACCCTGGGTTCAAGCTCCTATGCTACCACCAGCAGCTGGCAGGTGGTTGCAATTCCAAATAGCTCAACTCTGGTGCTAAGTGGCGGTGCACTTCAGGCCAATGCCAGCACCAGCGTCTATCTAAGATTTGCTGCTCAGACCGTATTTGGTCATGCGGTTGGTGCTGCTGTATCAACTCGATTCCAAAGTGAATATCGCATTGGTGATACCTTCTGGATGTATACCAGCAGCTCAGCAACAACTGGTCAGGTCATTAACATTATTAACGAAAACCGCATGCTGGTCAGCAGCACCATGGCCGTGTGTTCGACCGCCAGCCTGCATGGAACCTATTATTCAGGTCGTGCTGCCAGCTTCTGTTCGGACATCTGGAGTGCCTATCAGTTAGGCATCAATGCTCGTAAATTAACTGGTCTGTATACCATCAGTGATTATTCTGCTAGTACAACCAGTGCCACCATACCTGCTCATGGTGCAATTCGTATTACTGGTTCTAATGATGCTAAATTATTAACCGATTTAGTTACTAATGAATATGTTGACATCAACAACAACCGTATTTTCATCACCAAGATCAGCAGCAACACTGTGGCCTTTGGTGTGTGTCTGGATGGTGCAGTCAGCACCAGTGGTACAGTATCCTATCCAGCATTCAAGGTAGATAACTTCATTAACGAAACATCAAGCAACACCCTGATATTCCCTGTGGCCAACTACAGTGCAGTTAGCTCTGTGCTAAACAACATCTATACGGTCTACAAGTCCAAGGCAGCAACTGGCGTAACTCTCAGTGGTACAACCTGCGTGGTGACCATTGACAGCGCAGTTGGCAACAACGGAGCCGAAGTAGCCAGCTCAGATCCAGCAGCATATTTTGTTGCTCATGATGGTTATAGCAATGCCGGTTACAGCACCAGCTATACAGTTACTGCAGTAAACATTGCAGGCAACAACGTGACCCTGACCATAAACGGAACCTGGGCCAATACCAGTATCCGTGTAATCTATCCGGTTACACGCAGCTCCGTAAATGCCGGTGTACTGGGCTATCAGAAATTTAAATCTCTGGTATTCAATGCCACCACTGACTTTTTAACTTCCAGTGCAGCCAATGTCACCAGATTGCCTCTGGGTCAGAGCGACGTCTACAAGGTAGTCAAGGTGCTCATGGCGGCCACCAGCAACTATGTAGCAGCCTGGAGCAACACCATACAGCAGACTGCTCTGGATGTAACCAATCGCTATGCTCTGGACAATGGTCAGCGCGACAACTATTATGACATAGGCGCACTGGTGCTTAAACCTGGTTATCCAACACCAACCGGCAGCATACGAGCCATCTATGATTATTTCTATCACACCAGCAACAGTGTTAGCTATGCCGGCGACTTTTTTGTACGCAGCAGCTACAGCATACCTTACGAAAATATACCAATCTACAATGGCGTAAATCTTGGCGACGTACTGGATTATCGTTGCAAGGTAAACAGCAGTACCGGACTGGTAGCCAATGCTGCACCACCAAGATATCTGTCAAACTTTACGGCCAACATCAGTTACTATCTGGGTCGCAAAGAAATGATATTCCTGGATCGTACTGGTACATTCTACAACACACCAGGTGTAGCTGATGTAAATCCTCAGCTGCCCAAGATTGCCGATCAGAACAATGCCGTAAACCTGTTTAATCTGACTCTGACTCCATATACCCTGACCGCGGGTTTCCCGCATGTAGGCATACAGCGAGTAGACAATCGACGCTACACCATGCGAGACATAGGTCGCATCGAAACTCGTGTGACCAATCTGGAAGAAGCAACGGCTCTGAGTCTATTAGAAGTTCGAGCAAGCAGCCTGCAGATTCGAGACAATCTGGATCCAACCCTGGAAAGATATAAAACTGGTTTCTTTGTGGACAACTTCAAAGATGCCAGCAATGCCGAAACCGGTGGTGATGCCAGATTCAGTCTGGACACACTGGCTCAGACTCTGCAGAGCAATGTCAATTATTATAGCTTCCCACTGGTTGAAAAAACCAATTATACAACTGCTCAGTATACCAGCTCAGAATTAATTGGCGTTAATAGTGCCAGAGCTGCTGACAACTATGCAGTTACAGGTAAATTATTAACCCTGGCCTATACCACCAGCACCATGCTTCAACAAAGACTGGCAACCACCAGCCTGCAGGTAGCGGCTTTCCTAACAGTTAGCTTCCTGGGCAGCATGAAGGTTACACCAGATACTGACATCTATGAAAATATTCGCACAGTTAACCAGATTGTATCTGCCAGTTCTAATTTAACTGCAGCTGGTCTGGCCGCGGCCGTTGCTGCCTACAGAGCAACTGGTAACTGGAGACCATATAATGTTGGTACAGAAACCATCAATGTCTACATAGACAGCAGCAGAACTTCGCAGCTCATACCTTGGTGCCGAGCCAACACCCTGTTGCAGAAAGCAACTGGCATGAGACCCAACACCAAGCACTATCCATTCTTTGACGACCTGCCAGTTGAAGGCTATTGCACTGGTGCAGTTAAATTAACCTTTGATGCCATACCCATACTGGATACCGACACTGCTCGAGCAGCAGCACCAGATGAATGGCCTCGTTGGCGCAGTCACCATCGCTGGGAAGACGTAGAAGAAGTAACACGAGCCTATCAGCTACTGCGTCGCATTGGTCGAGGCAATGTCTGGGTCTGGGTCTACGAATACGGTTGGTTCCATAAACTCTGGAGACCCAAAGATCGTGATGATTACCTGCCAAGCGTAGCCAACAAGGATTCATTTAAACCAGCATTTACCAATGGTCCAGTTGTTTACTATTACGAAAACAACGTGGTAGTTGGTTCTGGAGTCATAGCTCATCAGGATATAGATCAGAAGACCTGTTACCTGGTGAACGCTCGTGGTAAGTTAAGCGACAAGTACATACGCAGTCAGGCCTCAGTGACCTATACGGGTAACTTCTATATCAGCATTGACAAGTCAGAAGTTCGCAAAGTATATCCAACCGTAACCGCAGCCAATCTGACCTCAGATGCTTCTGGTTACATTTATTCTGATGCCAAGGGTGTGGCTATCTATACCTTTGACCTACCAGACACTGACACGGTTAAGTTTGTCACTGGCGTTAAACCAGTTGTATTAACCGATGATGCCAATAACAATCCGGATCTCTGGAGCAGCCGAGCCGAAGCAACCTATACCTGTCAGGGCTTCAACGTAACCATTACCAATAACTATGCCAGCACCGAAAGTTATGTGGCTCGTCCATATGATCCAATTGCACAAAGTTTCATGATACCAACTCAGTATGACAGCGGTGCATTCATCAGTGACATAGACATCTTCTTCCAGGCCAAACCAGTTGCTGAACAGGCTCCTGTGGCTCTGGAAATACGAACCTGTGATAATACAGGTCGTCCAAGTGGTACTGAAATGGTTCCAGGCAGTCTGGTCATCAAGTATCCACAGGATGTAGTCATTGATGCCAACTATGGTCAGATACCCACCAACTTTAAATTTAATTCACCCATATACCTGATGCCAGGTAAAAACTATGCGTTCATACTGCGTTCAGACACCAAAGCCTACAGAGTCTGGATTGCCACACTGGGCGCAGCAGATGTCTACAACACCAACAGCAGCTACAGCACTCAGGCAGTATTTGGTAGTTTATTTAAATCACAGGATGGTACTTTATGGACTGAAGATCAGCTCAGCGACATTAAATTCAACATTAACCGTTGTGTGTTTAATACTGCAGATGCTGGCGCAACCGTAAAAGTAATCAACCACAAACTGGAGACTACTCAGTTACCAGCCAATCCGTTTACCTTTGTGCATGGCAGCAACCGCATACGCGTGGGTCAGAAAAATCACGGATTTAGTTCTGGTGACAGTGTAAGATTCTACAGCAGTTATTGGAATGCTCAGCAAAATCTAGCCTCAGGTAACCGAAGCATCAATGGCATCAATGTTGGTGAAATATTTGGTAAATTTGCGTCGGCAACAGCCACAACCTATCAGGCCGCTGATACAGATCCTAAACTGTTGATCTCAGATGTTACCCTGGATACCTATACAGTCACAGTAAGCAGCGTGGCTAACCTGGGTACAGCTGCAACAACTGGTGTTACTGCTCTGGCCGATGGTGGCGATGATGTATTTGGTGATCAGAGTGTATTATATCACATTGTCAAACCCAATGCTCAGATACTGACCTTCCAGCCAACCACTCTAAGCTTTACAGGTCAGATGCTCAAGGGCTTTACCTATGACACTGATGCCAATGCACCACCTACACCTTACAACTGGTTTACCAAACAGTTAAACTGGAACACCAACAATGTTCTGGATACCAGCTGTGTGATCCTATCCGACACCATACAGTATGATCGTACGGCTACCACCAGTGTTACTGCTGGAGGCGCTGTTGGCACCTGGAAAAATAGCTTCATAGGAACCATCAAACTGGCTTCCACAGACAATGCAGTTAGCCCGGCCATAGATCTAAGTACATTATATCTGGACACCATACAGCATAGAATTGATAACCCAAACTATATCAACAGATTGGGTACAAGCCTACCGCTCTGGGGTACTGCTCAGGCAGCAACCACCAGTACCATCTACATAACTGACCTGATTGCCAACAGTTCACAGACCATTAGCTTTGATGGATCAAATTCATCTGCAGGATTCATTAATACGGCAACACCGGGTCTGTTCAGCAATGTCATACCGGGTCGTTATATATTTGTATCTGGTAGCAGCATTGCTGCCAATAACTTTACCAGCACTGCGTTATTGGTCACAGGTGTGGATACTCTGGGTCAGACACTGACAGTCAGTGGCGCACTAACCACCACCAACATAGCCAATGGCATAACCATACGTCAGTACAATGACTTTACCGAAGAGTTTACCGTGGCCAGTGCAGCAACTGATAGTAAATACATCAGCAACATCATTAACCTAAAAAATCCAGCCACGCAGTTTAAACTGCAGGTTGAATGCTGTGTGCCAAGTGCAGCTGATTTTGATGTATACTACAAGACCGGTGCAGCAGGTGCGGACTTCAACACCATTAGCTGGACCAGATTCATAGCTCCTAATCAGCCCAATGCGCTGAGCAGCTATGCCACACTGGCCAAGTCCGATCAGCGCGGTGTATTCACCAATGTGGATTTCAACATCAGTGGTGTCAACAATGTTGGAACACCAATTGATCTGTCACCATTTACTGCCTTCCAGGTCAAACTGGTCATGCGTTCCAGCAATGCGGCTCGCATACCTCAGTTCCGTAACCTCAGAGTCATAGCACATGCATAAGTTAATTCCAGTGCAGGATCACGAAAACCTAGCTCGTGATTCTGCCACCGGAGCCATCATAGATGTGGACACTGTGGCCTATGAAAGTTATCTGCAGCAAAAACAGCATCGCCATGGTCAACAGGCTCGAATATCACAGTTAGAGGATCGTATAAATAACATTGATTCTGATTTATCAGACATCAAATCCCTGCTGACCCGATTATTGGAAAAATAACATGGCCATACAACAAAATCTCGTTCTGGAACAAGGCACAGACTTCCAGGCAGTCATCAAGCTCTATGCTGACAACACCACAGTTTTAAATCTCAATGGTTATACAGCCACCAGCCAGATGCGTCGTAGCTATGACAGTGTTACTGCCACGGCCACCCTGGCAGTGGCCATACCCATTCCAGGCAACGGTGAATTATATCTGACACTGGCCGCGGCCAGTTCTACCAGCATTCGCTATGGCAGATATCTGTATGATGTCGTTCTCACTCAAACCAGCACAGGGACTCTAAGCCGAGCAGTCGAAGGCATAATCACAGTAACTCCACGCGTTACCAGGTAGGTTTCCGTGACCATACGTAAGATCACCGGCATTACCAGCAAGACCGCGGTAAGTGCAACGGTCACTCAGACAGGTATCTACAAGTCTGTTCGCACCAATCAGCCTCTGGTTGCATCTGCTCAAAATCTCAGCCACATACTAATCAACAAGGTCACCAATGCAGTCCTGCAAAAGGCTCTGAGACTGACCATTGATCCAGACGGTCAGGGATTCCGATCTATTCGTGAATACCTGGGCTTTACGGATCGCATATTATTTACGCATGGTCGTCCTCTAAAAGATACGCTGGTAGCCAGTGACAGCATAATTGCTCGTTACATAATTGGTCGCAATCCTGTGGACAGTGTCAGCAGTCTGGAAGTCATTAACCTGTTGTTGCGCACCAAGAGAATTTTTTATGATAATCCTGTTCCTGCAGAACGCATCAGCCTAAGTCTTAGAAAATTTACCAGTGACGGCTTTGCAGCCTTGGATGTTCGTCCCAGCCTGTACATAAACCCTGGTCTCAAAGACAGTACTGAGCCCAGTGAATACTTTACACGCCTGACCCGAACATTCCGTCAGTTTGACGACAGCACCCTGGCCTTTGATAACTTTACCATAGGCGACGGTCTGACCTTTACGGACTACAAGTATCTCATTGATTCTGTATTGATTACCGATGTCAGACCCAGCTTTTATGTAAATCAATCTCTGGCCGATGCTCAGCCACAGACCGATGCTCTGACCAAGCAGCCCATCAAGGGCCTGTTTGACGCCTTTAATCAGCCTGATGCCACTGTCAAGTTTTTATTAAAATTCAACGCAGATAGTTTTAGCGAAACTGATCGGTTGGCTTTATTACCAGGCAAGAGTCTAACTGATACTTTTGCATTAACCGATGTCAGACCTATTTTTTGGGTCAACAAAGGCCTGGCCGACAGTACTCAGATGCTGGACAACTTCTACATAGCTGACGGCATAACCTATACAGAACTTAAACTGTTTGCGGATATTCAGTCTCAGATCGATCGTACTGCTAAACTACTGTTAAAAACTGCCAGTGCTGATAGCATAAGCAGCACTGATGTTCGAACCACTGCGTATTTCATCAAGGCTCCCCGTGACAGCTTTGCACCGACCGAGGCTCTGAGATTCTTTAATAAAAAGACTCTGACCGATACCGAAGTCATAGCAGACCTGGTGGGCAAAGCGGTTCGTCCAACACCGTTGCTGGATGCATTTAGCAATACCGACATAAAAACACTATGGATCAACAAAGGGTTGGCCGACACCACCACCATGGTGGATCTAACTGGTGTGTACGATGGCATTACGTTCGCTCAGTACATGCTGGAACGGGACACGGCCATACCTACAGATTACCTGTTACAGACCGTGCAATTCTATCGCTGGCCCTGGCAGGGTTTTGCTGATACTGTTCAGCCCCTGGATCGTCCAGCCAAGTCATTAAGAATACGAGCCAAGACCGGACTGGACTATGTAATTTCTGGTATCTACAACGAAGGTTTGCCCAGTGCTTTTGGCACCAGTGTCAGCGTCAGTGCCACACAGTTGGGTGAGTTGCTCATAGCCTTTGACTTCATCAACACCACCTTTACGCCAGGTGTTGGTGGTGGAACCAGACCCATTGACTTCATCAGCATTGGGCGGGATTCTACTATTCAACGAGACTATTATGGCAACACATTGCTGCTGCTTAATGCTCAGAATCGC
>Ga0114962_10002472_pt1 | contig 15394 bp, 10 predicted proteins | sample C_130820_MF_Meta_FD_87017 | JGI IMG/M metagenome (GOLD analysis project Ga0114962, IMG submission 87017) | Freshwater microbial communities from Lake Croche, Canada to study carbon cycling - C_130820_MF_MetaG | ecosystem: Environmental > Aquatic > Freshwater > Lake | place: Lake Croche, Canada...
AGGCCACATGGGTCACCATTGCCGGCACGAGGCGTTTGGTCTTCCAGGTAATAAAGGCCAGGAGACAGCCAAAGGCCATAAGACCGGCGAACTGCACCAACTCTGCATGAGCAAGGGCAAAGAGTGCGCCATCGAGGGCAATGGAGGCCACGAGGGCCAGAGCGCTGATCACGAGACGAGGCCCTTTAGCTATGGCTACGAGGGCGCGAAAGATCAGACCGCGAAAGAAGATTTCTTCAACCAAGGGTGCAAGTAGCGCCGTGGCCACCGTGATGAGCGCGATCCCGGGGCCATGGCTTCCACCAATGAGGCGCTTCGTAGGTCCATTGAAGTTCTTGAGGTGATCGAGGAAGGGCAGGTACAGCAGCAGGACGCCAAACTGCGCGAGTATCCCAAGGGGAATAAAAAGCAGGTCAGCGCGTTTAACGCGAAGGCCGAAACCCTGGCGCAAACTTCCGGCACCACTGCTACGCAGGGCAAAAACACTCGCGCCAAGAAATCCCATCCAGAGGCCAAACAATGAGCAAATCACATACCACTCAGGCGGTGAGCTCATAGAAGCAAAGGAGCTCAGTTCGCCAGATTTGCCCAGGATGGCTGCGCTAAGGAGCAGCAGGGTCATGGCCGCAAACTGGCCACCTACAAAACCGATTGCAGCGATCAAGATCCAGCGCGCACCCTCGCGCCTCGTCTCTGGCCCGCCGGGCCATGCATTCAGCGTCGCCAAATCCTCTGGTTCAGGCTCGGGAGCACCGAGGGAAAGGGGAAATGGCGGTGGCTGCACGGCACCTGAAGGCTACCGGCAGGGCGCTCGCCCAACCGAGCGCATCACCCGCCCCCTAAGGTGGAGCCCGTGAGCACAGAGCCCCAGAAGTCTAAAAAGCCCTCCACGGATCGACGGGCTTCGGCCCCCTCAGGCAAGGCCTCCGGGCCTTGGCGTTGGATCTGGGTGGCCGTCGCTGCAGGACTCTTGCTCTTCATCCTCGTCCCCTCGCTGCTTCCTCAGCCCACCACCAAGCATTACTCCTACTCAGCCTTCTTGACTCAGGTTGACCAAGGTTCAGTGAAAACCGCCAATGTGGATAACCAAAGTGGTGCAATCGCAGGAAAGCTCAAGAACGGCAACGACTACACGGTCAGCGGGCCGAACCCTCCCATTCCCGCTGACATCAAACAGATCAGGTCTCATCAGGTGGTGGTGGAGTTCACGAACCCCAATACCTTCCTCGCCACCTGGCTTCCCTACCTCATCTTCTTTGGCCTCTTCTTTGGCATGGCCATGCTCATTCAGCGACAAGCGCGTGGACAAATGGGTTCCATCATGTCCATGGGCAAGGCCAAGGCCAAGGCGGGCGGCGATAGGCCCAACACCACCTTCGATGATGTCGCCGGTTATGAAGGCGTAAAGCAGGAAGTTCGCGAGGTGGTGGATTTCCTCAAGCACCCCGAAAAGTTCGCCAGCATTGGCGCGGAGATCCCCAAGGGCCTGCTTCTCGTCGGCCCCCCAGGAACGGGTAAGACCCTCATCGCTCGTGCGGTTGCCGGCGAAGCGGGCGTTCCCTTCCTCTCCGTATCGGGCTCCGACTTCATGGAAATGTTTGTCGGTGTTGGCGCGAGCAGGGTCCGCGACCTTTTCCTCAACGCGCGCAAGCAAGCTCCTGCCATCATCTTCATCGATGAGATCGACTCCATTGGACGCAAGCGCGGTGCTGGACTCGGCGGTGGCCACGATGAGCGCGAGCAAACGCTGAACCAAATCCTCTCCGAGATGGACGGCTTTGACCCTACGCAAGGCATTGTGGTTATCGCGGCAACCAACCGACCCGACATCCTCGACTCCGCCCTCCTGCGACCTGGTCGCTTTGACCGACAGGTTGTTGTTCCTCTGCCTGACCAAGAAGAGCGCCTCCCCATCTTGAAGGTGCACTGTCGCAAGAAGCACGTTGGCCCTTCAGTGGATCTCGAACTGGTTGCTCGTGGCACGCCAGGCATGAGTGGAGCTGACCTCGCCAACTTGGTCAATGAAGCCGCTTTGCACGCCGTGCGCCGAGGTTCTTCGGAAATCGAGATGCGCGACTTTGAATCTGCCCGCGACCGCATCTTGATGGGTCAACGCCGAGAGTCCCTCGCCCTGAGCGACGAAGAAAAAGAGCGCATCGCCTACCACGAAGGCGGCCATGCAGTCTTGGCCTATGTCCTCGAAGAGGCCGACCCTGTCCACAAGGTAACAATTCTTCCTACCGGCATGGCCTTAGGTGTCACCCAGCAGATGCCCCTTGAAGAGCGACACATCTATCCGCGAGGTCAGATCGAAGCTTCCCTCTGCGTGCGCATGGGTGGCCGGGCCGCTGAGTTGATCATCTACGGCGACCTCTCCACTGGTGCCGCCAATGACCTCGTCGGCAACACTGAACTTGCGCGTCGCATGGTGCGCGAATGGGGCATGAGCGCTGAGATTGGACCTATGGCTTGGGGATCCCACGAACAGGTCTTCCTCGGCGAGGATCTGATGCATACCCGCGACTACTCGGAGGAGACCTCACGCGTTATCGACTCTGAGGTGGAACAAATTCTCCGAGCTCAAGAAGAGCGCGCCCTCACCGTCCTTGCCACTCACCGGGCTGGTCTTGAAGCGGTTGCTCGTGCCCTGCTCGCTGAAGAGGTTATTGACGGTGACACGGTTACTCGCCTTGTCGACCAAGCATTCGGTGGACCCGTTCACCCTGGTGGCCGCAAGTCACTGCCCGCCCTCAACCCTCAGGTTGAGCCTTCAGCCACCACAGCTCAGGATGCGGTAGTCAGCGCAGCAGAACCCGCGGTAGCGGCCAGCGACAGTCCTAAAAGCCGCTGGGCCCCACCCCTTTGGCCAGGCCGTAAAAACAACGCTGATCCCCGTTAGGGAGCCGCAATCGGAAGCGCGACTGCTGTTGCCGTTCCAGGAACGGCAGTTGGGCTGAGTATCTCGCCCACCATGACGCGTCCTATGGCATGGACATAAACCGGCGCGAGCCTGAAGCCGGAGCGATCTGAGGCCTGCTCCACCACCCGAACGGCGCCTGAGGTCATGAGTCCAAGGTCGATGGTCTTAACCCTGCCAGAACGTGTCACGCGATTGAGTACCACAGAAGTCCGCGCACTATCTCCCAGAGGCGTGACGACAATTTGCCTCGTTGCCAGGCCATCAAGCCACGGGTGCGTGCTCAAACCCATGGCGACAATCACAGCCTTGTCAGAAATCGCAGCACTGCTCAGCGCCAAGCTTGAGCCGCCCCCATAACTACTTCGCTCACCACTCGGCAGCGAGGAGACCCAAGAGGCAAACGCACCAGGACCTGAGATATCAATGGTGATGGAGCAAGGGTCATTGGCGGGAATGCGATGCGAATCAGAAATCACCACCGTAGCGATACCCTCAGCCGGAACATGAAGGACCCAAGGAGTCACCAGACCCGATGAACGCAGGTGGGGCTTGATACGCGCCGTCAATGCTTTCGTTGATGGATTGGCGATGGTGATGCTCGCACGCTGATTGTCCATGAGGGAAAGTGCTGGGATGCCCAGCTCGGCATCGGCCTCAATTTGACCGGCCGCGAGAAGCAAGCCAAGAGATGCTGTTGATGACACCACGATCTCGCTTGCCGCAATTTGCCCAGAGAGGGCGTTCACCACCGTGCCAAAATCCGGAACCTTTTGCAGAAAGCCTCCGATGCGCTGGGTCAAGGTCGAGTGCGCAGGAACTACAACAGCTTGAAATGGCTGGGGCGCTGCGGGGCCATTAGCCGTCAGGAACAGATCGCTAACCACCGCTGGCTTCGATCCTGGATTAAAGAGTGCCAGATAGGTCTCATGCCCCCGCGTGGTATCGCCGGTTGAAAAGACCCACTTATGAGAGACCGTTGACATGCAGGGAGCAGAGGCCATGCCAAGCACACCGGTGATCAGTTGGTTCACCGCCACTCCACCGCCTCGGACCTCGAGATCTGCGGCCAACCAGCTTCCTTGGAGGATGGAGCTCGGCTCAAAACTCGCTGAACCGTTGGCCGCAATCGTGACCTTAGCCACGGCCGAACTACCCCCATCATTTACGACACGGATCGAAACAATCCTTGACGCAGCAGCCGTCGAAGTCATGATGAGCGTCCCGCTCGCAAGGCCGTTAGTCGCCCCCGTCATGCCCGTGCAATACCAAGCCGAAGACTCCACCGAAGCCGGCTGCACAGCAGAAGCTCCCACGAGTGCGGGTTGAGGTGGCGAGGCACTCCAAGCTTGGGCACTCAGCGCTATGAGGGCAATGGCCAGCAGCATGATGGCTAAGGCCCTTCCCCGTCGCTGGCGGAGCATGCGCCGACTCCGAGGCTGGCCTTCTCTTTGAGACTCAGCGATGCTCACCCTTCACCCCTTTCTCGATCTCGTCGTCGGGACGCCAGGAGAGCAGCACGCGTTCGCCGTCCCATCACCAGCAGCACGAGGAGGGCAAACAGCTCAAGCCCTAGGTTGCGCAATGCCGAAGCACCAGAAGCCAATTGAATACTGCTGGGACCACCGGCCTTGGTGAACTGCGTAGCCCAACCAAAGGCAGCCTTGCGCTCCCCCTTGCCCGAAAAGTGAACTGCGTCGGACGGGGCGACGGCGATGAGTACATTCGCAGCACTAGGACTCCCACTCGTTGATCGCTCCAGTGCTCCTGGAGCAAAGGCTGTCCAAGCCATGGCCGAAGCTGGCCCTAGGGGTGAAGCCTGAGCAGGTGCTTGGCGGCTTCGCAGGGCCTCAATGGGAATGGCATTGCGAATACGCCAGAGGGCAACACCTTCTGGGCTTGGTACCCTCGAAAGATCCTGCTGACGATCAAAGCCTGGAATGAGGCGGGGATCAGTGGGAGCACTCGTCCCCGTGGAGTTACCCACCGAAGGTGAATTCGCAGTCACGACAGCGACATAGCGAACGGCATAGGGAGCCAGCAGCAAACCTGCATGCACCGTTTGACGAGACGACACTTGGCGCACGATGACTCCGAGCCCCGTTGCCGGTCCAGCCCCAGGAGCTGCGGCAAGCGATGCCGCTCTCGCAGCATGCAGTTCGCTGGTGGTGAAGGCGACTCCTGGCATCGCTGACCAGCCTCGACCTGGCATCACGTCGGGATTTCCAATCCAGAGGATCCTTCCCGCAGGGGATTTTGGACTCACCGCCCCCAGAGATCCATAGCCAATGCTGGGAAGGCCAAGATGCCCACCACCGGCAACGCTGAGGCCAGGCAGGATGCCAAGCAAAGAAAACATCCCGGCCAGAATCCCTGTGGCTTGGCGCCAACCAAAAGAGAATCCGACCAAATCTTCTTCCAGCGTTGCTACGCCAAGACCCAGCATCACGATGAGGGTCACCGATAAAGGTGCGAGCAAGACCGCCGGTGAAGGGGCAAAAGCGCCCAGAGAGCCGGAAGCCGACAAGAGGCCAAAGGCGCCTGAAGCCACGGAGGCGGCAAGGAGACCGATCGCCACCGCAAATCGTGGGCCCCGACCAGCGATAAGGACGAATGCCGCTGCAATAAACATCCCTGCGCTTAGGCCCAGATGACCAAAGGGGCCAAACCCGAATCCCAAAAGCGCTAGTGGTGAGCCCATGGACCATGATGCGGCTTGGCTGCCGAAGATGGCGAGCCCTTGCGATCCAGCGAGCAAACTTTGGAGCACCACGGGGAGGTTGAGCAATAAGGCAATAGCAATGGCTAATGCAGTTAACTTCAACGCTTGCCAGCGACCTGACCCCCAGAGCGCCAGGCTCAGGCCGATGGCTGCCAAGGTGAACGCGATCAGGGCACTCGGAGCGAAGGCCGCCAGCGCCCCGAGACCAATGCCGAGCTTGAGGGCGTGCCAGCCAGAAGGGGCGCTCGAGCGCTCGGCAACGGCCAAGCCATGGATGCGCAAGAGGCCTGCAAGAAGCCATGGCATGGCTGTGAGTGTCAGGGTGACGCTCAGTTGACCCATGGCGACAGCATTCGCGACAGAAGTCACGCCCATCGCCCCCACAACGGTTGCAAGCCGCGCACGAGGTGAAGCCAAAGGCTTTAACAGCCGCAATGAGCCCATGGCAAAGAGCGGCCAGGAAGCCAGGAGCAAGATTTTGAGGGCTTGAGCGCTGTGTCCGAAGAGGGGGATGGAAAGGATGGAAAGGATGGGGCTTGCTAGGGAATGTGCTGCCGTCGTGCCTACGCCATCGGGGTGCCAGCCCTGCCACCAATTGGAAAACCCTGAGCTAAACGAAGGCACCGTGCCCAGCTCGCCGACCTTCGCGATAGGGGCGGCGATCAAAGCACGGACTGCATAGATCCACCAGATGGCGATGGCTCCCCAAACAACTAAGCGGCTTCGCCGGGAGCTCAGGAGGGCGTGGCGACCCTTGGCCCGGTGGAGGTCACGCTTACCAAGATCATCAAGCTCATCGAATCCCTGATCGTCGCTAAATGCGCCGCCAAAGCCAGCTGCTGCCTGTGCATCCTCGAGGCTGCTCGCTTCAACGCCGCGAGCAGCGTCGAGGCCCTGGTGCCACAGACGCGTAAAAAACTCTCGAAGGCGACTGCTCCCTCGTGTCTGTTCAGCCTTGAGTTTCCGGTCAGAGCTTTGGCGAGTCGCCTGGACCACACGCCTGCGTGCGAAGAGGGCCTTGCGGTTGGACAGCGCCCAGCGCCAACTCGAAAGAATGACCTGCGCCCTATCTCGATGTCGCCCACCCCAGAGCACGGCGGCCTCCGCGAGGGCAAGGAAGAGTGCCGGCGGCAGGATCTTGCACAGACGCAAGATGGAGTCGTTGACCAGTAAGTGGTGTAGCTCAGCGCGGCGCAGTGAGCCAAGCGCCTCAGGGCTTAGCTCCCTGTCCTCGACATAGCTCTCCAAGGCTTCTTCAGTAGTTCCATGCCGCATCACCAGAGCCTCAGGGGCGGTCATGACGCGGGCACCGGCAAGGCGGGCCCTCCAAGAAAAATCGACGTCACTGCCAGCTTCGGTGAGCGTCGGGTCAAAGCCACCGAGCAGAGCAAAGAGGTCCTTACGGATGAGCGTCACGCCGGCTGGAGCCACAAACACGTCACGACTGGCATCGTGCTGGCCTTGATCAAACTCCCCAAACTCGACCCGCTCAACGGTGGTTCCAAAACTATCGATGGACTGACCAACATGAATGAGCAAAGACCTGTCGTCATCGTGAACAACTTTGGGAGTCGCAACTCCGGCATTTTCACGCAGCGCAGTTTCCACCAATTTCGACAGTGCATCAGGCTGGAGGCGATAGCCGGGAACCACAAAGAGTAAGAAGGTCGCGCCCTCCACCATGACCGAGGCCCTATTGGCGCCCTCGAGGTAATTCTCACCAGCGATGGCTTCAGCCAAGAACGAGGCTGGCAACAGCCCTCGAGCTAAGTCGGCCACCTCTAGGTCCACCTCACTCGGAACAACCAGCACCGTGAGTGCTGAATAGTCCGTAGCGGCAAGGGAAGCCAGGGTCACCTTGAGGGCCGTTCCGGCCTCTGGTCCCCAGACCACCGCAACTACCGGGGGTGCTCCGCCATCCATGGGAACCCAAGGCTAGCCCCATATATCTTGCTTGCTATTGTTTATCTTCTGCTATACTTTGACTATAGAAACAGGAAGCCCGGAAGCACTGGGATTCCAAGGAGGCACGGCAATGGCAGAGCAAACAGCAAAGAAGACTGAAGAGACCACCGCCAAGGCGGCAGCGGCCCCAGAGGCAGCTCAGGATCTTGCCAGCAAGGCCCGTGAAGCCCTTTCTCAGGTTCTAGAGACCGGAGTCAAGGGCGCTCGCAAGGCTCAAGAGTACGGCGAATTGGCAATCACTTGGCTCCGCGAGGACAGCGTTGAGGCTGTGAAGACTCAGGCCAGCAACGCCAAGGAGACTGCGGTTAGCCAGGTCAAGAAGATGGACGAGGCGATCGAGAAGACCGTCACCACCATCGAAGAGCGTTTTGAACCCGTCAACACCAAGCTCCCGAGCAAAGCTCAGGACATGGTCAAGCGTGGTCAAAACCAGGCGAGGGAAGCACGCGCAAAGCTGCGTGAGCGTATTTCCGCCTAGTTCTGCTCTAGCCCATAGGGCTGAGGAAAACCCCGTCACCTTTTGGTGGCGGGGTTTTTCCTTGCCTACTCCCTAGCGAAAAGCTTGAACGATGTCGCTCACCGTTTGTGCGAGCGGAATCTCCGGGGACCACCCGGTAGCGCCAGCGAGCTTTGCAATATCTCCACGCAAAATAGGAATATCGATCGGGCGAAGCAATTCTGGATCCACCTCAGTACCCAGTGAGGCGCCCACTTCAGCGAGGAGCAGTTCGACAATTTCATCAATACCGACATCGACGCCACTGGCGATGTTGTAGATCTCCCCCGGCGTGCCAGAGGTCACGAGGAGCCGATACGCACGGACTACATCTCGCACATCGGTGAAATCTCGACGCGCACTGAGGTTTCCCACCTTGATGGACTGCTGGCCAGACGCCACCGCTTCGACCATGCGCTTAGCGAGGGCTGGCACCGCAAAAACTGGGGCCTGTCCGGGCCCGATGTGATTAAAGGGCCTTACCACGATGACCTTCTGACCAAAGCCACGATGACAACCCAGGGCAATCTGTTCCGCCGCGGCTTTACTAGCCGCGTAGGGCGTCGTTGGTTGTACCTCGGAGAGCTCACTGAGGGGGAGTTGAGCGGGCTGGACCGATCCGTAAACCTCTGCAGAACTCACGAAGAGCACCGTGGGTTGGGCGAGCGCTGAGCGCGCTGCTGCCAAGACCGCTGTGGTGCCCACCACATTGACATGAGCCACTTGTGTAGGAGCATCCCAAGATGCCCCAACGTGGCTGAGCGCGGCGAGGTGGTAGACGGCATCGGGATTAATCCCCGCAATGACTGGCCCTATGGCTTCAGGGTCGGCAACATCGGTCTCTAGATCAACCAGATGAACTTCATCTCCCTCGGCTTCAAGATGACGAGCCAGCCACTGGCCGACAAAGCCTTTACCTCCGGTAATGAGTGCGCGCACGCAAAGACCCTACTAATCCTTCGGAGGATTGGTGCCGATAGCCAGTGCGAGCCGGTAGGCCTCAAGATGTAATTGCGCGCTTCGAGCCCAGGTTGACGCTGCGGCCACAGCGAGGCCCGCCGCCACCCGTGCCGCTCTGCTGGGCTCGCTTTCATCAAGGATGCGTCCAATGGCTTGAGCTAAGGCCAAGTGGTCATCAGTGGGGACGAGCTCGGCTGCCCCCTTTGCCACTTCAGCCATCACCGAATCCTCGGTCGTAATAACCCGAGCCCCGCAGGCTAGGGCCTCGAGGACGGGCAGGCCAAAGCCCTCCTCGCGAGAGGGGTAGGCCACCACTCGCGCGCCGCGCAGCATGGCGGGCACCTGATCATCAGAGAGGTAACCAGTCTCCACGAGTACGGATCCAAGCGCGCTCCTATAGGGGGCAAGAAGGTCTCCGCCCCAGCCTTGGCGCCCAGCAATGACGAGCTTGAAGTCTCGACCCTGCTCGATCAAGGCAAGTGCTGCTTTGGCCAGTATGTCGATCCCCTTGCGAGGTTCAAGGGTCCCCAAGTGAAGCACCATGGGAAGCCGAGGGTCGACACCTGCTGCCGAGATGAGTACATCGTCACGGTCATCGCGATGAGCTTGAAAATTCTTCGCATCAACACCGTGCGGGGCGACGACGCTTGCACCCATTTCGGGGAAAAAGCCCTGCAGGGCTTCCCGTGTGCTCTCGCTGACGCAGATGAGCACCGCAGCCCTCTGCACGGCTCGGCGAATTGCTCTCTGAAAGAGCCTGACCTTGATTGCCTCATGGTCTTTTGGCCGAGTGAAAAAGGTGAGGTCGTGGATAGTGGTTACCAGTGGCAGCGTTGCGCGTTCAGGAATCGTGTAGTGGGGCCCGTGATGCAGGTCGACGCCCCACTGCTTGAGCAGGCGAGGGAGCAGTAGCTGTTCAAAGCACAGACGCAGAGGTCGGCTTCTCGGGACCACGGCGTGAACCTGCAGCGCGTCCGACATTGCCTCCCAACGTTGCGCATCGCCTCGGCGCGCCACAAGGTGGATCTCGACTGCTCCGGTTTCGATAAGGGCGTGGAGCAATTCGATGGTGTAGCGCCCTGCGCCAACCGGATGCACGGGCACGGCAGAGACATCCAGGGAAAGTTTCATCCGGAGCTCGCTCATGCGAGTCCCCAGAGCTCAAGGTGTCTTGTGGCGACATCAACCCAACGACGCTTCGCGGCAAAGTTTCTGCCAGCCTCTGCAATCGCTGCTCTGCCATCAGGATCACTCACTAAATGATGGATCCCAGCCGCCATGGCCTCAAGGTCTCGTGGATCAACCAAAAAGGCTGGGGCAGACTCATCCGCAAATTCGGTCACGCTAGGGACGGCCGAAGACGCCAAGACCGCAGTCCCTGCGGTCATGGCCTCAAGGGGTGGCAAGCCAAATCCCTCTTCCAAGGGAAGATAAACAAGCCCAAGGGCCCGGGCATACAGCGCATTAAGGACTGCAGGTGAAACTGCGCCGAGCAGATGCACGCCTGGCTGTTGAAGATCTTGTCGTGCGCCCCAACCCTGTGGCCCAACAATGCACAGTTGAACACCCTGGGAGGCGACATTGCTTTGCCTAAAAGCGGCAACCGTTGCTTCGAGATTCTTGCGTGGTTCGATCGTCGCTGCGACGAGTAGGAAGGCTGAGTTGCCTATTGCCGATTCAAGCAGCGTCTGGGCGCCTGCCTCATCGGGGGCAGGAAGATGATCGGCGCCCTCCCCCACAACCATCACGCGGTCGAGCGCAGTTCCCGACAAGGCCAGTTCATCGGCCACATGTTGAGAGGGCACGAATATCTTCGCATCAGTTGCCAAGACCTTCGAGAGTGCTGCCTCGTGCCAACGCGCACCACGCGTCGATGTGAGCTCGGGCTTACTGCGCCAGGCCACGTCATGGACCATGATGGAGCGTTGGACTCCCTCAGCTACGCGAGGCAATAGAAGTGATGTGGCGTGTAGTACTCCAGAAGGCCAGGAGCGCAGACTCAGTCCGTGATGCCATGCCGCCGTGGTGAGACGATGGGCTAGATGTAGGCGACTGACTTCGGGCTTGAGCCCTTGGCTTGCTTGTCGAGCGCGTCGTGATCCCAAAGTTTCATAGCTCACCCCGAGTTGGTCGAGTCCCAGCAGGAGTCCTCGGGTATAGGTGCCTATCCCGCCAGGCACCGGGGCCGCCAACTGCTCGACGGTGACTGCGAGTTTGGGGCTACTCATCGCTCTTGTGCCACCTTCGCGTAAATCTGACTCAGTCCTTCACCGCACTGCTCCCAGCTGAATCGTGCTGCTTGGCTGCGACCGCCTTCGATGAGGGCTGTGCGTTGCTCTGCACTATCGAGTACTGAAGCCATGGCATCCGCAAGGCTTTCAGGTGATCCTGGAGGAACCAGAAGGCCGCCACTGCCTATGGTTTCGCGTAGCACGGCGGTGTCGCTGGCGACTACGGGAGTCCCGATCTTCATCGCTTGCAAGGGTGGGAAGCCAAAGCCTTCGTAAATGCTTGGGTAGGCAAGCAGCTCAGCTTCCTTCATCAATCGCGCAAGCGACGCATCGTCGAGATAACCCGTGCGAAGAATGCGGTCCTTGAAGGGCGAGTTCGCGATGGCTTGCTCGAGGGCCTCGCTTCCCCAACCGTCTGGCCCTACGTGCACGAGACGCAAGTCCTTATGTTCTTGGGCCAAGAGGTTAAAGGCCGCGATCAAACCTGGCAGGTCTTTGCGAGGCTCAGCCGTTCCGACCGCAAGGATGTAGGGAGCCGAAAGCAGGCTCGGGCTGGGCGAAGGCTCGGGAAGTTCGGGGATGCCTAGGGGGAGATAGTGCAGTCGATCAGCCGAGATCCCGAAACGCTCTGTCACCTCCTCGCCTATGGCTGAAGCGGTCACGTGGACGTGAGCCCCCTCACGCACAGCGCGTTCAATAAGGGCTGGGAAACGCAGACTTGAGGGATGACAGAGTTCAGGGAAGTGCACCATCGTGAGGTCATAAACCGTGACGAGACGCCCCGCACGCCGGGTCGGAGGAACGACATAGTTCGTCCCATGAACAACATCAGCCTTCCCAATAAAGCACTCGACGGATGGCATGGAGCTTCGTGACCATATTGCCTGCAAAGGCCTCGCAGGCATGGATCGTTGACGCGCCCCTATGCCTGGGGGCAGGAGCTCCTCAAGTAACTCACGTCGACGCCAAGTCACCGCAAAGGCACTGAGCTCCAAGGCTTGGCCCACGAGCGAGCCGAGCATTCCCGACACTGCTGCACCAACCCCTGTGGGCTGGCCCAGGAGGGCGGTTGCCTCCACGGCGACCCGAAGTCGCTGGTCGGGTTCCATGACGCTAGGCGCTGAGTACTCCGTCGAAGGAGAGAATTGATCCCGAGACGTAGGCAGCTTCATCCGAGCTGAGGTAGCTAATCGCTCCAGCCACCTCGGAAGGAGTGCAGAAACCCATAGGCGTCATAATGCGCTCTAGCGCCTTGCTCGGTGCACCTTCAGGAAGGCCAAATTCCCAAACCAAAGGTGTGTCAACGCCACCAGGGGCAACAGCATTCACTCTGACGCCACGGTCGATGTATTCCACCGCAAGAGCCTTAGTCATCATGGAGACTCCGCCCTTAGAAGCGCAATAGGCAGCGGAGAAAGGCTGACCCATAACTCCTGCAGTCGAAGAAACATTGACAATGACTCCACCACCATCGAGCAGATGCGGGAGTGTCTCGCGACAAATCAAGAAGGTCCCGGTCAGGTTCACGCCGATCATGCGATTCCAACCAGCCATCGACTGTTCGGTGGTGTGCTCGAAGCCACCAATACCGGCAGAGTTCACCACGATGCTTGGGCGGCCAAGTTCAGCAACCGATTCAGCGATTGCTTTCTTCACTGATACTTCATCGGTCACGTCGCAGTGCACTGCCAAGGCAGTGCCGCCATCGGCCTGAACCTCGGCCGCACTCGCCTGTGCACCTTCAAAGGAGAGGTCAAGGCAGGTGACTGAAGCGCCTTCCGCAGCCATGCGGCGTGCTGTGGCTCGGCCAATACCCGAGGCGGCTCCGGTAATGATGGCTACGTGTCCGTTAAAACGGCCTGGAGTGATTTTCTCAGCACCAGTTCCGCGCTCTGGATCTGGCTCCCCGATCATCTGCTTAGGCGACATGTGATTCCTTTCCCTGCCTGACTCGGCAAGCCCGAGGTCTGCGACTCAGAGAGCCTAGAACGAAGTGATCATCGACTCCGAACTCTCGCCGCTTCCTCGCAGGGGGCTTGAAGGGAAGTGCGGTCAATCTTCATCATTGGGGTCAGGGGTAGCTCGTCAAGGATGAGTAAGGCGTCGGGAGCCTTGTAATCAGCCAAAACGGCCTTTACCGCTTCCCTCAGGTCCTCAAGGGCTATTTCCTTGCCAGCTTCAAGGGCCAGAACCGCGACACCCACCTCGCCGAGGATGGGATCCGCAGCCCCTACAACCGCAACCTGCTTCACCCCATCGAGCGCCGAAATGACCACTTCAACTTCGGCGGGATAGACGTTGTAGCCACCACGCTGGTAGAGCTCATTGGCTCGCCCTACCAAACTCAGGTTGCCCGCAGCATCGAGCATGCCAAAGTCGCCAGTAATGATTGAGCCGTCGTCGCGTCGGACTTCTCTCGTCCTCTCCTCGTCCATCCTGAGCCCATGCGGAGAGGAAGGATCCCTGCCCGCCAGATAGGCCAGCATGGTCGCATCGCTGCTCAATACCACTCTGCCAACTTCGCCGACGGCCACCGGCTTGGCTTCGTCATCGAGGAGCGAAAGCTGCACACCAGGAACAGGCTGACCGACTGTGGTCGCCACGATGTCATCAGCGTCTCCCGGCCGGGTTCCAGTACCCAGAGAAGTTTCGGTGGAGGTGTAACGCACAATCACCGGGACACCGAGTCTGTTGCGGAGGGCCGCCACGCGGTCGGGTGCCATGCGTGCCGCACCCGTCCCCGCAAGCCTCAAAGCCGAGAGATCAGCGCTCTCGAGCTTTGGGTCAGCCAAGATCAACTCCCACTGGGTGGGCACTCCTTGACCTACGGTCACGCCTTCGCGCTCCATGACCGCAATGGTCGTGGAGGCTCGCCATGGCTGAGGCGAAATAACCGTAGTAATGCCGTGCTCGGCTTCGTCCCAGACTCTGGTCATGTAGGCAACGTGGGCAAAGGGAACCGGGGAGAGCCGTCGATCGCCTGGCTGACTGAGAACGTCGACTCCCCTAGCCACGGCCCGCAGTGCTCGATGCGTAAAGACTGCCCCTTTGGGCTTACCCGTAGTGCCTGAGGTCCACACAATGGTGACAGGAGCCTCGCCATCAATGGGCATCGGAAGCGTCGGTTCGGTCAAAGCCATCGATGCTGACAGGGCTTCACGCAGATCAATCGCAGCCGGATACGTTCCCGGGTCATCGGCAAGGAGTAATTCGGGCTCCAGCATCTCCAGGATTTCTCGACGCTCTCGTTCGCCTAAGCGAGGATTAATGCCCGAGGTGACTGCGCCCAGACGTGCAGCCGCTGCGTAAGCAGTGGCGTAGGCAATAGATGGAGCAGCCACAAGTGCAAGCACGCTCCCAGGCCCTATGCCTCGAAGTTCCATCCATGCGGCTAGGGCAAGCGATGATTCATGGAGGCCGGAAAAGCTCACCGCCTGACGCGATGCCCCCTGTGTATCAAGTTCGACATAGGCCTCAGTACTGGCATGGTTCCCGGCAGCCCAGGCCTGGATCTCTGGGAGCGTTTGGCAGGCCTCGGCCCCACGGTGCTCAATACTTTGGGCCATGGTGGGCGAGGTTAGCCCCGGGCCTAGGCTCGCCTGACATGGTCGCCGTTATCGCCGGAGGAGTTGGAGCAGCAAAGCTCATGCTGGGTCTGGGGGCGCTGGCGGGCCAGGACCAGTTGGTGGCTGTAGTCAATACCGGTGATGATGAAGTCATCCACGGACTCCACATCAGTCCGGACCTCGACACTGTTACCTACACCTTGGCTGGCCTCAATAATGTCGAAACAGGATGGGGCGTTGTCGCCGAATCATGGCGCGTCATGGAAGAGCTTGAGATCCTTGGCGGTGACACTTGGTTTCGTCTTGGCGATCGCGACTTAGCCACTCACCTCCTTCGCAGCGGGGCCCTGCGATCTGGTGAGACCCTGAGTTCAATCAGCGCAAGAATCGCGACTGCACGCAAAGTCACGGCGCGCTTACTGCCCATGACTGATGATCGCGTTTCCACACGCCTTGTCGCTGAAATTGGGTCGTCGCAGCAAAGCCTGAGTTTTCAGGAATACTTCGTGAAACACCAACACGGGGTCAAGGTGATTG
>Ga0114962_10002473_pt1 | contig 15394 bp, 11 predicted proteins | sample C_130820_MF_Meta_FD_87017 | JGI IMG/M metagenome (GOLD analysis project Ga0114962, IMG submission 87017) | Freshwater microbial communities from Lake Croche, Canada to study carbon cycling - C_130820_MF_MetaG | ecosystem: Environmental > Aquatic > Freshwater > Lake | place: Lake Croche, Canada...
ATAACAACACCGCCCATCCTGAGTTTGAGTACTTTTCGGCTCCTTCTTAGACGGTGTTGAACTTTACGCTATAATCTAAAAGCTTGGCCCGGTAGCTCAGTCGGTAGAGCAGAGGATTGAAAATCCTTGTGTCGGTGGTTCGATTCCGCCCCAGGCCACCAAATTTACATGCCCTGTTGTTTCAACGGGGCATTTTTAATTGGCTCTTCCCAATTAACGGCTCTTCCCAATTAACGGCTCTACCCAATTAACGGGGGATGAGCATTTATCAAACACGGTTGAATACTCCATTCCAACCACAGTGTGCCAAGACGCGCAGTCTGTAATTTTCGAAATTTCTAAATCCATGCGCTCGTCTAGACATCATCACCATTTTAGTGTGAAAGCCTTCGGTGATGCCGTTTGACTTTGAGAAACGCCACATTCGAACGATAGGCTCTAGCTATGATTTTAAGGTTTGGGACAGTGTCTTAACTAGAATATTGGCGAATTGCTCGACGAGTTCCGTCAGTTTAGAAAGCATCTCCCGCGCACCTTTGGCTCGAATATTTTTGATCAATAAGAGCGAGTTGAGTTTTTGTTTGGCCTCGAACAAGGCTTTAAGCATGGGATATTGATCCAGATATTTATTCAAATTTATCTTCTACCCAAACTTTAAATTCCATTGATGCCTTCTTCGTATCAAACTCAATAAGCCCCTATTTTTACGATTAATAAACGCTCAGAATATTACGCTAGCTCCTAGAGCACTCTTTGCTCGGTAGCTCAGTCTGGAGAACAGAATATATTAAATCCTTGCCTGGGTGAATCTATTCTTCACCAAAACAAACTACTTAAGCTCTGAGCTTCTTTCATGAATATTAAAGTCATTATAAAATTAGTACCTAAACCACTTATTTACTCCACACATGCTCAATCTTTTTAGAAGCTTTGCATTTTTTTTGATTTTTATATCAAATTACAGTTGCGCATCCCCATTTGAAATTAAAGTACACGAAGATTTAATAGCAGATTATCAACAATCTGCATATGAAGTTGAGACGAATTTGTATAAAACGAAATCCTTGCCAAACATAACAACTGCTGTTTCTCAAACTCGACTTGAATACGGGTACGGAATAACAAAAGCAAGTGAAATAGGTGTGAATATTTTTTTAAGTAATTACAACGGAAGAAGTTATTTGAATGGTGGAAAAATTTCTTACATGTATATCCCTACACACGACGAAGAAGGTTTGTGGCATTATGGATTAAAAAATGAAATTAACTTTATCACGGATATTGGTGGCATACAAACAAACTTTTTCGAAATAACACCTATACTATCCTTGACCACCACGCATTGGAAATTTACCATCAATACGAGTATTGATCTAGCGTTAAATAACACCAAAAAAACCACTTTATCTCCATCTTTTAAATTTGGTTACAGGGCAATTGACTCTACATATATAGGATTCGAATACTATGTTGATAATCTTCCATTTAGCAATTTAGGGGCAATGAATCAACAACCAAATACGGGTTATTTTGTAATGGATACAACTCATAACAAGTCACAACTTAGTTTTGGACTAGGAAAGGGATTTGCTACAAGTACTGACAATTGGATTATTAAAGCGGTAGGTGCTTTTACTTTTTAAACCATTTACCAATTAAATATAGCTTTTGAGAGTTACATCTAAAAGCAAGAAATATGCCGATAATGTCCAATTTTTATGGCGTTAAAAGTCAACTCTCTTTTAAAATATTTTCCCTCCATCTCTGACTTTATCTCCATGTTTATTTTGGTATATTTTTCATTCTTAAAATATGAATCAGTACTAGTAATTAAAAGTTCAAATTGCCTTCCTTGATCTTGTTTCAATTGCATCAAGACAAATTGCCTCGCCTAAAATCTTGAAGACTTTAGATGCTCCTACATGTATGTTGCTATTTTCTTATTGATGGCGGGTTTTAACGCGCATTAAATATTTTGATAAATCTATCCCTTTGAGCGAGCAAGGTCCATAACCATTTGACGGCTTTTCTTATACATGTCAATCACAAAAGCCAAGGCCTATTGCATTCCCGTTTTTTCTCAATAAGTTGTAAAATCATGCAGCATCCAATTTATAGATTATTTTTATGTCCTCTAATTTTGCAAATTCTTCAGGAACGAGCCAACCCGTGATATTGCGTGGGATCTCATCCATGGCAACAAAACTTGTTTTATTGCAACTAACGAAAATATATTTTGATAAATTTAACATTCGAATTGACATTGAATCTGTTGGCGGTGTTGAAGCAGTTAATCGAATACAAAGCAATGAAAGTTTCGACTTGGTTCTTTTAGGGTCTGATTCAATAGATCGTCTTATTTCGGAGGGTTACTTATTAGAGAACTCTCGTCAAGATTGGGTTGAATCACAAATTGCTGCAGCAATACCTTCAGGCACCATTCGCCCTGATTTCTCGAATGAACTTTCTGTCAAGAGTGCCATACTTGCTTGCACAAGCCTCAGCTACTCAACTGGGCCAAGTGGTCTTTATTTAGAAAAATTATTTGAATACTGGGGCATTACGGATAAAGTAAAGTCTTGCTTGGTAGTTCCACCACCAGGCACTCCTGTAGGTTCACTCGTTGCAAGTGGGAAAGTTTTTTTAGGTTTTCAACAACTAAGCGAACTCATCTCAATTGCTGGAATCGAGATCTTAGGCACACTACCGTGTGAAATTGCCTACACCACTATTTTTTCCTCTGGCGTGCCTTGCAGGCTCTCCAATGAAACAAATCGTCACAAGCTTGTGAAAGATTTTTTGAATTTTTTGACATCCAAAGAAGTCGAAACCATCAAAGAAGCAAATGGTATGAAAGGCATTACTTCAACCCTATGATTGATTTGATTGAACTACGTGGTTTAACCCATGTAACTTTAGCCAATATAAATTGGCACAACTAGCAGACAAGTATTTTTTTCGATGAAGCGCATACAGTTTCGCTTACAAACCTTCCGATTTATTTCCACTCCAACCACCACCGCTGGCTTTTATCAAAAATATTTGAACTTGTATTCTCGAAGCAAGTGCCTGCGTTTCTTGTCGCTTTACATTGATAAACGATTGCTCTGCCAAAGCCAAATCCAATGCATTTGCAATGCCACCCCTATAACGTTCCTTTGAAATTTCAAGTATCTGAAAGGCTGACTTGCTAGCTCGATTGGCTTGCTCAAACGCTTTGTCCAATGCCAATACGCCACTCATTCCATCTTCAACTTCTTGCATTGCGTTTAAAACAACCTTTTTGTAATTTTCAACTGCTATTGCATAAGCCGACTTGTTAAAAGCCACATTTGCATCAATCCGCCCTCCATCAAACAAGGGCAAAGACAAGCTTGGACCAAAGGACCAAACCCTGCTAGGCGCGTAATACAAATTAGATAGCCGTGTGGCTTCATACCCAAAACCACTGCCCAGCACAATTTGCGGATAATAGGCGGCCTGTGCGATACCGATTTGCGCATTGGCCGCAGCAACAGCTCTTTCAGCTGAGGCAACATCTGGTCTTCGCTCTAATAATTCAGCGGGTATGCCTAATGGTATATCTAAATACCGTCTTTCATTCAAATTGACCGCCAACTTAAACTCTGTTGCATTCTCTCCAATCAAGCTAGCCAACGCATGCTCAAAGATACTTCTTGTCCTTTTAAGTTGCTCAATTTGCCCGCCTGTGGTTTCCAACGCAATTTGTTGCTGCGTTTTCTCCAAAGACGAATTCAAGCCCAACTTAAATCGCTCAGTCGCTAACAATAGCGCTTTTTCTTGCAAGCGAATCAACTGCTCTAACAAATCTATTTCAACATCCGCTTGACGCAAGTTAAAGTAATTGGTTGCAACATCTGTGGAAAGTATCAATCTTACATTTTGAAAGTCAGCCATTGACTGCTCTAGGCTTGCTTCACCTGCGGCTACACTTGAACTGACTCGCCCCCAAAAATCAAACTCATACGATGCGAGTGCTTGCGGAAAAATATCGGTTTGCACTGTAGCTTGGTTTGGCGTATTGTAATTTGTCAAGGGTCTTGCGCCTGAAATTTCTAGCCGAGCCAACCGTCCAGTTGCATTGACGCTTGGAAGCATTCCGGCATTTGCGGTATTGAAATTAGCTCTTGATTGATTGACTCTTTCAAGAGCAATCTTCAAATTAGAACTGTTCTTTAAAGCACGTTCCTCTAGGGAATTTAAGTCTATATCGCCAAACTCTTGCCACCATTTTTGCTTCAACTGTTGGTCGCTGGGTTTTGCCAATTTCCATGCGCTGAAATCCCTAAATTCTGCGGGAATATCAAGCTTTACTTTTTCATACTTTGGTGGACTTGAACAAGACACAAAACCCAATAGCGCCAAAGCGATCAAACCCAACTTTTTCATTGCTTTGCCTTTTCAGAATTAGGCAATGGCGGCACTTCACTCTTTACCTTATCCGCAACAACCGTCACGATATCTCCATCGTTCAAAGAGTCCGATGGATTCATGACCAAGCGTTCACCTCCCTTTAAGCCATCGATCACATCTGATGCCACGCCAAAATCACGACCCAATTTTATTTTTCTAAGTTGAACTTTATTTTGATCGTCAACGATCGCCACTTGAGGGCCTTCTTTTCTGATCAAAAGGGCATTAGACGGGATGTTGATTGCATTTGAGGCGGGAAGTTTTAAACTCACCTGAACAAAAGCACCAGGCAAAAGTTTTCTTTCCTTATTGGCCAAGGTGACTTCAACTTGCATGGTTCTTGTCAAGGGATCGATGGCAGAGGCAGATTTGGTGATCTGACCTTGGAACGTCTTGCCTCTTATTTCATCTAAGTTTATTTCAGCTGCTTGACCGACTTTGACCCATTGTGAATAGGATTGCGGAACATTGATATAAACCCGCAATGGATCTGTTTTGGCGATTACAAATAGTGGCTTTGTCGTACCATCGATCAAATCACCAATATCGATGTTTCGTTTCGTTATCACACCTGAGAAGGGCGCCAAGACCTTTTTAAAGGATGTCAATTGGCGAGTTCTTTCCGCATTGGCTGCGGCTGCATTAAAGTTCGCAATTGCTTGGGTGTAAATGCTTTTCTTTTCCTCGTACTCTTGCTGAGAGACCACATCCTTTTTTCTAAGGGCCTCCCATCTTTCAAGTGAAGATTTTGCAATCAACATACTCTCAGAGGCTTGTTGTTGAGTCGCCAGCAATTGCGTAAACAATTGGTCCAATTCAGGTGTATCAATCTCTGCTAGAACATCACCTTCTTGCACCACGCTTCCTATGTCCTTGTTCCACCTTTTGATATATCCGCTTGCACGAGCGGCAATGGGCGCTTGAGAAAAGCCTAAAAGCGTTCCTGGAAGCCTTAACATTTGCGCTTCGTCGGCATTTTTAACCACGGCGACTTTTACATAGCGTTTGGTTTTATCTTCAACCTGCTTGTCTAAGGCGTTGGCGTTTCCAATACGATTCAAAATGGTGTTGGCGGACCCGCCTCCCAATAACAGCATAAATGCCCATATCCATATTTTGCTTTTAGCGACAATATTGTTATCTGACATCTTCGTTTCCTAATTAGAGACCCAACGTTTAATTTATCTCGACTTTTTCAGTTCTTTATCGAAAAGGCTTTGATGCACAGCAGCAAATACAACAGGCACAAAAAACAGAGTTGAAACGGTTGCAAAAATCAACCCACCTATCACTGCTCGACCAAGAGGTGCATTTTGCTCACCGCCCTCTCCCAACCCTAGGGCCATTGGAATCATTCCTATGATCATGGCAAGCGCTGTCATTAATACTGGGCGTATCCTAGTTGCGCCTGCCTCTAGGGCAGATTGATAGGGATTAACACCTTCTTCTCTTTGTTGCTTGGCAAAGGACACCACCAAAATGCTATTCGCTGTAGCAACGCCCATGGTCATGATCGCTCCGGTCAACGCAGGCACACTCAGCGTTGTCCCGGTTAAAAATAGCATCCACGCTATCCCAGCCAAAGCGGCAGGTAGTGCTGTGATGATGATTGCTGAATCAATCCAAGATTGAAAATTCACAACGATCAACAAATAGACCAAAATAATGGCCATCACCAATCCCACACCCAATCCTATAAATGAAGACTGCATGGTTTGAACCTGTCCTCTGATCGCAATTTGTGAACCCTTGGGCAACTTGCTTTTCATGGCCTCCACAATAATGGACACCTTGCTTGCCACACTTGCCAAATCCGTTCCTTGCACATTCACATAAATATCGATGGCCGGAGAGATGTTGTATCTAGATAAGATGGGCAACTGTTTGACTGGTCTTGAAGTGACCAGGTTGCCCAACAATTGCGTGCTTTCAACTGGGTTGACCTGACTGCTGACTGGAATGCTCAGCAAATCATTGATGGATTGAAATGCATATTGTGGGTTTTGAATCACAATGCTGTAGACGACCCCATTTTTTGGATTCAACCAAAAAGCGGGAGAGGTTTGTGAGCTGCCGGACAGAGCAATCAATACATTTTGGCCTACATTTTGCGCATTCAGCCCCAATTGTTGTAAACGAGATCTGTCCATTTCCAGCGCAATCCCTGGGGCATTCAATTTTTGATGAACATGGGCATCTACTGCGCCCGGGATTTTCGCGATTTCTTTGGTGATTTCGGCCGCCAGCTCTGCGTTTCCCATCAAATCATTTCCAGTCAGTTGGACATCAATCGCTGCAGGAAGTCCAAAATTCAATATTTGAGTCACAATATCAGCCGGCTGGAAAAAGAACTCGACACCAGGAAATGATTTCGGCAACTCTTCACGCAAAATGGTCGTCAACGTGCTAGTGGGTCTATGCGTTTCCGCCAATGCAATTAAAAGCTCCCCATCCAATGAGCCAAAAGTACCACCGTTGCTATAGGATAAATTAATGCCACTATTGGGAACACCCAAATTGTCCAAGATCGTTTCAAGCTCTTCTTTAGGGATAATTTGTTTTATTTTTTCTTCAATGGCATCGGCCAATTTCGCAGTTTCCTCTATTCGCGTTCCTGTGGGCGCCCTGAAGTGAAGGCGCACTTGCCCAGAGTCCACGCTTGGGAAAAAGTCTCTTCCAAGGATTGGGAATAGGCCGCATGAAATGACACAAAAAGCCAGGAACAAAGTCCCAAACGTTTTCCTATTTAGCAAGACCTGAGCCAAAATTTCTCTGTATCCGCTTCTAAAGGCTTCGAAATTTCTGTCAAATTTGATATAAATGCCTTCAAATACATTCGTTTTTTGTTTTTCTTTGGATTTGCCATGGTCTTGGTGAGTCATCAACAATTTGACCATGGTGGGCACAAAACTTCTTGACAAGAAAAAAGAGACGAGCATCGCAAATACGACGGCCTCGGCCAAAGGTACGAAGAGAAATTTCGCCACACCTGAAAGAAAGAACATGGGTACAAAGACAATACAAATACATAAAGTAGCCACAAACGCGGGGACCCCGATTTCTCCGGCACCCACTTCAATTGCATCGTACAAAGGCTTTCCCATGTGTAAATGACGCTCTATGTTTTCAATGGTCACAATCGCTTGATCAACCAAAATACCAACCGACAACGCAAGACCACCAAGCGTCATTAAATTGAGTGTTTCACCTAAAGCATAAAGGACCAAGATGGATGAAAAAATCGACAGAGGAATCGTCATCGCAATGATGAGCGTGCTTCTCCAGCTTCCCAGAAACAACAAGACCATTGCTGCCGTCAACGCGGCAGCAATCACGGCCTCACTGACCACCCCTTTGATAGCAGCCTTCACAAACAAGGACTGGTCAAACAATTGGCTGATCTTGATGTCTGCTGGCATGCTTTCTGCCGCAATGGGCAAGGCTTTTTTAATGCCATCGACAATATCTAAGGTTGATGCCCCACCATTTTTCAAAATTGAGAGCAATACTCCCCTTGAGCCATCTTGGCGAACGATGTTTGTTTGCGGCTGAAATCCATCACGAACATTGGCCACATCTTTGATCAAAACTGTAGCGCCATTGGTGGTCCTAACAGGCAAGTCATTGAGTCCAGCAATTGTTGTGGGAGAACTGTTGAGAGACACAGCATACTCAGAGCCTTCTAACTTGGCCGTTCCCGATGGAAGTATCAAGTTTTGCAAACTGATGGCGTTGACCACGTCAGAGGGTGCCAAGCCCCTGGCTTGTAACTCCCGGTTATTGATGTCAACCGAGACAACTTTTATTTTTCCACCGAAGGGAAAAGGGATGGCAACACCGGGGATGGTGACCAACTGCGGCCTCAAAGAGTTGATCGTCGCATCAAACAAAGACGACTCAGATAAGGTCGGACTAGACAAAGCCAGTTGTATCACAGGAATACTAGAGGCAGAGTATTTAATCACCAAAGGAGGCGTGATCCCTGGAGGCAATTGCCTCACCTGCGCTTGAACGGAAGCCACCACCTGGGATATCGCAGATTGAATATTGGCTTTGGGTTGGAAAAAAATCTTGATGATTGCAATGCCATTCAAAGACGTTGATTCAATATGTTCAATGTCATTGACGACTGTGGACAAACCCCTTTCGCTTGAAGCAGCGATCCTTTGTCCCATCTCTTGAGCTGAAAGACCGTTGTAAGACCAAATGATACTGACAACTGGAATATTGATCTCAGGGAAAATATCCGTTGCCATGTTAAGCAACGCAAATGGAGTGGCCAACACGATCAAGATGGCCATCACAATGAATGTATAAGAACGCTTTAACGCTAATTGAACCAGTGACATTTTATGACTTTATAAAAGCTCTCATCTTCATAAGACGAGAGCATCAATGGGTACCACTTACCTTATACCTGTTATAAGCAGGGTTTATCAAAACAATAAATTCTAATGCTTTTATTTCAAGGTCATTAGTGTAGAACATATTACCAAGCCCTGCAGGCTGGCCCAATGCAGGTTTTACCCCCTTGACGACCTTATTTTCTTTCTTCCTCGATCTTGGTCATCATTTTTTTCTATTTTAGGCGCACAAGCCTTTGATTTTTAGCCCTATAACGCACCGATTTGGGTGGTTTTTCAAAAATAAGTTCCTGGCCTCTCACCACGAAACCGCCTGAAAACTCTACAATGCTTTTTTAATGCCCTTTGTTCTTTTTTCTACACAAGAATCAACATGTCACAGCGAATTCAAGCCCACCATCTTCAAGTCAGCCAAGATCTTTTCTCTTTTGTGCGAGATGAAGTCTTACCAGGAACCGAAATTGGACAGGATGCATTTTGGAAGTCTTTCAGTGAGCTTGTTTTAGAGCTTGCGCCCATCAATCAAGCTTTGCTTGATGAACGCGATCGCTTGCAACACGATTTAGACAATTGGCACTTGAAAAATCCAGGTCCGATTAACAACATGAAGGCGTATAAAGACTTTCTTTTTAAAATTGGCTACTTGGTACCCGTGCCCAAAAACGTCAAAATCTCTACCTCCAACGTAGACAAAGAGCTTTCTCAACAGGCGGGGCCACAGTTGGTGGTGCCCATCTTGAACGCTCGGTACGCTTTGAATGCAGCCAATGCCAGATGGGGCTCATTGTACGACGCCTTGTATGGAACGGATGCCATCAACTCCTCTGATGGGTGCGAACAAACCAAAGCCTACAACCCTAAACGCGGAGCCAAAGTCATTGAATACGCTAGGTATGTGCTCGATCGCGTGGCGCCCCTTAAAAAAGGATCTCATATCGATGCTGTGAAATATGAGATCAAAGATGGCCGCTTATGCGTTCACCTCACATCGGGAGCCCAGTCATCGCTTGCAAAACCTTCACAGTGTCATGGCTACCAAGGCCATCGCACCAAGCCAAGCAGCGTCTTGTTTGAGCACAATGGATTGCACTTGGATTTGATCATTGACCACTCCAGCGACATTGGCTCCACCGATCCCGCTGGCGTGAGTGACCTTGTGATCGAGTCGGCCGTGTCCACCATCTTGGACTTAGAAGACTCCGTTGCCGCGGTTGACTCCGAGGACAAGGTATTGGCATACCGAAATTGGCTTGGCATTGCAAAAGGAACCCTGTCTGAGTCTGTTTCTAAAAATGGACTCTCTTTCACTCGCGTCCTCAACCCCGATAGGACATACACCTCCCTCAAAGGCCCTCAGATCACTTTGCCAGGAAGATCTTTGCTCTTTTTAAGAAACGTGGGGCACTTGATGTCCAATCCAGCCATTCTTTACAAAGACCCCAAGACGGCCGAGCTCAAAGAAATCCCCGAAGGAATTTTAGATGCCTTTGTCACCACAGCCATAGCCATTCACGACTTAAAAGCAGCCACTTCTGGCATTCGAAATTCACGAACGGGCTCTGTCTATATTGTCAAGCCCAAAATGCATGGCCCCAAAGAGGTGGCTTTTGCAGATCTCCTCTTTACCAAAGTCGAAAAAGCACTCAAACTCAAGAAAAACACCGTCAAGCTTGGCATCATGGATGAAGAAAGACGCACGAGCGTCAATTTAAAGGCCTGTATCGCCAACGCGCCCTCACGGGTTGCCTTCATCAATACAGGGTTTTTAGATCGAACAGGCGATGAGATGCATACATCCATGCTCGCAGGAGCCATGCTGAGAAAAGGCAGCATGAAGTCCAGCGCCTGGATTCAAGCCTATGAACAAAATAACGTGTTGGTGGGCTTGTCTTGTGGACTGCGGGGCAAAGCTCAAATTGGCAAAGGCATGTGGGCCATGCCCGATCTCATGGCCGACATGCTCAAACAAAAAATTGCTCACCCGCTGGCTGGCGCCAACACCGCATGGGTTCCAAGCCCAACTGCTGCGACTTTGCACGCCTTGCACTACCACCAAGTGGATGTCCTCTCTGTGCAAAAGCAAATTGAAAAGAGTCGAACCCATCCCAGCCACGAAACGCTCTTGAATGACTTACTCACGGTGCCTGTTGTCTCTCATCCCCATTGGTCAGCCCAAGAAATTCAAGAGGAATTGAACAACAATGCACAAGGCATCCTGGGCTATGTGGTTCGTTGGGTTGACCAAGGTGTGGGCTGCTCTAAGGTGCCCGACATTCACAACGTTGGCTTGATGGAGGACCGAGCGACCCTGAGAATTTCAAGCCAGCATATCGCCAATTGGTTGCACCATGGCGTTGTGACGGCTCACCAAGTCAAAAAGACATTTGCGAAAATGGCCGCTGTCGTGGATGCACAAAATAAAACAGATCCTTTGTACGTGTCCATGGCGGACAAACTTGAGCACTCAAGCGCATATCAAGCCGCTTTGGACTTGGTCTTCAAGGGCAAAGCGCAGCCCAGTGGATACACCGAACCTTTATTGCATGCTTGGAGAACTCTCGTCAAAGCTCAAACCCATGGTTGACTTGTTTGCTCCAAACCAAAGGATTTCAATGACCATGCCAAAGTCCACCCTTTCATGAACGCTTTGTTTTTTCAAAACATCAAGCACCAAGCCCTTAAAGTCTTTTGGGTCTTGTTGAGCCTGTGCGTCTTATTGCCCCTGTTTTACCTTTTATTTGCGTATCAATTCGTCTACTCACAAGGCGAGAGCGTTGGTTTTGTTCAAAAGCTCTCCTACAAAGGTTGGATTTGTAAAACGTGGGAAGGCGAACAAATCAGATCCATTGCCAATTTGCAACCCTCATCGGATAAGTTCTTCTTTACCGTCAGAGACGATCAAGTGGCAGAAAAAATCAATCAAAGCCTAGGTCAAAAGGTGGTCCTTGAGTACGAAGAACACCAAGGACTCCCAAGTTGTTTTGGAGACAATTTGCATTTCATTGTCAATGTGCGAGCTGCAGCTGCCCCTTAAACGCAAGGCCAGCATCTCCACTCAAGCCTTTCGACTGTGGACTTCTCTCACCAATGCATCCATAAACTCCGAGGCCACGTCAAAGCCCGTTTGATCCGTAATTTCTTGAAAACAAGTGGGGCTCGTGACATTGATTTCGGTCAACAATTCTCCAATCACATCCAAGCCCACCAAGAAAAGTCCCCTCGCTTTGAGAACAGGGCCAAGCTCATTGGCGATCTCCCAATCGCTTGGCGTCAAGGCTTGGGCAACACCTAAGCCTCCTGCAGCCAAATTGCCTCTTACTTCCGAGCCCTGCGGTATTCGGGCCAAACTGAATGGCACGGCTTTCCCGTCAATCAGTAAAATACGCTTGTCCCCATGTTTGATGTCTGCAATAAAGCGCTGAGCCATGACTGTTTGTTGACCGTCCATATTAAGGGTTTCAATCAAACTTCCCAAATTCAATGCGTCGCTCTTGACCCTATAAATCCCTTTGCCACCCATCCCATCCAAGGGCTTTAAAATGATATCTTGGTGCTCCTCATGAAAGGCTTTGAGGTGTTGCGCATTCTTGGTGACCAGGGTTGGACTGATCAGATGTGGAAAATTTAAAATGGCAAGCTTTTCAGGGTGATCTCTCAGTGCCACAGGGTCATTGAAAACCTTTGCGCCTTCCTTGCTCGCATGCTCCAAAAGATGAGTGGCATAGAAATACTCCACATCAAAGGGCGGATCCTTTCGCATCAAAACAGAAGCAAAGTCTTTGAGAGCGTGATCCTGGGTGTCTATGATGGAGAACCACTGCGCTTTGACGGGGCTTTGAAGACTTAATCGAGAGGCCCTTGCTTGAACGAGACCCCCACTGCGCCAAAAGAGATCTTGTACCTCGCACGCAAAGACCTCCATGCCCCTGCGGTGACACTCACGCATCATCGCAAACGTCGTGTCTTTTTCAATCTTGAACGTCTCTAGCCGATCAGCAACAAATAAAATTTTCATGCCATGCTGGTTTTAATCATACACTTCTGCGTTCGGGTCCGTTGCCTCTAGCTCATAGCTGGCTGCCAGCATCGCTAAGCGCGCGATCACGCCATACATATAGAACCGATTCGGTACACTCGCACCAGCCTTCAAGCCAGGTTGTGGTGTGTGAGCACTTTGCTCAAAGGCCAAGGGGACAAAGGAGGCTCCGGGTGCATTCAAGTTTTCATCAACACCTCTTTCGGCATGCACGCGATAAAACCCACCCACCACATAGCGGTCCATCATGTACACCACCGGCTCTGCCACGGCGTCGTTGATTCTCTCGTTGGTCAACACGCCCTCTTGAACAATGACCTCGGTGAGGGACTGACCGTCCTTGGTCACACTCATTTTGTTTTTGGTTTTTCTGTTCAATGCATCTAAATCTTTGGCGTCTCTCACCGTCATGATCCCCATGCCGTAAGTGCCGTTGTCGGCTTTCACAACCACAAAGGGTTTTTCATGAATGCCGTATTCTTTGTACTTTTTCCTGATTTTTAAAAGCAAGGTCTCTACGGTGCTTTTCAATTCTTCCAAGCCCAAGCCCTCTGCAAAATTCACACCTGAGCACTGAGCAAACATGGGGTTGATCAACCAAGGATCAATTCCAAGCAACTTGCCAAAACGTTTTGTCACCTCTTCATAACTTGCAAAATGCTGCGTTTTTCTCCGTACACTCCAACCCGCATGCAAGGGCGGCAACAAATACTGCTCGTGCAAATCCTCCAAAATGCCGGGTATGCCTGCACTTAGAACGTTGTTGAGCAAAATCGTACAAGGATCAAAGTCTTTCAAACCCAATCGATATTTACCTCTGATGACGGGCTCCAAAGTCACTGTTTCACCGTTGGGCAAATCGATCACCGTCGTCTCTTTGATTTCTGGATTGATGGATCCAATTCGCACATTGAGGCCTGCCATGTAAAAGATTCTCTGCAACTGCGCCACGTTGCTCAAATAAAATGAGTTTCTCGTGTGATTCTCTGGAATCACCAACAAGTTGCGCGCCTCAGGACAGATCTTCTCAATCGCGGCCATGGCGGCTTGCACCGCCAAGGGCAACATCTCTGGCGTTAAATTGTTCCACCCCCCAGGATACAGATTGGTGTCAACAGGTGCGAGCTTAAAACCCGCATTTCTGATGTCTACCGAGGAATAAAACGGCGGGGTATGCTCCATCCACTCCAAGCGAAACCATCTCTCAATGGCGGGCATAGAGTCCAAAATTCTTTGTTCAAGCTCGTTGATCGGGCCTGTCAATGCGGTAATAAGGTGGGGGACCATTTTGTTTACTCTTATTTTTAGACGCGAAGGTCTGAGCCCCTGATTTTAAGCCCTTGGAGGTGCTTATTGCCACGCTTTTCAGTCAATGAACACGACTTCATCTCCAGCCACGACATCAAGCGCATGTTTCAAGCTCGAACTTCCCCTTGGCCCAACACAATATATTTAAGTGAAGTCAACCCCTCCACGCCCACGGGACCTCTGGCATGGAATTTATCGGTTGAGATGCCTATTTCAGCCCCAAGGCCGAATTCAAATCCATCAGCAAACCGTGTGCTTGTATTGATCATCACGCTGGCCGAGTCAACTTCTCTCAAAAACCTTTGGGCGTGAACGTGATTTTGGGTGAGGATGGCGTCAGTGTGATGGCTGGAATAGTGGTTGATGTGCTCAATCGCCTCATTCAAGTCCCTGACCAATTTGACACTGAGAATGGGGGCTAAATATTCTTCATACCAGTCTTGCTCCGTGGCCTTGACCAACAACGACTCATCGTGGTCAAGAGCAAATAGCAAGCCCCAAGCTTGCTCACAGACCCTCAACTCAACCCCATGGGACCACAAGAGTGTTGCAATCTTGGGTAAGAATTCCAAAGCCAACTCTTGTTTGACCAACAAACTCTCAAGCGCGTTGCAAGGACTGTATTTCTGAGTTTTGGCGTTCTCGATCACCTTCATGTACATCTCTTGCTCTAAAAGGTCATCAACATAAGTGCTGCAGTTGCCATCCAAATGTTTGATCACCGGAACTCGCGCCTCCTCTGAAATGCGCGCAATCAAACCCTTGCCTCCTCGAGGAATCACCACATCGATCCATTGAGGAGACCGAATCAAAATCCCCACCGCTTCTCGCTCGGTGGTCTGGATCAGTTGCACGGCAGCAGCTGGCAAGTCATTCATCGTCAAGGCCTTTTGCACCAACAAAGCCAACGCTTTGTTGGATTCAATGGCTTCTGAGCCCCCCCTTAAAATGCACGCATTGCCACTTTTAATCGACAATGAGGCAGCCTCAATGGTCACATTGGGACGGCTTTCATAGATCATGCCAAACACCCCTATAGGCACTCTCATTTGGCCAACACGAATGCCACTGGGCTGTTCTCGCAAGCCCGTGACCTCTCCAATCACATCGGGCATCAAAGCCAATTGTTCACATCCCAAGGCACACGTTTGAATGATGGATGAGCTTAACTTCAAACGATCGAAAAGCGGTCCGCTCACACCACTGGCTTGGGCCTTGGTCAGATCGATTTGGTTGACCGCCAAAAGCTCAT
>Ga0114962_10002474_pt1 | contig 15386 bp, 16 predicted proteins | sample C_130820_MF_Meta_FD_87017 | JGI IMG/M metagenome (GOLD analysis project Ga0114962, IMG submission 87017) | Freshwater microbial communities from Lake Croche, Canada to study carbon cycling - C_130820_MF_MetaG | ecosystem: Environmental > Aquatic > Freshwater > Lake | place: Lake Croche, Canada...
CATAGCCATACGATTAAATACCTCTAAAAACTCTGGCATCTTGCGCAAGGCAATCGTGTAAGTACGATGATCGATTAGTGGCTTGTATATGTTTGACATTGTTAGACCTCAGCCAAATCGGCAATATGGTTTCCAGTGACGTATCCAAAAGTCATGTTGGGGCCATGTGTGATTCCCGCAGCTGGATATTTACCCCCCATGATGCTGGCCCGGTCATTGCCCACAGCGTATAAACCCTTAATGACAGAACCATCGCGTTTCTTCACTTCACCAACTACTGAAGTCTGAATGCCATCAAAGGTACCTAGGTCCCCCATTACCAATTTGACCGCATAAAAGGGGCCTTTAAGAATGGGAGCAACGCAAGGGTTAGGTTTTTGCTCTGAGTCAGCCAAGTAGCGGTTAAAGGCTGTCGTACCGCGACCAAATTGCATGTCCTTACCGTCGACGGCACCTAGGTTGTATTCACGCACAGTTTCTTCTAAACCGGTCACATTGATTCCAGCCGCCTGAGCTAACTCAGCCAAGGAGCTGCCAGTTAGCAAGTAACCATTGCGAATGAATTTACCGATGGGCATCGGTGCAGGCTTTACAAAACCTAAGCCATATTTACTCAACGCTGTTTTGTCGCACACTAACCACATAGCTGTTTCTACTTGATCTTTGCAAGCTTGGATCATCGCCACACCTACATCATGGTAAGAATTGGATTCGTTAGTAAATCGTTTGCCGTTTCGCAATACACCAATTACGCCAGGCTTATAGCGATCGAGGAGGTGCGGAAACACTCCAATTTCACCTTTGCCGTAATCAACTTTGGAGACAGGCATCCAAGCGGCGGAATCTTTATAGCGAACTGCAGCATCCGCTCCAAGAGCCTCTGCCATTTGCACTCCATCTCCGGTATTGGACTTCGGTGTTGGAGAAAGGTGTTCTCCGCCACTTTTGATATGCGAATAAGCTTGTGCGATACGCTTGATGTCCTGAGGAAACCCGCCACACGCTAGAACTACGCCCAAACGCGCTTTGATATTTTGAGCGGCCCCATCTCCACCGGTTTGAACGCCTACGACTTGGTCATTTGCTATGAGAATTTTTTGTGCTGGAGTTGAAGTCAATATGGGGATGCCCAAATCGAGCGCAGACTTCGCCAAGCGTGCAGCCAAGGCATTTCCACTCGTTACCTGAATTGCTCTTTGGTACAAGATCAATTCTTTAATGTGATTGACTAAACGTTTGGCTACATACCAAAAAGATGTCAAGGATTTGGTAGCTCTAAAGAAATGCTTCAAATCAGCATTCGATGAATTGAACATCATTCCCATGAAGGTAATGGTCTTTAAGGGCAGCTTCAAGCGCGCCATATCTTTACCTAATCCTCGGATGTCATAGGGTTTCGCAAGAATCGAACGTCCAATGTCTGCACCACCAGGTACATGTGGGTGATAGTCTGGGTAGAGCGTAGGAACAAATTTCATCTCTGTTTCACGTTCGAAAAAATCCACCATCTTGGGACCGTTTTCTATGAAAGATTGGACAGCAGCTTCATCATAGAAATTTCCAACTTCCTCGATCATGTAGGTGTGAACTAAATCTGCACGATCTTTTGGGTTTTGCTTGAGTCCGTGGTGGCTCATAGGAATCCACAAAACGCCACCTGATAAAGCTGTAGTCCCGCCAAAGACAGGCTCCTTTTCAAGAACAACCACATCTAAACCACGCTTTTTGGCAGTAATGGCACAAGAAAGGCCAGCGGCACCTGATCCAACAACTATTAGATCGACTTCTGAATAAAAGTTCATTGCAATTTATTTTTGTTAAGGTTGAAAATGAAATACTTTTAAATATCAATCGGCCTTTATCTCATATTTAGAAATGATCTCTTTCCATTGCGTATGTTCACGATTCATTAAAGCGTTGAATTCGGCAGGAGTTGATGTTTGCGGCAATGCACCAGTTGGCGCAAGCTTGGCACGAATGCTTTCTTCAGACATTACTTTACGGACAGCCGTGTTTATCTTATTTATCACATCGTCTGGCGTACCCGATGGGGCTAAAAGTCCAAACCAGACCTCGGACGTAAAGCCAGCTACTGTTTTATTGATTGTTTGTGCATTGGGTACTACAGGAGAAGGAATGGGGGAGGCAACGCCTAGCAATGTTAAGTTGCCTTGTGTTACTTGTCCCATCATTGCTGCAGAGGGGGTAGTTATCAGCATTTGTACTTCATTTGCGCGAACTGCCATGGTGGTCGCTGCCTCTCCTTTATATGGAATATGCTGAACATTTAGTCCTGACATTTGGGCAAAGCGAACTGAGGCTAGGTGACCAAAAGAAGCGGTGCCTGCTGACGCGTAGAAGAGACCGTTGCGCTGGCTTTTTGCATACTGTAGGAATTCAGTGAGGTTGCTCGCAGGTACAGATTTGTTAGTTACTAGGACCATAGGTACTGAGGTCAAGGTAGTAATGCCCTTGAAGTCTGATATGGCGTTATAGCCGGCATTAGGTGCCAGAAGTGGTGCAATCAATAAGCCGTTATTTGGGTATAACAAAGTGTAACCATCGGCTTTTGACTTTGCCACGAACTGAGCGGCAATAGCACCTGAGGCCCCAGGTTTGTTATCGATCACTATTGGTTGACCTAGTAATTTTGAGAGAGGTTCCTGAATTAGTCTAAGTTGACCATCGCTTGTGCCACCGGCTGGGTAGGGGACAACGACTGTGATGGGCCGAGAAGGAAATATTTCTTGGGAAAGTGCAAGACCCGATACGATGGTAAATAAAGCGATGAACAGTAGTCGGGTAGTTAGGCTCATAAATATTCCTTAAGTATCAGAATTTCAATGGTTGGTCCAATTATTCTAAATAAAGAAAAATTTATTCGCAATAGCAAAACTATTGATCTAGCCTTAATTGAGCTTCCAATTATATGTAGAATGGTTCTACCAATAATCCGGAAATAAGGAGAGCCTGTGTTCGATCAGTCTAGGATCAATAATCTACCCATACGCAAGACCCTCTCCGTTACGACTGAACCAGTGCTGAAAGGTATTAGGGTTATAGACTTCAGTCATTTTGTCGCCGGCCCATTAGCGACTATGACACTGGGTGACTTTGGAGCAGATGTCATCAAGATTGAGGCCCCAGTTAAAGGCGAGGACTTTCGCTACTACCCAACAGTCGATCCAGATATGCCCGCTCAAGGCGGGCCTTTTCTTTGGACTAATCGAAATAAAAAGAGTTTGGGGTTGAATATGAAGTGTGGAGCTGGGCTGGAAGTAGCTCGTGCACTTATCAAAGATGCAGATGTATTGGTTGAAAATTTTTCTTCTGGTGTTATGGCGCGCTTTGGATTAGATTTTGACTCGTGTTTAAAACTAAATCCAAGGTTGATTTATTGTTCGATATCAGCTTACGGCCGGGAAGGCCCTTACGCTGATCGACTGGGGTTCGATCCTGTAGTTCAGGCGGAAAGTGGTTTTATTTCAATGAATGGTTACAGCGATCGCCAGGGTGTTCGAAGTGGCGCAGCTATTATGGATACAGCAACTGCAATGTCAGCAACAAACGCTATTTTGTTAGCTTTATTGGCTCGTGCTAAGGACGGTAAAGGTCAGCGAATAGAAGTAGCGCTATACGACACAGCTATTTTGGCTACAGGATTTGGTGCAATGCAGCACTTGACTACAGGTTATGAGCCACAACGTAATGGAAACGTCAGCCCGGATACCTGTCCGTCGGGCGTGTTTATGACAGCTGATAAACCTGTTTATATAAATTGTGGTAACGATAAAATTTATCAGAGATTATTTGAGCAAGTATTTGATAGGCCTGATTTGGCTAATGATCCACTACTTTCGCAGCGTGTTGAGCGTTTAAAAAATAGAGACAAGATTTTCAAAATTATGGATGAAGCTTTTGCTCAATATCCATGGGGTTATTGGGCCCCAAGATTGCGCGCCGCTAACGTGCCACATGGTCAAGTCAAGACTCTCGCAGAGGCATTGGCGTCTGAGGAGTCGCTCTCTCGGGGGCTTGTGACGCGAATCCCGCATCCGGTTAAAGGTTGGATTCCAAACATAGAGACACCTTTGCGATTAGATAGAACGCCTGCTGTGACTCCAGTTGCTGCGCCTGCAGTGGGACAGCATACGGAACAAATCTTACGCGATGTGCTTTGCTATGACAGCGCGCAAATTGATTCATTACGTGATGCTGGCGCATTTGCCGGTTAAATGAATAGATCATTCTCTTTAAAGGATTCATGTGAGTCGTAGAGTTGCAATTATTGGTACTAGCGCGATTCCAATCGGACGCCATCAAACTAACGACAGTTCGCATATTCAGACCTTGGAAAACGAGATCATGACTCGACTTGTTTCCGAAGCAGTGCTTGACGCAGGTATAGACAAAAAAGACATTCAGTCATTGATTTTTACACTTCCTAGGCCATACACCAGGCAAAAATATCTGCACACTTTCTTAATCGGACAGCTACGACTCTCCTGTCGAGGCAGCGTTATGGAAGTTATGGGTAATGGAATGACTGCTGCGTTGGCTTTTGATAAGGCTTGTGACGAAATTTTATTGGGTCGTGCTAATGTCGCATTGGCTCTTGGCATCAATATGGAGAGTGCAGTATCTGCTTCTGAGCACATGATGAGTAGTATGCGCACCACTGGTGACGTAGACTTTCACACATCAGCTGGTTTTACTCCGATCGCTTGGTACGCAATGGACGCCATGCGCTACATGTACGAGTATGGGGCAACACGTGAACAGCTTGGTTGTGTTGCTGTGAAAAATCGTTTTCACGCTAGCTTAAATCCACTGGCGCAGTATCGGAAAACAATCACATTGGATGATGTGGTTAGACAACGTCCGATTGTTGAACCTTTAGGTTTGTTCGACGTTCCTCCGCGTGGTGACGGTGCTGCTTGCTTGGTATTGGCAAGTGAAGATGTCGCGCGTGGTTTGGGTCGTCCATACGCAGTTGTACGTGGGCGCGGTTTTTACCATGACGGCACGCATCAAATCAGTGACATACCTAACGATATGATCGCCTTTGAAGCTGCCAGGGAGGCGGCATTTACGGCCTACAAAGATGCAGGGGTTATAGCTGCAAATATCGACTTAGCCGAACTTTATGCGCCATGCACGATTGTTGAAATTTTGGTTAGTGAGGCCATTGGATTTTTCTCACGAGGAACGGGTGCGCTAGCAGCATTGAATGGTGAAACGCGTTTAGGAGGTCGTATTCCTATTTCTACATCGGGTGGGTTAACTTCGCGAGGACATCCTGCTTATGTGACTTCTCTCTACAACTACATCGAATTAGCTGACCAACTTCGTGGAAGGGCTGGAGAACGACAGGTTAAAAATGCGCGATTAGGCCTTGCAACAGGGGAGCTTGGTAACTACAACGCAGCGCTAATTCATATCCTAGAGGCTATGCGATGAGTCATGCACCCTACCTTGGGACTATCTTGCCACGAATTTCAAGGGAAGGTAAGCGTGCTTACCCACCTCGTCTTTCGCAATTCACTGAACATTTTTGGAATGGTTTGAGTCAGGGGTATTGGCAGACTAGTTGTTGTCATCGTTGCGAGCTGCTGACTTTTCCGCCTAAACCTATTTGCCCTCATTGCTGGTCTACTGAAGTGTATTGGAAAGCGTTGAGTCCGCGCGGTAAGTTGTACTCATGGACTCGTATCCATGCAGCTCCCGCTGTTTTTGCGGATGAAGCACCTTATGCAGTGGGCGTTGTTGATCTTGATTGCGGCATACGTTTAGCCTGTCGATTGTTAGATCAGCCGGACGAAAACCTTTCAATTGACATGATCATGGAAATAGTCGTTTTGCAGTTCGAAGATGGGCCTTTATTTGCTGCTCAAATTATGACTAAACCCTGAAAGTTGCTTGTCAATTCACTCTACACAACATAACAAACCTGGAGAATTTATGTCACTGATCAATACAACCGGACTTACTGAAGACCAAAGGATGATGCGTGAAGGCGTGCTCGATCTGCTATCTAGACATTTGCCGTGGGATCGCGTGAGAAAGATGGACGAGAATCGTGAGTTCCCGCATGAGGCTTATAACGCATTAGCAGAAGCTGGCTATCTGGGAATCTTTTATCCTGAAGAGCTAGGTGGTATTGGAGGAACTTATAAAGACATCGCTGTTTTTCTTGAGACCCTAGGCTATTACTACACAGGTATTGCGCAGGCGGTGACCACAACAGCCATCTATGCTGGAATGCATGTTGCTAAATTTGGTTCGCCTGAACTTCAAAAGGAAATTGTTTCTAAGATAATTGCGGGCAAGGCAAAACTTGCGTTAGGAATGTCTGAGCCTGGAACAGGTTCTGATGTGGCTGGTATTAAAACATCAGCAATACGTGAAGGCGATGAATACGTAATAAATGGAAGTAAGGTATGGATAACGTGCGCCCACGTAGCTGATTACTTGGTTGCGATTGTTAAAACAGATATCCAGAAACGCCATGGTGGAATCAGTACTATCTTGGTACCTACCAATACGCCTGGTGTGACAATTCGCCCGTTGTCAATGTTGGGACGTCGCACTACACACGCTAACGAAGTATTTTTTGACAACGTACGGGTGCCTGCTGCAAATTTGTTTGGTGGTGAGGGGCAAGCTTGGAAAAATATCATGAAAGCTTTAGGTCTCGAGCGCCTTGGGTTAGCCGCCATTTCGGCAGGTCATTGTTTCAAGATAACTGAATATGCACGTGACTATGCACGACAAAGAATTCAGTTCAACCAACCCATTTCTCAATTTCAAGTAATCCAGCATAAATTGGCTGATATGCTAATCATGTCGGAAACTGCGCGCCAATCTGTTTATCGTGTGGCAGAGCTGCTCGATGCAGGTCAGCCTGTAGTGACTGAGGCCTCAATAGCCAAAATTGTGTGTACTGAAAACAACTTCAAATGCGCAGATATTGGTATGCAGATCCTTGGAGGTGCTGGGTATTCAAACGAATATGACATGCAGATGTTTTTCCGTGATTCGCGAGTTGGGCCTATTGGAGGCGGAACTAATGAAATTCAACGCAATATTTTGGCAAAACAAATGGATCTGTGAGTTAACTTCTTTTTTGGTTAGGGCTTTTTTCGACACTTGTACATCAAGGAGATCACCATTGAGTGAGCAATCTCGCCGCGCTGGTTGCGAACTAGTCGGTCGCATACGACGATTCCTTGTTTGCGACTACTTGTGAGTTTTTTCTCCTTGGGTGTAATGACTACTTGGAGAGTATCTCCAGCTTTTACGGGTAAGTGCATCTTCCAGTTGTCTAGCCCTAACATTGCGATTATGGTCCCATCATTTATGCCTGATAAGCATTGCAAGCCACCCGCAATAGCTAAAACTAAAGGACCATGCGCAATAGGTTCGCCGTAGGGTTGTGTTTTGCAGAATTCGTGGTCGACATGCGGTGCGTTGTGATCACCTGAAAGGCAGGCAAAGTTAACGATGTCAGTAAGCGTGACGGTTCTACGCGAAGTAAGAATAGTTTGACCGATCACGAAATCTTCGAAATACATGCCGCGGGGTTTCGCTAATTCAATTTCAGGCACGGGCTCTCCTTGTACTAAGAGATATACTTTTCAATGGTAGGGCCATTGTATCTCTCTTACCTAAAGCAGGAAATATTTCTCATGCAAGTTAAAAAAACTACCCGTCACTCTGGACCTCTAAGCGGATTGAGAGTCGTAGAGTTTGCTGGCATTGGACCTGGGCCGTTTGCTTGCATGTTGCTTTCAGATATGGGTGCAGATGTTGTACGAATTGATAGGCCTGGTGTCTCTATAAGGGATCGTTTTGACATTATTGGTCGAGGCCGACGCACTGTTCTTTTAGACTTAAAGAATTCAGACGATCAAAAGCAAGTTATGGAATTACTCCGTTATGCTGATGTGTTGGTAGAGGGATTTCGACCAGGCGTGATGGAAAGGCTGGGTTTAGGTCCTAATGAAGTTTCTCAGCTTAATCCAGGTTTGGTTTATGGTCGAATGACTGGTTGGGGACAGAGCGGCCCCTTATCCCAAGCAGCTGGTCACGACATCAATTACATCTCAATCGCGGGGGCGCTTTCTGCGATTGGTGCAGCTGATGGGCCTCCAATCCCGCCATTGAATTTAGTGGGCGATTACGGTGGTGGAAGCCTATATTTGGTTACTGGAATTCTTGCTGCAGTCATAGAAGCCACTCGAAGTGGACTTGGTCAAGTAGTTGATGCGGCCATTTCAGACGGAGTTGCATCGCTAATGAGTCTCTTTCAGGTACAGGGCTTGCGTGGCACCTTCCAAGATAAAAGAGGTTCAAACATGTTAGATGGAGGGGCGCCTTACTACACCGTATACGAAACTTCAGATAAGCGATTCATCTCTCTTGGGCCCATAGAGCCAAAATTTTTTGAACTCTTGTGTGAAAAAATAGGAATCCCCAATTCATTACGGGATGCTCAACATGATGCTTCGCGCTGGGTGAAGTTACGTGATTCAATCGCTTCAATTGTGCGGACTCAAACCCGTGAATACTGGTGTCAGCAGCTAGAAGGTACGGACGTTTGTTTTGCCCCAGTTTTAAATTTAGGCGAGGCGCCTACGCATCCTCACAATTTAGCTAGGTCTACTTTTGTTGAAGTGGACGGGGTAATGCAATCTGCACCGGCGCCAAGATTTTCTAGGACGCCATCTCAGATACAAGGCAATGCACCTGATGCCTCTGTTTCGGTTGAGTCAGTTCTTAAAAATTGGTCTTAGAAACTTATTTTCTATGGCCAACGCACTTTAACTAGCGCTTAAGTTGTTGACTGACTCATTTCTATGGTGCTAGGATCAATTAATGGTAGAACCAAAAAATTAAGTAACACGGAAGTTTCAAAATGCTGAACAAAGAAGATAACGAGCGTTTAGTGCGAGTCGGTCCGGGGACCGATATGGGGCGACTGATCCGGTTGTACTGGATTCCATTTCTTATGTCATCGGATGTAACTGTGGATGGGCAACCTTATCGAGTACGTTTATTGGGAGAGGACTTAGTTGCTTTTCGTGACTCGCAAGGCAAAGTCGGACTTGTTGATCATGCTTGTCCTCACCGAGGTGCGCCTTTGATTTTTGGTCGCAACGAGGAAGATGGTCTGCGCTGTGTGTATCACGGCTGGAAATTCGATGTAAATGGCCAATGCAAAGATATGCCAGCAGAGCCTGCTAATTCGCCAATGCCATCTCGTACAACCATTAACGCTTATCTTGTACGTGAGCGTAATGGCGTTTTATGGGCTTATATGGGGCCGGATCGTTTAAATCCTCCGGAGTTACCAAGCCTTGAATGGAATTTGGTACCCCAAGACAATGTTGTCGTGACACTACGAGTGCAAGAGTGCAATTGGCTTCAGGCACTTGAAGGAGAAATAGACTCGGCGCATGCAGCTATTTTGCACGGTAGGGTTGACACCAGTGGCGTCATTAATCAGTGGACTCAAACGCAGGACTTGACCCCAAAGTTTGAATGCGTTGCGCATGATGCTGGAGTTCATATCGCTTCTAAGCGTAATGCGGGTGAAGATAAAAGCTATGTCCGTGTTAACCAATACCTGATGCCTTTTTGGACCCTGGTGCCACCGCCGCCAAAATTTCCAGATCTTAGTGGTCATGCATGGGTGCCAATGGATGATGAGCACACACTATGCATTATGTTTTCGTATTTGCCGGATCAGCCTTTCTATGAGAAGACTCGTCAAATCTTTAAAGAAGGACATGCAGGACGCGAGACTGGACATGCCTCTGAAAATAGTTTCGAAAAAAGACCGGTGTGTGATCCTTATCACACCTACTGGAGTATCTATAACCGAGGCAATGCATACCAATTTAACTACCAAAGTCAGGTTGAAAAGTACAACTCAGGCTTGCCTGGACTATGGGTGCAGGATGCTGCTTGCCAGTCTGGGGTAACGCCCATCTTCGATAGGAGTAAGGAGCGGCTAGGTACTAGTGATACTGGAATCGCTCGTACTAGACGATTTCTCTTAGAAGCACTTCGAAAGCTAACGGTTGACAATCAAAAACCTATATCTGTTACTAATTCAGAACAGTTTCTATTGAGAGCTATTTCGATCAGTATGCAGGCTAGCAGCGATTGGAAAATTGAGGGTTCAGAGGTTATGAAGGCTAAACTTGGACAAGGTTTTGGGTACATCCCTTGAATTATTTGCATGATTAACTTTTTATATGCCCAATTTTTTAAAACAGGAGATAGTAATTGCAACCCATAACTCTCACACGCCGTCAATTATTAGCAGTTATTCCATCACTGACTGGCCTTCCAGCTTTTGCCCAGTCTTATCCGAATAGATCTATACGTGTTGTTGTTCCTTACCCAGCTGGAGGCACCACTGACCAATTAGCTAGAGCTATTCAGCAGCCATTATCCGACTTACTTGGACAGGCGGTAATTATTGATAACAAAGCTGGGGCAGGTGGAACAATTGGTGTTGACTTGGTCGCTAAGGCTCCACCAGATGGATACACGTTGGTATTTGGCAATACCGGCCCAAATGCAGTGGTGCATTTACTAAGAAAGATACCCTACGATCCTGTTCGCGACTTACGTCCAATATCAACGGTAGCCTTAACGCCAATGATTTTGGCGGTGCCGACTGACAGTCCTGCAAAAAACCTTAAAGAATTTTTAATCTACGCTCGTCAAGAAGGTTCTGCACTTAATTACGGATCAGTTGGAAATGGTTCACTATCTCATTTAACTGGGGAGTTTTTTAACGATATGGCGAACTTAAAAATACAACATATTCCATATAGCGGAGGCGCTCCTTTATTAACTGCATTTGCGGGCGGTCAAATTCAAGCTGCTTTTGTAACAGGTCTTGATGGGTCAGCCATGCTAGCCTCAGGAAGGGTTCGCTACCTAGCTGTTGCAACTCCTCGGCGTACAGAAATTGTGCCAGGCTTGCCTGCCATCGCTGAGGAAGTGACTGGGTTCGCAAGCACAGCTTGGTTTGGTATGTTGGGACCTAAGGGGATGCCTGACGACGTATTAGTCAAGATCAATGCAGCAGTTGTTGCTGCAGTTGCTCGAGCCGATATCAAAAAGCTCTTCAGCGATCGACGAATTGAGGCTCGAAGCAGTACTCCGCAAGAAATGGATCGTCGTATTGCTGAAGAGATAGAGCAGTGGAATCAAGTGATACGTAAAGGAAGCATCACTTCGTGACAACTTCCCGAACATTACGAGGACGTGTAGCTGTTGTCGGAGTTGGTGAGACTACATACTATCGACATGGAAAGTCAGAAGATGCAGAGTTTAAGTTGGCGCTTAAGGCCATCTTAGCGGCTTGTGCAGACGCTGAAATAAATCCACGCGATATCGACGGATTTTCTTCTTTCAGCGATGATCGTAACGAAGCAACTAGGTTGGCAACTGCATTGGGAATACCTAGTCTACGGACTGCAACCATGCAATGGGGCGGCGGCGGCGGTGGGTGTTGCGCGGCTGTTGGAAACGGTGCGGCTGCGATCGCTACTGGGCAAGCTGATTGCGTGGTGGCATTTCGATCCTTGGCACAAGGTCAGTTTGGCCGTTTTGGGCAGTCTAATGGTATTGAAACTATTTCTGGGGAGAAGTCGTACCTTATGCCTTACGGCATCTTATCGCCACCGCAACGTTTTGCTATGCGAGCTAGGCGATTTATGTACGACCACGGAATTGATCAGGAGGCACTTCGCGCAATAGCTCTTGCGTCTTATCACCATGCACAAGCAAACCCACGCGCCATCATGTATGGAAAGCCGTTAGATGAGGCAAAGTACGATGGATCGCGTTGGATCGTAGAGCCTTTCCATTTATTTGATTGCTGTATGGAAAATGATGGTGCCGCTGCAATCATTATGGTTAGTGCAGAACGCGCTAAAGATTTTCGAAATAAACCTGTTTATATATTAGGCGCTGCTTCTGGTTCAGGACCGCGTTTTGCAGCACAGGCGCATAACTCCGAACACTACGCCTCAGCCAATTTTGGAACCGTAGCCCCTGATCTTTACCGTATGGCCGGGGTATCTGCATCAGATGTGGGAGTCGTACAAAGCTATGAAAACTTCACAGCAGGTGTTCTTATGGCACTTATTGAGCACGGCTTTTTTAAGCCTGAGGAGGCTAATGATTTTCTTCAACCGGCTAACTTATTGGCACCTACTGGACGTTTACCGTTAAATACCAGCGGTGGTAATTTGGCTGAATGCTATATGCATGGCTTTGAACTTGTACTCGAGGCAGTGAGACAAGTGCGCGGAACGTCTACAAGTCAGGCTATACGAAGTGATATTGCTTTAGTAATTGGAGGACCGATGGTTGCTCCCGTAAGCAATCTGATTCTTGGATCGGAAAAAGTGTTGTGAACCAATCAAAATTTTATTTACCAGAAGGCCTTCCCATCCCTGTCCCAGAATCTGATGGACTAGCCAGCGTATATTGGAATGGATTACGTGAAGAAAAATTATTTGTACAGAAATGTACGCACTGTGGGACATGGCAATTTGCGCCAGAATGGATATGTCATCACTGCCATGTTTTTGATCCGGCATGGGTTGAAGTAGATGCGATTGGACATATTTACAGTTGGGAGCGCGTGTGGCATCCAGCGCACTCTGTTCTCAAGGATCACGGTCCCTATTTGGCTATTCTCGTTGAGTTACACCAAGCTGGGAATGTAAGAATGGTTGGTAATCTATTAGGAGACCCAATGCAGGAGGTTCTAATTGGCTCAAAGGTGAAAGGTATTTTTGAGCACCATTTGAAAGCTTTAGTCCCTCACTCTTTATTGCAATGGCGTTTAGAAATAGATGCAATTTGAAAATGATTGGATCAATATCAAATTACACTTTTTGCTTTGGTGCTTTATTGATCCAAAAGAAGATCGCGAATGAGCTGATTATTGGAGTTTGATTCCCTTGCCGATTCTTTAAATAAATCTGTCATACTAATTTCGTTCCTCCAACTTCAACACATAAGATGCCCAAGAAAGCAAACTCTCCTGCAACCGCAAAACCAACCAAAACCTTACCCGTTCCATTGTTTCGGTCTGTTCGACCTGCAAGGGCTTTTGAGGAGATAGCTACTCAGATTCGAGGTGAGTTAGAAGAAGGCCGCCTCAAGGTTGGCAGCCGGCTTCCGGCAGAAAGAGTGTTGGCTGTTCAATTTGGAGTTTCTCGCAACACCCTTAGGGAAGCCTTACGCTCGTTGGAGCATGCAGGGCTACTTCAGTTGCAAAAGGGTGCAAGTGGTGGAGCTTTCATTAGCCAGAGATCTGGAAATGCGATTGTCAGCAATATGGTTGACATGTACCACGTCGGCTCAGTTTCGCCCGACCAACTAACGCAAGCCCGTATTTGGCTTGAATCTATTATTGTTAGAGAAGCATGTCGTCAAGCCTCACCTGATGATCTCATTGAGCTGCAAGCTAACATTAATGCAGCTTCACAAGCGGCAAAAACTGGAGACTTTCCTCTGCGTGCAGAGGTGCACTTAGATTTTCATCGTATCTTGGCTCGGATGACTGGTAACCCTATCATGATAATTGTTATGGACGGATTACTTACAGTGCTAAGAAAATACATAGACAGGATAGGTTCGTATGAGAACGCTTTCGTACTTCCATCTCGAAAACGATTTATGAAACATATGGAAGAGGGCAACACAGAAGCTGCCATCGCGGAGATGGAAACCAGTTTAAAACGCCTTCAGCGTGGCTATTTGGCAAAAGCAGAGGCGCTTGAGTCACCAGTTGTTAAAAGAAGTGGCGTAAAGGCTAGTGGCTTAAAAAAAATTAGATCTATTCCAAAAACATAGGGTTGTTTATTTTTTGAATTTGCACGCACCTTGGCTGACAATCTAGCTATTCTTAAACTAATTCCACAGCTGCCTTTAATTGACTTGGACTGCTATACAGATAGGCTGCGGTTGTGCTGATGCTGCGGTGACCAGCAAGCGTTTTCAAAATATGAATTGCAGTGCCCTTGTTGGCCAGTGTTGTTAAGAACGTTCTGCGTCCGCTGTGGCTGCTAGCACCTTCAAGTCCAGCACCTTCGTAGAGCAAAGCGAACGTTTGCGCCAAGCTGTTTGCGTTAAAACCAGCGCGGATACTTTTCTGACTAGCAAAGAATGGGTAATTTCGATCCACGCACTTGGCTTGTGCCGCATAAGCTTGCAATTCTGACTTCAGCTTTGCACTGACAAACACTGTGCGAGCATGACGGCCTTTAGTCATATCGGGCAACAAGCGAATCTCATCCTTAATCTGCCCATCTGTGGTTGTGACATCGCTCCATCGCAAGCAGGCCACTTCACCGATTCTTAAACCTGCCCAGTGCGTGAGCAGCATCATTGATCTGTTGCGTGCTGCGTACTTGCGTGTGTTGATGTAACTCAGCAAACGCTCAATTTCAACAGCTTTAAGTGTCTTTGCTTGTGCCATTTTTTTCTCCTAAATCGTGTAATTTCGTTAGTTCTATTGTGTTTTCATAGATTTATTTGGTCGACCTGAAACCCGCCAAACTTCCGGGTTATCAAGCAAAAACGTGGTCTAACAAAATCAATGACTTATCCCACAAATCATGGAAAAGCACTGTTTTCATAGATTTTTTGTGGATAACCAAGCAGTGCTGTGGATAACGGGTGCGACTTAGCAACTAGCGCTACAAGCGTTGATCATGTGGTCCAGCACCCAAAGTATTCGAACGGGCGAATCGAATTGCTTGCAGCGTGTTTAAAGCGTTCAATTGACTGGCTAGCCACGCTCAATGGCTTCGTCCATGATCAAGTTAAACGCAGCGTTGTGGTTGTTTTGGGCGCTGGCTGAGAGTTCTCGTCCTACCTTTACCTTGCGCCAATGATGGAACTCAGACACTGTTGCTGGCTTGATGCTGTCAACGTTGTAATTACCATAAAAGGGGACGAGGTAAAGCTTGATCGCAGATACATAGTCCTTGGCAATGGGCTTGGCAGTGCCTGCTTTTATCTCTTCTTCCAAGCGACGCAGAACCACCTCTGCAACTGGCTTGTACTTCTTGCTGATGACTGGGCGACCTTCCTCGTGATCAAAAGTGGCCTTCATCCACAAGCGTTCAGCCAACTCGACAGCCTTGTCTACGTCAGTGGTCTGGACGCTCTTGCGAAACCAAGTTTTAACGCCATCAAGCTTGTAGTGCACTTGCCACTTCTTGGTATTCTCACGTCGCACCAGACGTATCTGTTCAGGACGAACAACAATTGTTTCGTTAGAAATAACGCGCATAGAGCAATTTTACAAGCGTCCAGAGTAAAATCCTACCAATTTCATGTGC
>Ga0114962_10002476_pt1 | contig 15380 bp, 15 predicted proteins | sample C_130820_MF_Meta_FD_87017 | JGI IMG/M metagenome (GOLD analysis project Ga0114962, IMG submission 87017) | Freshwater microbial communities from Lake Croche, Canada to study carbon cycling - C_130820_MF_MetaG | ecosystem: Environmental > Aquatic > Freshwater > Lake | place: Lake Croche, Canada...
GGTGTTTACAGAGACTTGCCCGACACCATGCCTCAGTACAAGGTGAGTAAGTTCAAAAATGCCAAGGCTATTTCGCAGTTAAATGAAAACCGCAACGGCTCTTTACTCGATTTTATAGAGGACTTTACAAAACGCTTTCCCAAATATGTCGATGAGTATGAGACTTTATTGACTGACAACCGCATATGGAAGCAGCGGACTGTGGGCATTGGTGTGGTGACACCTGAGCGCGCTAAAAATTTAGGTTTCACCGGTCCCATGTTGCGTGGTTCGGGGGTTGCTTGGGATTTGCGTAAACACCAGCCATACGAAGTTTATGACCAGATGGATTTCGACATACCAGTGGGTAAAACAGGTGACTGTTACGACCGCTATTTGGTTCGGGTTGAAGAGTTGCGCCAGTCCAATCACATCATTGGTCAGTGCGTGAAATGGTTGCGTGCCAACCCCGGACCTGTGATCACCAGTAACCACAAGGTAGCTCCTCCCCAACGCGAAGGCATGAAGTCCAGTATGGAGGAGTTGATTCACCACTTCAAACTTTTCACCGAAGGCTTCCACGTGCCCGAGGGCGAAGCTTACGCAGCGGTCGAGCACCCCAAGGGTGAGTTTGGTATCTACCTCATCAGCGATGGTGCCAATAAACCGTATCGCTTGAAAATTCGTGCGCCTGGATTTGCACACTTGTCTGCCATGGATGAAATGACTCGCGGCCACATGATTTCCGACACCGTTGCCATTATTGGAACCTTGGATATTGTTTTTGGTGAGATAGACCGATGAGCACCGCACATATGCAAACCATAGCTGCGCAGACTTTTTCTGCCGATGTTCAGGCCCGATTTGATCGAGAGATTGCCAAATACCCTGCAGACCAAAAACAGTCTGCTGTTATCGCGTGTTTGTCTATCGTGCAACAAACCCAAGGCTATGTGAGTCCTGAGAGCGAAAAAGGTGTTGCGCTTTATTTGGGCATGCCGGTCATGGCTGTTCATGAGGTCAGCACCTTCTACAACATGTTCAATTTAAAAGCTGTGGGGCGCTACAAAATCAATGTGTGCACCAATTTGCCTTGTCAATTGCGTGATGGTCACAAAGCCCTGCATCATTTGTGTGAAAAATTGCAAGTTGAAGTGGGTGCAACAACTGCTGATGGAATGTTTACTCTGCAACCCGGCGAGTGCATGGGCGCATGTGCAGACGCTCCCGTTTTATTGGTCAACGACCGTTCCATGTGCAGTTATATGAGTAATGACAAACTCGATCTCATGATCGAAGGTTTGCGTCTTGCTGCCAAGGAGCCGTTATGAATATGAACCAAGTTTTGGCACAGTTCCAAACATCGGGAATACAAACTTGTTTTCACGATCGACATATCCAGCCGCAAATTTATGCTGGTTTAGATGGAAAAAATTGGCATTTGAAAGACTATGAAGCACGCGGTGGGTACCAAGCGCTGAAAAGTATTTTGGGTATGCATGGCGCTGAAGGCTTGACCCAAGACCAAGTTATCGCCACCATGAAGGAGTCTGGCTTGCGAGGTCGAGGCGGAGCCGGTTTCCCAACCGGCTTGAAATGGAGTTTCATGCCGCGCCAGTTCCCAGGCCAAAAGTACCTTGTCTGTAATTCTGACGAAGGTGAACCAGGTACCTGCAAAGACCGCGACATCCTCGAGTTCAACCCACATATCGTTATCGAAGGCATGGCTATCGCTGCCTACGCCATGGGCATCTCGGTGGGCTACAACTATATTCACGGCGAGATTTTTCAATCCTATGACCGGTTTGAAGCTGCCCTAGAAGAAGCCCGTGCTGCGGGCTATTTGGGTGACAACATCATGGGCAGCAAGTTCAATTTCCAGTTGCATGCTGCACATGGATTTGGTGCTTATATTTGCGGTGAAGAAACTGCTTTGCTTGAGTCTTTGGAAGGCAAAAAAGGTCAACCGCGATTCAAGCCACCCTTTCCAGCCAGTTTTGGCGTTTACGGCAAGCCCACCACCATCAACAACACAGAAACATTTGCTGCTGTGCCTTGGATCATTCGAAACGGTGGCCAGGCATATTTGGCTTGCGGCAAACCCAACAACGGCGGCACCAAGATTTTTTCTGTGAGCGGCGATGTTGAACTTCCCGGCAACTACGAGGTTCCCTTGGGAACGCCATTCGCCACATTGCTTGAACTCGCTGGCGGTGTTCGCAGTGGGCGCAAACTCAAAGCGGTGATTCCAGGAGGCTCTTCAGCACCTGTGTTGCCCGCGTCCATCATGATGGACATCACCATGGACTATGACGCTATTGCCAAAGCTGGCTCTATGCTGGGGTCGGGAGCAGTCATTGTGTTGGATGACACCCGTTGCATGGTCAAGAGTTTGCAGCGCTTGTCTGCCTTTTACATGCATGAGTCTTGCGGTCAATGTACCCCTTGCCGAGAAGGCACGGGTTGGCTGTGGCGCATCGTCGATCGCTTGGAAAATGGGCAAGGCAAAATTGCTGACATGGATTTGCTCGACAGCGTGGCCGAAAACATCATGGGCAGAACCATTTGCGCTTTGGGCGATGCGTCAGCCATGCCAGTGCGCGGCATGCTCAAACACTTCCGTCCCGAATTCGAACATCACATCACGCACAAGACCTGCATGGTCGCGGCATACACCTAACCCTCGATACAGACCATGGTTGAACTTCAAATTGATGGCAAAACAGTGCAAGTCACCGAAGGCAGTGTGGTGATTCAAGCGGCTGAGCAGGCGGGAACATTCATTCCGCATTTTTGCTATCACAAGAAGCTCAGCATCGCAGCCAATTGCCGCATGTGCTTGGTCGATATTGAAAAAGCACCTAAGCCCATGCCCGCATGTGCCACACCGGTGACGCAAGGCATGGTGGTTCACACAAAGTCAGAGCGTGCCATCAAAGCGCAAAAGTCGGTGATGGAATTTTTGCTCATCAACCACCCCCTTGATTGCCCTATTTGCGACCAAGGCGGCGAATGTCAGTTGCAAGACTTGGCGGTGGGTTATGGCGGCAGCGCATCTCGCTATGACGAAGAAAAGCGGGTTGTCTTTCACAAAGATGTGGGCCCGCTCATCAGCATGGAAGAGATGAGTCGATGCATTCACTGCACGCGCTGTGTGCGTTTTGGTCAAGAAATTGCAGGCAGCATGGAACTGGGCATGTCTCACCGTGGCGAGCACTCGGAGATCGAAACCTTTGTCGGTGAAACTGTCGACTCGGAGTTGTCGGGCAATATGATCGATATTTGCCCCGTGGGCGCACTGACCAGCAAGCCCTTTCGCTACCAAGCGCGTACCTGGGAGTTGGGGCGACGTAAATCCATCAGTCCGCACGACTCGACGGGTGCCAATTTGATTGTGCAAGTCAAAAACCATCAGGTGTTGCGGGTCGTGCCTTTTGAAAATGAAGAGGTCAACGAATGTTGGATAGCTGACCGCGACCGCTTCAGCTATGAGGCTCTGAACGGCCCTGATCGTTTAACCCAACCCATGATCAAGCAAGGCGGGCAGTGGCAAATCGTCGACTGGCCCGTTGCGCTGGAATACATCGCCAATGGTGTGAATGCCATCAAAGCCGAACACGGCGCTTCTGCCATCGGTTGCTTAGCCAGTCCGCACAGCACGCTGGAAGAGTTGTTTTTAGCGACCAAGTTGATGCGCGGCTTGGGCAGCGACAATATAGATTCACGTTTGCGTGCGGCTGATTTTCACCACGACGGCAAGGTCAGATGGCTGGGTACCCGCATTGCGTCTTTGTCTCAATTGCAAAGCGCTTGGGTGATTGGCAGCAATATCCGCAAAGATCATCCCTTGCTTGCTTTGCGTTTGAGACGAGCTGCTCAAAGAGGCGCGCAAGTCCATTCTTTGGGCGACTTGACCCCAGATTGGGCCATGCCGCTTGCGCAAGTTCAGGTACTTAACCATACCGACTGGCTGCAAGCCATGGCAGATGTGGCTGCCGTGGTGGCAGAGCGCACGGGCGTTGCATCACCTTTGCCAGGAAATTCACAATCAACTGCTGCGCAAGCGATAGCCATGTCACTTTTGTCGGGTGAGCGAAAAGCGGTGTTGTTAGGTAATGGGGTGGCGCATCATGCGCATTGCTCTGCACTGCTCGTTTTAGCCAATTGGGTGGGTCAACACACCGGTACAAGCGTTGGGTTTTTGGGAGAAGCAGCAAACACGGTTGGCGCGCAAGCTGTTTCAGCTATGCCTGTTCAAGGCGGCATGCACACCCAAGCGATGCTGCATTCGCCCCAAGTCAAAGCCATGTTGTTGCTCAATAACGAGCCATTCTTTGATTGCGCTCAAGGCTCGGATGCAGTCAAATCTTTGGCTGAAAAAGAAATGGTTGTCACCCTTTCTCCCTTCAAGACGAATATGGACTTCAGTGATGTGCTGCTGCCCATCTCGCCATTCACTGAAACCGCAGGCAGCTTCATTAATACCGAGGCAATCCTTCAAAGTTTCCATGGCGTGGTGAGGCCACTTGGCGAAACCAGGCCTGCTTGGAAGGTCCTGCGTGTGTTGGCCAATATGTTGGGCGTTTCTGGTTTTGACTACGATTCGGTGGAGCAAATTCGCGGCGATGCATTGCAACCTGAATGGACTTCTCTCTTGAGTAACGACTGCCACGCACCCGTTAGCCAGTTGACTCCAGCGCTTACAGCGCCAGTCACCGCCGGCATTTACCAACTCGATGGTTTGGTCAGGCGTGCACCATCTTTGCAATTGACTGCGGATGCGCGTTCTGGGGAAGCGTTACATGTCTGATTGGATTTATCAGACGGGACTCACACTGCTCGGTACTGCTTGGTGGCAGACCTTAGCTTGGCCTGTGCTGTGGATTCTGCTGAAAATCGTGGGTGTTGTGTTGCCCTTGTTATTGTGTGTGGCCTATTTGACTTTGTGGGAACGTAAAGCCATTGGTTTTACCCAAATTCGATTCGGCCCCAACCGTGTCGGTCCCTTGGGTTTGTTGCAACCCATCGCTGACGCGCTGAAAGTGTTCACCAAAGAAATTATCCAGCCAACGCAAGCCAGCAAAGGTTTGTTTTTCTTAGGGCCGGTGATGACCATGATGCCTGTCTTGGCTGCGTGGGCGGTGGTGCCATTTGGACCGGAAGTGGCATTGGCCAATATCAACGCAGGCTTGTTGTTTTTGATGGCAATCACTTCGCTTGAGGTTTACGGCATCATCATTGCTGGTTGGGCCTCCAACTCCAAATATGCGTTGCTGGGTGCGTTGCGGGCCTCGGCGCAAATGGTCAGCTATGAAATTGCCATGGGCTTTGCATTGGTGGTGGTTCTCATGGTCTCTGGCAGCTTGAACTTAACTGACGTGGTGATGGGTCAATCTAAAGGCATGTTTGCGGACATGGGCTTGACGTTTTTGTCATGGAATTGGTTGCCCTTGTTCCCAGTTTTTTTGGTTTACTTTATTTCTGGCTTGGCTGAAACCAATCGCCATCCTTTTGATGTGGTTGAGGGCGAATCCGAAATTGTCGCTGGCCACATGATTGAGTATTCGGGCATGTCGTTCGCCTTATTCTTCCTTGGCGAATATGCCAATATGATTTTGGTATCCACCATTGCTGTGCTGCTGTTCCTTGGCGGCTGGTTGCCACCTATCGACAGCGCATGGTTGACTTGGATACCTTCATGGATATGGTTGGCAGTGAAAACCTTTGTGGTGGTGACCATGTTTTTGTGGGTGAGGGCAACCTTCCCACGTTTTCGCTACGACCAAATCATGCGTTTGGGTTGGAAAATTTTTATTCCCGTGACCTTGGTTTGGTTGATTGTGGTGGGTATTTGGATGCAAACACCTTGGAATATTTGGTCATGAAGCGGAGCCCCCAATGACAACGCTTGATACAAGCTCTCACCCAGCAGCTTTCTCTTGGAAAGATTTCTTCTCCAGTTTTTTATTGCTGGAGATGTTCAAGGGCATGGCGATCACTGGTAAATACATGTTTGCCAAAAAAATCACGGTTCAATTTCCCGAAGAAAAAACACCTCTGAGCCCTCGCTTTCGCGGCTTGCATGCCTTGCGCAGGTATGAAAATGGTGAAGAGCGGTGTATTGCTTGTAAATTGTGCGAGGCCGTGTGCCCTGCCATGGCCATCACCATCGAGTCGGATGTTCGTGCGGACGGCTCTCGGCGCACATCGCGTTACGACATCGATTTAACCAAATGTATTTTTTGCGGTTTTTGCGAAGAAAGTTGCCCCGTTGATTCGATTGTCGAGACCCATGTTTTAGAGTATCACGGTGAAAAGCGAGGAGACTTGTACTTCACCAAAGAGATGTTGCTGGCCGTGGGTGACAGGTACGAGCCGCAAATTGCAGCAAGCAAGGCGGCTGACGCCAAATACCGCTGATCACCCTATATCCCAGCCCCATGGACATCACCTCGATCTTCTTTTACATGTTTGCCGCTGTGCTGCTTTTTGCCGCGCTAAAGGTCATCACCTCGCGCAATCCGGTTCACTCTGCGCTGTACTTGGTTTTGTGTTTTTTCCAAGCCTCGGCTATTTGGATTTTGTTACAAGCCGAGTTTTTAGCCATTTCCTTGATCTTGGTGTATGTGGGCGCTGTGATGGTTTTATTTTTGTTTGTGGTGATGATGCTTGACATCAATATCGAAGCCATGCGCCAAGGTTTTTGGAGTCACTTTCCACTGGCGGCATCTATTGGTTCCTTATTGGCTTTGGAATTGGCCTCTGTCCTGTTAGGGGGCTTTCGCTTGACACAAGCACCTGTTGCGCCTGCCATGCCCGAGGGCGTGCAGTACTCCAATACCAAAGAGCTTGGCATCGTTCTGTACACCGAGTATTTGTACCCACTCGAAATTGCTGCAGTGATTTTGCTGGTGGCTATCGTGGCCGCGATTGCCTTGACTTTGCGTGAGCGCAAGGACAGTAAGGCGCAAAATCCTTCCGACCAAGTCAGGGTCAAGGCTGCTGACCGCTTGCAATTGGTCAAAATGGATGCGGTTCGCCAACCCATGGCACCTGTTCCCGAAGAGGGCAAAACACCATGAACGTAACGCTCGGACACTACCTTACGTTGGCGGCTATTTTGTTTTCTCTTTCGGTCATAGGCATTTTCTTGAACCGAAAAAATTTAATTGTTTTGTTAATGGCAATCGAGTTAATGCTGCTGGCAGTCAATATCAATTTCGTTGCCTTTTCGCATTACTTAGGCGATATTCACGGACAAATTTTTGTGTTTTTTATTCTCACCGTCGCCGCAGCTGAATCGGCCATTGGTTTGGCTATTTTGGTATTGCTGTTTCGTAATCGCGCCACTGTGCAAGCCGATGAACTCAACGCTTTAAAGGGTTGACGCAAAAGCCATGAACGCATCTCTTCACGCTTCAAATTTGCTGCTGATTGCCTTGGCACCACTGCTCGGCTCCCTGCTCGCAGGTATTTTTGGAACCGCTTTGGGTGGCGCATGGCTAGGTCGCAGGCTCAGCCACGCGTTGACCATTTCCGGCGTGTTGCTGTCGTTCATTTTCTCTGCCCAAACATTGATGCTGGTGGTGCAAGAGGGCGCTCGGTATAACGAAACCATTTATACATGGATGGTGGTGGGTGGCTTAAAGATGGAGGTTGGTTTCTTGGTCGATGGCCTGACAGCCATGATGATGTGCGTGGTCACCTTCGTGTCTTTGATGGTGCACATTTACACCATCGGCTATATGGAAGAAGACGAGGGCTACAACCGGTTTTTTGCCTATATCTCCCTGTTCACTTTCGCCATGCTGATGCTGGTGATGAGCAACAACTTACTGCAACTGTTTTTTGGTTGGGAGGCTGTGGGCTTGGTGTCTTACTTGCTGATTGGGTTTTGGTTCAACAAGCCCAGTGCCATCTTTGCCAACATGAAAGCCTTCTTGGTTAATCGTGTCGGTGACTTTGGTTTTATTTTGGGCATTGGCCTGATAGCTGCCTTCGCTGGGACTTTGAACTACACCGAGGTTTTCGCTCAAGCCACTCAACTGAGTGCGGCAACTTTGCCCGGCACATCTTGGATGCTGGTCACGGTCATTTGTATTTGCCTGTTCATTGGTGCCATGGGCAAGTCTGCGCAGTTTCCACTCCATGTGTGGCTACCCGACTCCATGGAAGGCCCCACACCTATTTCAGCCTTGATTCATGCGGCCACCATGGTGACCGCAGGTATTTTCATGGTGGCGCGTATGTCGCCTTTATTTGAGTTGTCGGATACCGCGCTGAATTTCATTATGGTGGTGGGTTCCATCACCGCTTTGTTCATGGGATTTTTGGGCATTGTGCAAAACGATATCAAGCGGGTGGTGGCTTATTCCACTTTGTCGCAGCTGGGCTATATGACAGTCGCGCTGGGCGCATCAGCCTATTCAGTGGCTGTGTTCCATTTAATGACGCATGCTTTTTTTAAAGCCTTGCTGTTTTTAGGTGCTGGCTCTGTCATCATGGGTATGCACCACAACCAAGACATTCGTTGGATGGGTGGCGTTCGCAAATACATGCCCATCACATGGATCACTTCTTTATTGGGATCTTTGGCGCTGATTGGTACGCCACTGTTTTCTGGGTTTTATTCCAAAGACAGCATCATTGAAGCGGTGGCTGCCAGCCACTTGCCTGCGGCTGGTTGGGCTTATTTTGCGGTTTTAGCAGGCGTATTTATTACGGCCTTTTATTCCTTCCGCATGTATTTCTTGGTCTTTCACGGCAAAGAACGTTACGACCAAAACCCTGATGCTCACCACGAACATGGGGAGCACCCGCATGCCCCGCATGAGTCACCCTGGGTTGTCACGCTGCCCTTGGTTTTGTTGGCCATACCTTCGGTCTTTATTGGCTACTTCACCATAGAGCCTATGTTGTTTGGCGATTTTTTCAAAGACGCTATTTACGTCAATGCCAACCTCCATCCTGCCATGCACGAGTTGCATGAAGAGTTTCACGGCGCTTTGGAAATGGCTGTGCATGCCTTGTCCTCAGTTCCGCTGCTGTTGGCTTGGAGTGGTTTAACCCTGTCTTACTATATGTACATGGTCAATCCTGCACTGCCGGCGGCCATTTTGCGCATCTTTGCACCGATTCATACCTTGCTGGTGAATAAATATTATTTGGATGATTTCAACGAAAAGGTCTTGGCCAAGGGTTCACGTGTTTTGGCCACTGTTTTGTGGAAGAGCGGCGACCAAGGATTGATCGATGGCGTTGTTGTCAATGGTTCATGGAAATTGGTGGGGGTTGTTTCGCGCTTGAGTAAACAACTTCAAACAGGCTTTTTGTACCACTACGCCTTGGTCATGATTTTGGGTATGTTTGGCCTCGTCACTTGGTTTGTTTGGTTAAACCCCTGAATGGCTGATATGCAAATCCATCTTTTGAAAAGAGATATGCCATGGGGATGTTGAGTCTGGCTATATGGACACCTATTGTTTTGGGTGTTTTGATTTTGGCCTTGGGCCGAGACGACAAAGCCAGCTGGGTACGCTGGGCAGCTTTGCTTTCCGCGGTGTTGAGTTTCTTGGTGTGCTTGCCTTTGTACACCCAGTTTGACAACAGCAGCGCCTCGATGCAATTTGTTGAAAATCTGCCCTGGGTTCTGCGCTTCAATATGGCGTATCACTTGGGCGTTGACGGCATTTCTTTGTGCTTTGTGCTGCTCACCTCATTTATCAACGTGGTGGTGATTATTTCTGCTTGGGAAGTCATCACTGAACGAGTCAATCAGTACATGGGTGCCTTCCTCATTCTCAGCGGCGTGCTCATAGGCGTGTTTTGCGCTTTGGACGGCATGTTGTTTTATGTGTTTTTTGAAGCAACGCTTATTCCCATGTACCTCATCATTGGCATATGGGGTGGGCCCAATAAAATTTATGCAGCTTTCAAATTTTTTCTCTACACCTTGTTGGGTTCGCTGCTTATGCTGGTGGCGTTGATTTATCTCTACATTCAATCGGGTGGAAGTTTTGATTTGCTTGCGTGGCAAGAGTTGCCTTTGTCTGCGCGTGCCCAGACCTTGCTGTTTTTTGCTTTTTTTGCTGCATTTGCCGTCAAGGTACCGATGTGGCCCGTACACACATGGTTGCCCGATGTGCACGTTGAAGCGCCTACCGGCGGCTCGGCTGTGTTGGCGGCCATCATGCTGAAGTTGGGCGCTTATGGTTTTCTGCGGTTTTCCCTGCCCATCACGCCCGATGCTTCACATCAGTGGGCATGGCTGCTGATCGCTTTATCGGTGGTTGCAGTGGTCTATGTGGGATTGGTTGCGATTGTTCAGCAAGACATGAAAAAACTGGTGGCTTATTCCTCCGTTGCGCACATGGGATTTGTAACCTTGGGCTTCTTTATGTTCAGCCCTTTGGGTATCAGCGGCGGTATTGTGCAAATGATCGCTCACGGATTTGTTTCTGCCGCTATGTTTTTATGTATTGGCGTTTTATACGACCGCGTTCATTCCCGAGAAATTGCCAGTTATGGCGGCGTGGTCAACACCATGCCTAAATTCACAGCATTTGCTTTGTTGTTTGCCATGGCCAATTGCGGCTTGCCAGGAACAGCTGGTTTTGTGGGCGAGTGGATGGTGATTTTGGCCGCTGTGAAATTTAATTTTTGGGTTGGAATGGCTGCAGCCTCTGCGCTTATTTTTGGCGCGGCCTATACCTTGTGGATGGTCAAGCGTGTTTATTTGGGGCCTGTTGTTAACGAGGAGGTCAAGCAGTTGACCGACATCAATGCCAGAGAGTTTTTCATGTTGAGCCTATTGGCTGTGGCTGTGATGGTCATGGGGCTTTATCCCAAGCCTTTTACCGATGTGATGAACGTATCGGTTGATCAATTGATTCAACAAGCTTCACTCAGTAAGTTGCCACTATGAGCCCCCAAGCCGCACACCACGGGATGAAAACATGATTGACAACTTCAGCTGGGTTGCTATTTACCCTGAAATCGTTTTGCTGATCATGGCTTGTGTTATCGCTATGGTGGATTTGTGGGTAACCACACCCCAGCGTAATTTGACTTATGGTTTGTCGATGCTGACTTTGGCCAGCGTTGCCATCATTCAAGCCCTGTATGCCAGCAGTGGCACGACGCTCTACAGTTTTGGCAATATGGTGGTGTCCGACGCCATGGGTAATTGGCTCAAATGTTTCGCAACCTTGGCCGTGATGGTGACCTTGGTGTACGGCAGGCCCTATGTGGCCGACAGGCACATGCTCAAAGGCGGGGAGTGGTTCATCCTCAGCTTGTTTGCTCTCTTGGGCATGTTTGTCATGATCTCTGGCAACAACTTTTTAGTCATCTACTTAGGGCTTGAGTTGTTGACGCTTTCCAGTTATGCCTTGGTGGCTCTACGTCGAGACAACGGCAACGCCACCGAAGCCGCCATGAAGTATTTTGTGTTGGGTGCTTTGGCCAGTGGGTTTTTACTTTACGGCTTATCCATGCTTTATGGTGCCACAGGCAGCCTTGATCTCAGCACTGTGTTCATGGCGGTTGCTTCGGGGCACGTCAAGCATCAGGTGCTTGTATTGGGCGTGGTCTTTGTGGTCTGTGGCATTGCATTCAAGCTGGGGGCAGCACCTTTTCACATGTGGGTGCCTGATGTTTACCAAGGCGCGCCCACGGCAATTACCCTGATGATTGGCGGTGCGCCCAAATTGGCTGCTTTTGCCATGATGATGCGCTTGCTGGTCGACGGCTTGTTGCCTTTGGCCATTGACTGGCAACAAATGTTAATGGTCTTGGCCGTGGTGACCCTACTCATAGGCAACCTCTCGGCGATTGCACAGACCAACCTCAAACGCATGTTGGCTTTTTCCACCATCGCCCAAATGGGCTTTGTGCTGATTGGCATGTTGTCAGGCGCGGTCAATGGCAACACATTGTCAGCCGCCAATGCTTACAGCTCGGCCATGTTCTACATGATCAGCTATGTGCTTACAACGCTGGGTGTTTTTGGTGTGATTTTGTTGCTTGCCAGAGAAGGTTTTGAGAGCGAAGAAATTGCCGACTTGGCAGGCTTGAACAGCCGCAGTCCCTTGTTTGCAGGCGTGATGGCAATTTGTTTGTTCTCCTTGGCAGGTGTCCCACCACTTGTGGGGTTCTTCGCCAAGTTATCGGTCATTCAAGCTTTAGTAGCCACAGGCCAACCAGTCGCCATAGGGCTGGCTCTTTTTGCCGTAGCCATGTCTTTGGTGGGTGCTTTTTACTATCTCAGAGTCGTCAAGGTGATGTATTTTGATCCGCCCTTGACGGTGACAACTGTTTCAGCAGGAGCAGATGTGCGTTTTGTATTGGCACTGAACGGGGGCTTGGTGTTGTTGCTCGGCCTCTTGCCTGGCGGGCTGATGGCTTTGTGTGCCAATGCGGTCGTACAAGCGCTGGGAAGCTAAGTCTTTGACATAATGCTGTCATGAAAGTTCTTGATCTCCGATGTCAGCAGCAGCACAGCTTTGAAGGATGGTTTGCGTCGGAGGACGATTTCCAGTCCCAAAACACCCGTTCTTTAGTCGAGTGTCCTTTTTGCGGCGACCATCACATCACCAAACTGTTGAGCGCACCACGTTTGAATTTATCCGGGACATCGTCGCAAGACCAACACCTGCCACTCCATGAAGTTTCTGAGTCTACGTCCATAGCAACAACTTCTAAACAGTCTGCTGCTGTTGTGCCCTCAGAGGTTCACCAAGAAGCTTGGCTGAAAATGGTTCAACATGTGCTGACCCATACCGAAGATGTCGGCGGTCAATTCGCAGAAGAAGCGCGAAAAATGCACTATGGTGAAACTCCTGAGAGGGCCATACGAGGCCAAGTCTCGCGTGAAGAAACCAGCGCATTAATAGAAGAAGGCATTCAAGTCATGCCCTTGCCCATGCCCGCGGCCATCAAAGGGACTGTTCAATAAGCCCCCGCTTCTGGAGCGTGTTTATTTATTTTTTAGCTTGCCACGCGGCGCCACAAAAGTAACCGGCGGTGTTGGGCGGTCACCAGGAACAATGGGTTTAGCCGGAGAGGTGTCCTTTTTGGGTTTCTTAGACATTTTGTTGCTCTTTTGATCGCCTTTTGCCATGATTTACCCCTTCGTGTTGTGATTGGTTTAACGATGTGAAGGTCTTGACCTTACTTAAGCTCGGTGACAAATTCTTGGCGGGGACGTCGAATTTTTTTCAAAGTCTCCAACCAATCTTGACCCTTTAAGCGATAACCCAAAGGCATGATGGTGACACTGCGCAAACCTTTGGCTGAAAGCCCCAAAATTTCATCGACAGACTTTGAATCGAAGCCTTCCATGGGCGTACTGTCTACCTCTTCAAAGGCCGCTGCAATGAGGGACGCACCCAAACCAATATAGGTTTGGCGAGCAGCGTGTTCAAAGTTCACTTGGGGGTCGCGTGCAGGGTAGTTTTTCAGCAGCATCTGACGGTAGTTCTCCCATCCCTCGTTGGTGCCGCCACGTTCTGCGTTGGTGAAATCGAAGTGGTGGTTGATTCGGTCAGCTGTGTAATTGTTCCAAGCTGCGAATACCAGTAGATGTGAGCCTTCGGTCACTTGAGCCTGGTTGTTGGCTGCAGCTTGAATCTTGGCGCGAACTTCTTTGTTGCTGACAACGATCACTTCAAAAGGCTGCAAGCCGCTGGAGGTAGGTGCCAAACGAGCGGCTTCAACAATGCGGTCAACTTTTTCCTGAGGAACAACTTTGCTCGCATCCATTTTTTTGACGGCATAGCGCCATTGCAATTTATCTATTAATGTTGACATTACTTTCCCTGCAGTTGTTGGGTAATTTAAATTTGGTAATTAATAATATTTACAAATGTGTTGGTTAATTAACATTAACTTAACTAAGTAAAGCTTTATTGAGTTGAACTTTTTGATTGTAAGCCATAGAGTGTTTATCGCTTTATGAAAAATTATCAAAAAACTAATGAATTCACTTATGTTCTTCTTCAAATAAGGGCTTGGGAGGACGCAAATTTACCGTTAGGCGGAAGTCTGCTTGTCAAAGATATTTTGACGATCGTGGCTCACCACACTATTTCAAACACGCCACTCACATTGAAACAACTTTATGTGATGCTGAATTTCAGTGAAGCAGGTATTCGCAAACAACTGCGAAATCTCATTTCTCAAGGCTGGATTGATTTGCGCCCAAGTAAAGATGACGGGCGTTTGAAGATACTGTTCGCTACCCCAAGACTCATCAAGACGATTCAAGCGTTTGAGCTAGAGTGGAAAAGGTTGTCTGAATCCTCATGATAGGGGTGGTTGTTTACGCAGACGAATATTGCAAGCAAGTCATCAAAAAATTTACGTTGAACGGACAACTTTCAGACGCAGCTTACGATTTTCAAGATGGTAGGGATTGGTGGAATCCCATCCTCGATCAAATTGAATCAGACTTTGGGTTGAACTGGTGCCATGTCTTCATGACATCTGCAGATGGCGCCCAAGCGCGCATGTTCACAAGAAGCTTGAAAGACAGTGGGGGCACTGATTTTTTACCTTCTATTCAACCTATGTTGATCGGATTCTCCCGGGACTCGCTGGATCAGTGGTCAATTTTGTATGGGGGCGATAGGTATCAACAATTTGATTTGAACAAGTTTGATTTCAATAGTTGTTATGTAGATGGGTGCCCCGAATCAATCATAGACACGCTTTGCACTGTTTTTGTCAGCAATAAGCGTCGTTTTTTGAATGCGTGTATTCTTGAAAAACCAACGCAAAACGAATGGGATGCCATTCTCAATTCAAGCAACATAACTTTGGTCTATTTAAAGTCTGCTCAGCACTTTATTCAATTGAAACTGCTTGAATCGCAGTTAAGCAAAATCGCCAAATTAATTTGGGACCTCACTGAAATGAGTGAGCAATTTAACCAATCAGGTCTACAAGCTCGGAGCCAACTTCTAGAGCTGGATGATGCACTCCGAGCAGAATCTAAACGTTTATGTATTCAATTTGAGACGGATTTCATCCTCGGGCTAAAGTAACCCCGCCGTCGACCACCAAGGTATGGCCCACCACATAGTCGCTGGCGTTGCTGGACAAATAGATGGCAGCTGCAGCCATATCTTCGTCTTTGCCGATACGCCGAGCAGGGATGGTTTGCGCGGTGGTGTCCCCGTGGTCACGCGCTTCGCGGTTCATGTCGGAAGCAAATGCCCCGGGCGCGATGGCGTTGACGCAAATACCGTCTTTGATCATCTCTAGCGACATGCGTTTGGTCAGGTGGATGACACCTGCTTTGCTGGCAGCGTAAGAGTAGGTTTCCCAAGGATTGACGGAGATGCCATCGATAGAGGCGATGTTGATGACCTTGGCCATGTGGTTTTTGGCGGCCAGTCGCA
>Ga0114962_10002477_pt1 | contig 15379 bp, 12 predicted proteins | sample C_130820_MF_Meta_FD_87017 | JGI IMG/M metagenome (GOLD analysis project Ga0114962, IMG submission 87017) | Freshwater microbial communities from Lake Croche, Canada to study carbon cycling - C_130820_MF_MetaG | ecosystem: Environmental > Aquatic > Freshwater > Lake | place: Lake Croche, Canada...
GCTGCCTGGTTAAGACTTTCTCCACACGCTCCATATCACAAAGCCCATAGGATTCAACACATCACAGCGTTTTTAAGCTACTGTCTACTAACACTACATTGGGTATTCGCCTCTGATTACATCAAAATAAGAACTTATAATGGTAAAGGAAGCCCAGACAGCAGTGTTAAGCATCCAAGGAACGAAATGATAACCCTTTTTGCTTTCAAAGCCTTCTATTACTTCTATATGATAGTCATTCCTTTAATGGTACTACCATTACCGTTTTGGCAAATCTTAATCGGATTCTTAACAATGCACTTTGTTTCTGGATTCGTTCTTAGCATCGTCTTCCAATTGGCACACGTAGTAGAGGATACCGTTCAATATGTTCCTGAAGCAAACGGAACAATTGATAACGCATGGGCAATCCACCAACTAAAAACAACTGCAAATTTCTCCGTAAATAGTACGTTCATGACATGGATAACAGGAGGATTAAACTTTCAAGTAGAACACCACATCTTCCCTAATATTTGCAGCGTTCACTACCCTGAAATCAGCAAAATCGTAAAGAAAACTGCTCAGGAATACGGAATCGTTTATAATGATACCAACTCATTCCGCACTGGAGTTGTTTCTCATTATAAAATTCTTAAAGAATTATCCAAACCTAACCCAGAAATTCCATGGGTATTAGATACCGTTAAGGTAGAAAATAAATAATTATTTATAATACAAAATAGAAAAGCCTCTTAATCAAAAATTAAGAGGCTTTTTTTATGTAGTTAGGTTTAACTTCTAAACAGCTATATTCTCAAATCCAAAAATCAACACCTCTTTAAGCACCTCCAAATTCAAATCTTTTAGTGACTTAAATTTAATACAATACCCTGTCAAATTAGCTTTCCCTAGTCTTTGACCAAAAGTATCCCCTAAATACTTCTTATCCTTAATTCCCATAATGTAAATGGATATTCCTGTCGTATTAGCACTAATCCCTATCTGATAAAAATCCCTGGTCTTTCCATCCGCATATTCAATTGCCTTAACCCCATATCCTATATTCGGATTCGAAACCACCTTACCTTCCGCATTCTTCCCATCCAAAAACCATAATTGACAATCAGGCTGTAGTTCAAGCACCATCCTATGCAATTGCTCCAAATCATTGCATTTCGATTCAGATTGACTGTTAATATAATCCGTTATTTGTTGTTGAATGGTCATTTTTAAGCAGATAATAAAGTATTAGATTCAGAGAGTAAAGTTAATGTGTATGTTTCAAACCCCAACAATGACTAAGTACAAATCTTAATTAGGTGCGTAGCTCTGAAATCTTAATTCCAGTACCATACTCAAAAATTAAGTTGAAAAAATATCATTCACCATCAACCACTTACAAACTATTTTCAACTTTTTTTAAGCTAATTTGCGATAAATGGGATACTTAGAACAATAGTATACAAATCAAACCATGTCCCAAAATGAAAAACCATTTTCTATCTTATGCAACATCTACATTTTCTGTGAAATCCTTTAATCCGTGTAATCAGTGGTTCAGACAGTTTCGCAACCTCATTTCAGTGTACGATTAGTGTACGATTTGTGTACGATTTGTGTACGGTTAGTGTACACCTAACAATTTGTAATTCAATTTGTTATACCAATCGTACACCGTACACTAACAAAAAAAAAATTACATTCATAACTCGCTGATAATCAATAATAGTCTCACGGGTAAACCACAACTCCGTAGGAGTGTACTGTTTGTAGCAAATCATAAACCTCACACAGGCTCTCCTCCTTTATAAGGCATCACGCGGAATAATAGCGTGATGTTTCCCGTAAAGGATAATTAATAAAATTGTCTTGAAGACGAGGTGGTTGAAAAATATGACCAAAACATCAATATAAAATTAGGTTACACTTAGGTTACGATTAGGTTACACTTAGGTTACACTTAAAATTCTATAAATCAAATACTTAACGCATTTGTAACCTGTAACCTAACAAAAAAAATCACCTATCATAACTCGCTGGTAATCAACAAAACCAAAGTCCCGTAGGGACGACCTTATGGTAGAAAAACATAAAGCCGACTTCCAATAAGCTCCGTAGGAGCGACCTTATGGTAGAAAATATCTAGTTTTTTGTATTTGTAGGGGCGATTCGCCGCGGCGAATGTCCGCCCCTTTTGTAGAGACGTAATATATTACGTCTCCCAAATAGCGACCTTATGGTACAAAAACCAACCCAATCACCTCATAAAATTTTGGTAAAAATTTTACCAAAATGACAATATTTTTACCGTAAATTTGTTACCACTTTTAATACAAGCATAATGGATAAAAAAATTGTACACATTGACCTAGACTCCTTTTTTGTCTCCGTAGAGCGGTTAAACAACTCTAAACTAATAGGAAAACCCATTTTAGTCGGTGGAACAAGCGACAGAGGAGTAGTCGCCTCCTGCAGTTATGAGGCACGATCCTTTGGAGTACACTCCGCTATGCCAATGCGCCGTGCAAGGCAACTCTGCCCTGAAGCAATCATTGTCAAAGGAGATATGGAGCAGTACTCCAACTACTCCAACATCATCACGGAAATTATTAAAGAGCAAGTCCCCCTTTATGAAAAAAGCTCCATCGATGAATTCTATATGGACTTAACCGGAATGGACAGATTTTTTGGCACCTACAAATGGGCACAGGAAATCAAACAAAAGATCGTAAAGGAAACAGGACTACCCATCTCCTTTGCACTATCGGCAAACAAAACCGTATCCAAAGTCGGCACAGGGGAAGCCAAACCAAATGGACAAAAAGAAATCAGCCGCGGCACGGAAAAAGGATTCCTAGCACCACTATCCATCCGTAAAATACCTATGATAGGGGATAAGACCTATCAATTATTAAGGGGAATGGGTGTTTTACGCATTCAAACCCTTCAGGAAATGCCCAAAGAACTCATGCAGGAAGTCCTAGGACTCAACGGGCAAGTAATATGGCAAAAAGCAAACGGAATCGACAACAGCCTAGTCATCCCTTACTCGGAAAAAAAATCCATTTCCACAGAGCAAACATTTGACAAGGATACCATCGACGTTAAAGCACTCAAAAGTGTCCTAATGGCTATGACGGAAAAACTGGCCTATGAACTCCGTTCCGACACCAAATTAACAGGATGTGTAGCCGTCAAAATCAGATACTCCGATTTTAATACCTACACCAAACAAGCACAAATCCCCTATACCTCCTTAGATAGTATTTTAATAGAAAAGGTCATGTCCTTGTTTGACAAACTCTATGAAAAAAGGATGCTCATCAGGCTCATAGGCGTCAGATTCAGTCATTTAGTCAGCGGAAGCTATCAAATATCCTTATTTGAAAACAACATAGAGCAACTCCGCCTATACAGTGCCCTGGACTATCTACGCAACCGCTTTGGCAAAGACATCATTAGCCGAGCAGGAGCAATAGGAGTCAGCATTAATGAATTCAATGCGTTCAATGGCATCAAAAGAGGCCCAAAAATAGAACAGTAATGCTCCTCAATTGCCATACCTACTATAGCCTAAAATACGGAACCTACACCATAGAGGATTTAATCCACAGCATCAAGCTAAACGGATACTCCAGCTTTGTAGTAGCGGATGTAAACAATACATCCGCTATTTTAAACACCGTCAGGCTATGTAAAGAGGCGGGATTAAAGCCCATCGCAGGGATTGACTTCCGCAACGGAGCAAAACAAATGTACGTCGGCATAGCTCTCAACAACCAAGGATTTAAAGAACTCAATGTGCACCTGTCCGCACACCTACACACCGATTTACCCTATGAACCAATTGCTCCAGAATTTGACAATGCCTACATTATATATCCCCTCCAAGCCTATAAAGGATGGAAACTAAAGCCAAACGAGTTTGTAGGCATATCCATTCAAGAGGTACTAAAACTCAATTTTATGAAAGTGGATGTCCCTCTAAACAAGTTAGTAGCCTTGCATACCGTTTCCTTTGCAGGGAAAAGACAATTCAACATCCATAGATTGCTCAGAGCCGTGGACAACAACATCCTCCTAAGCAAGCTCCCAACTACAGAACAAGCTTTAGGAACTGAAATGATGATCCCAAAAATCGACCTATACGCCGCTTACAAGGACTATCCCCACATCATCAGGCAAACGGAAAATATACTGCAAAACTGCTCCATTGACTTTATATACGGAAAGCTAAGCAATAAAAACCTCAAATACTTTACCACCAGCATAGCGGATGATTTAGCCCTCCTGAGGTCGGAATGCTTAAACGGAATCCCTTACCGCTACCCAAATCCCACTCCAGAAGTCATGAAAAGGGTAGAAAAGGAGTTGGATGTCATCGGGCAGCTCAATTTTGCTTCCTACTACCTCATCAACTGGGACATCACCAAGTACGCAAGGCACAAAAACTACTACTACGTAGGCAGAGGAAGCGGAGCAAACAGCATTGTCGCCTATTTACTAAGAATCACCGACGTGGACCCAATAGAGCTCGATTTGTACTTTGAACGATTCATCAACATCTACCGCAACAACGCCCCAGACTTTGACATCGATTTCTCTTGGACAGACCGTGACGACATCACCCAATACATCTTTGACAAATACGGACAAGAACGCAGTGCCTTATTAGGCTCCTACAATACCTTTAAACAGGATGCCGCAATCAGAGAAATCGGAAAAGTTTTTGGGCTTCCTCCGCAAGAAATTGACCTCCTCCAACGTCAGGAAATATCAAAAGTTGACAATCAAATGGGCAAATTAGTACTCCATTACAGCCAGCTCATCAACGATTTTCCCAGTTACTTGAGCATTCACGCCAGTGGAATATTAATTTCAGAAGAGCCAATCAACACCTATTCCGCCACTTTTATGCCCCCTAAAGGATTCCCAACCACCCAATTCAGTATGTTGGAGGCTGAGGATATTGGACTATACAAATTTGACATCCTAAGCCAAAGAGGTCTAGGAAAAATAAAGGACTCCATCTCCATCATCAAAAAGAATCATGGCCACGACATTGATATCCACAATTTTACGGAGTTCAAGAAAGACCAACAAGTCAAAAACCTCCTCTTAGTAGGGGATACCATAGGATGCTTTTACGTAGAATCCCCTGCCATGCGGATGCTGTTAACCAAACTACGTGCCGACGATTACCTCAGGCTAGTAGCAGCAAGTTCCATCATCAGACCAGGAGTGGCACAAAGCGGAATGATGAGGGAGTACATTGTCCGATTTCGAGACCTGAACTTAAGAAAAAAAGCAAGGGAAAAACTCCCAGAACTCTATGACCTCCTAGAGGAAACCTACGGAGTAATGGTCTATCAGGAAGATGTCATTAAAATCGCACACCTTTTTGCAGGATTAGGACTCATGGAAGCCGATTATTTAAGGCGAGGGATGTCATGGAAGTTCAAACAAAGGAATGAATTCCAATTAGTCAAGGACAAGTTTTTTGTCAATTGCAGAGCAAAAGGATACCAAGAGCAAGTCATTACCCAAATCTGGTTCCAAATAGAAAGCTTTGCCAACTTTGCCTTCTCTAAAGGACACTCCGCCTCTTATGCGGTGGAAAGCTTCCAAGCACTCTATTTAAAGGCACATTATCCCTTAGAATATATGGTCGCCACCCTAAACAATGGAGGCGGATTTTATAGATATGAAGTGTACCTCCACGAGGCACGGATGAAAGGGGCAAACATCCATTCTCCTTGCATCAATAAAAGTGATGCTCTCACTACCATCAACGGAAAAGACATTTACATAGGATTAGGCGTCATTGCAGAATTGGAAAGGCAAGTCATCCATAAAATCCTACAAGAAAGGGATGCAAACGGATGTTTTAAGGACCTATCCGATTTTGTAAACCGAGTACCACTATCCATAGAACAAATGAGGCTATTGATCCGTGCAAATGTGTTTCTCTTTACTGGCAAACACAAATCCGATCTACTCTGGCAAGTACACACCATCATCAATCCACACAAATCCAACCCAAACAACGGAATGCGTGACCTATTCCCTAAAAAAGTAAAAAATTGGAAGCTCCCAAAATTTACCTATGCGGACATCGACCAAGCCTACGACGAGTTGGAACTCCTAGGGTTTCCACTTTGCTCCCCATTCGCTTTACTCAAAACGCCATTGAACACCCTCAGCACCTTGACTGCCCAACAACTAAAACATCACATAAATAAACAAGTGACCATCGTCGGATATTTTGTCAACTCCAAACGCACCTCTACTGCCAAAGGAGAGCGGATGTACTTCGGCACCTTCCTAGACCACCTTGGCCATTGGATAGACACTGTCCACTTCCCCAACGCCGCCAAATCCTATCCCTTCATCGGCCCAGGATGCTACCTAATCAAAGGCAAAGTCACAGAAGAATACGACTTCATCAGCCTAGAAGTCGATTACATGAAACGCCTCGAATGGTTTGATAGAACCTAGGGTAGGGTAGGATTGACAGGAAAAATAAACTAAAAAAGCCACTTGAAAGTGGCTTAATATCGTGTAGCGAGGACGAGTCCGCCGCGGCGGAGAACTCTTCTTGACCTCAGGGTTATGTCAGCCGCGGCGGACTGTGCTCTAACCAACTCGCTAAATTAGTTTTAATAAAATCCCTTCCCACGCCACTCTTAAACCATTTTTCTCTTTTTAGTGCTTCACTTTTATTGTCAAAGAATTCTATATGAATCAAAATCCAAGGCCTAAATTTCTTAGTGAAAGCATTTGGATAATTATCTGTGATAATATGCTCCCTTATTCTTAATATAAGATTAGAGGTAAATCCAACATAAGTCTTTGTTTGATTAGATCTCGAATGAAGAATATATACAACAAACTCTTCTATGGGTAAGTAAAACTAAAAAAGCCACTTGAAAGTGGCTTAATATCGTGTAGCGAGGACGAGAGTTGAACTCGTGACCTCAGGGTTATGAATCCTGTGCTCTAACCAACTGAGCTACCTCGCCATAATTTGAGGTGCAAAGGTAAGAGGTAATCAATAAATTTCAAAATTTTAGGCAATCATTATCCTTAACCGCGTCCTTCATACCTCTTTTAGATAACAAAGCTTAATCCTGATTAATCCTTAGAGCTAAAAAAAAGCCTAATTTTGAATTCTATTAGTCCATTAAATAAAACTTATAGCCAATCACTTTCTTAGCACCCATAGCCACATGACAATAAAAAACCTACTTATTATAATACTTTTAGCGGCGTCTATTTCAGCTTGTAAAAGCAAGGTTGAAAAGATTCATCCAAGTGTAGAATCAATAACTGAATCTATATATGCGTCAGGAATAATCAAAAGCAAAGACCAATATCAAGCATTTGCAAATGTAAACGGCATAATTGACAGTGTTTTTGTTGAATCAGGTGATTCTGTTAAAAAAGGAGATAAAATCCTAACTATTTCTAACGAGGCTCAGAAACTGAATAAAGAAAATGCAGCATTAACTGCCGCTTATGCGGACATAAATGCTAATCAAGGCAAATTGAATGAGGCGAAGTTGATGATTCAACTATCAAGAAATAAAATGAAAAATGATTCTGCCTTATTTTACAGACTATCCGCCCTTTGGAAAGAACAAATAGGTACTAAGGTGGCACTTGAACAAAGTGAACTAACCTATCAAAACTCTAAGAATGCTTATTATTCCGCTATAGTTAATTACAATGATTTAAAACGTCAAATTAGTTTAACTTCATCCCAGACCAAAAAAAGTTTACAGATTTCATCAAAAATGGAAGGGGATTATACGGTAAAGAGTGAATTAGATGGGATTGTTTATAGTATTGAAAAATCAAAAGGAGAAATGGTGAGCATTCAAACACCTCTAGCGATTGTTGGGGATGCCAACAATTTTATCCTAGAAATGCAGGTCGATGAATATGATATCCTTAAAATAAAAAAGAATTTGGATGTTCTTGTAACAATGGATAGTTACAAAGGGGAAGTATTTAAGGCTAAAGTGACAAAAATAAATCCCATAATGAATGAAAGGAGTAAGACCTTTTTAGTGGAGGCTGAATTTAATAAAAAACCACCAAGACTTTACCCAAATATTGTATTTGAGGCTAACATTATTGTTAATTCAAAAGACAAAGCTTTACTTATTCCTAGAAATTATTTAATTAATGATTCCACAGTGCTAAATTCTAATAAAGTAAAAGTTAAGGTACATATTGGATTAAAGGATTACCAAAAAGTCGAAATCCTTTCTGGACTTACTACACAGGATGAAATAATAAAACCAACTGAATAATGAATTCACTCATTATAAGTATATCATGGGCCATTTTAAAAGCAAGATGGAAGCAAACATTAATTGCAGCAATTGGTGTTACTTTTAGCATTACCATGTTTATTGCTTTATTAAGTTTTATGTCTGGACTTAATGAGATGCTAGATGGCTTAATTCTGAATCGGACACCGCACATCCGACTTTACAATGATATTCAACCTTCGGTAAACCAACCAATCGATTTAACAAAAGAATATAAAAGAGGTCATAATTTTATTTCTTCGATTAAACCCAAAGATGAAAAACTAAGTTTATTTAATAATGGGTTAATATTATCAACTTTAAAAAAGGATAATCGAGTATTGGGAGTAACACCAAAAATTGTAAGTCAAGTATTTTATAATGTAGGTAATATTGATTTGATAGGTATAATCAATGGAATTGATGTAGTAGAGGAGAATCGGTTATTTACCTTTAATGATTATGTGGTAGAGGGCAATTATTTAGATTTAAAAAACACCCCTAATAGCATTATTCTTGGTAAAGGGGCTGCAACAAAAATGTTGGCTGAAATAGGGGATATCATACAAGTAACTACATCTAAAGGGGAAATAGTACAATTAAAAGTGGTAGGATACTTTCAATCTGGAATTGCCGATATTGATAATGTGCAAAGTTATGCTTCCATAACAACTGTCCAGAAATTATTAGGAGAGTCAAATAATTATATTACAGATATTAATATAAAATTAAAAGACTTAAAAAGTGCACCATCCTTAGCTAAAGAATATCAAAACCTATTTAATGTGAATGCTTTGGATTACCAGACAGCTAATTCACAGTTTGAAACTGGTTCTAGTATAAGGAGTTTAATATCCTATGCGGTTGGAGTTACTTTATTAATCGTTGCAGGATTTGGAATTTATAATATTCTTAATATGATGATTTATGAAAAAATGGACACAATAGCTATTCTTAAGGCTACTGGATTTTCTGGAAATGATGTAAGTAAGGTATTTATAACCATTGCACTTACCATTGGCATTTTTGGAGGGATGTTTGGGTTATTGTTTGGATTTGGATTAGCGGTTGTGATTGATAATTTACCATTTAATACCCCGTCTCTTCCTACCATCAAAACATATCCAATCAGTTATGATATTTATTTTTATATTATCGGAGGGATATTTTCCTTTGTAACGACATATTTGGCAGGGTATTTTCCTTCCCGCAAAGCAAGTAAGGTTGACCCAGTAGTAATTATAAGAGGAAAATAATATGCAAGAAAAAATACTGGAAGCAATAAATATTACTAAATATTTTCATGATCCCATTACTGTTCAGGTATTAAAAGAAATCAATTTTTCCATTTTAAAAGGCGAATTTGTTTCTGTTATTGGAAAATCTGGATGTGGCAAATCAACTCTTTTATATATTCTATCCACCATGGATACAGATTACGAGGGAAGTTTACTCATTGACAATATTCAGATGAAGGGTAAGAAGGAGTTTGAACTGGCAAAGGTTAGAAATCAATACATTGGGTTTGTGTTTCAATTCCATTATTTATTAAATGAATTCTCAATTCTAAAAAATGTTATGCTCCCCGGCTTGAAATTTGGTAAATTTTCAAAGAAAGAAGTAGAACACAGAGCCTACGAAAAATTAAAAATCCTTGGTATAGAGAATGAGGCACTTAAAAGTCCTAATCAATTATCAGGTGGACAAAAACAGCGTGTAGCTATTGCTCGAGCATTAATTAATGATCCCTTAATTATTATGGGAGATGAGCCTACGGGTAATTTGGATAAAAAAAATTCGGAAAATGTGTTCAATATTTTTAAAGAACTCGCTGAGGTTTATAATCAAGCACTTTTAATTGTTACCCATGATAATGAATTTGCATCTAAAACACACAGAATCATTGAAATGGAGGACGGTAAAATTATTAAAATGTAATTGGCTTTTTTTACATTTTAGTAACTCAATCATTATTACCTAAAAAATAACTTTTCCTAAACCCAAGAATAATATGCAAATAATTCTTTCTGTTCTTCTAGGGTTAAAAAAGAATCCTCTAAAAAACCAGTAGCTGTTCTCTGACGCAATGCCTCATACAATATAATAGAAGTGGCAACCGATACATTTAGGCTTTCTAACATTCCAGTTTGCGGGATTATAAGATTTTCTTTAGAGTGATTAAGTAGCACATTACTTACTCCTTTTTGTTCACTCCCCATGACGACAGCTATTTTTTGATTAAAATTAATATCAAAAAGGGATTTAGCTTCTGAATCTAAATGAGTAGAAATTAATTGATAACCTTTTTCGGATAAAGCCTTGATACATTCTAAAGGTTCAGTAAATAGATGAACCTTTACCCATTTATTAGCAGAGGCAGAAGAACGGTTTCCTCCTTTGATGATTTTAGGATATTCATTTAAAATGACAAATACCTCAAAAATCCCTATGGCATCACAAGTACGTAGTATTGCCGCAATATTATGAGGGTCATGAATATTGTCTAGAACAAGAGTTAGGTTATTTTGTCTTTTCTTGACAACATTCCAAATTGCATTTGCCCGAGAGGATAAAATTTCCTTCCTGCTATGAGGCGAATCCTTTAAAATAGGAGCTAAGTCCGTGGAGGAATTATTTTCCCTGGAAGACTGGCTTTCTTTTCTCATTAAATGCCGTTACGCCTTCTTTATAATCTTGACTTCTACCTGCAATTTCTTGACAATAAGCTTCATAATCCAGCATTTCGTCTAGGTTAGAATTGAAGGATTTGTTTAGCATTTTCTTCATTAAAGCGATGGCTTTAGTTGGTGCGGATTTATAATAATCTACATATTGAGCCACTGCAATATCTAAACCATCCAAAGGAACCACTTTATTGACCATTCCCCATTCAAATGCTTGTTGAGCGGTAACCTTATTACCCATGGTAGAAAGTTCAAAAGCTCTAGCTGAACCAACTAATCTAGGTAAAAAGTAGGAAGATCCAGAATCTAACACTAATCCTACATTAATAAATACCTCAATTAATGAGGCGTTTTCTGCCGCTATTATAAGGTCAGAAGCCAAAGCTAAGGAGCATCCTGCACCAGCTGCAACACCATTAAGTCTACAGATAATTGGTTTAGGAAGGTTACGCATTGCCCTGATGATTGGGTTATACCTTTTATATAGGCTATCTGATAATGATCTGTTTGAACTTCCTGCAATATCTTTTAAATCCTGACCAGAACAGAATGCCTTTCCTGCTCCTGTAAGGATAACTACTCTTATGGTATCATCCTTACTTGCTTGTTTTAAAGCATCTTGTAATTCAAAGCTTTGTTCTGTGTTAAATGCATTGAAAACATCTGGACGATTCAATGTGATGGTACAAACTCCATCTAAAACACTATAAAGGATAGCGTTATACATTACTTCTTCTTAGGAGTTTTAGGTGATTTAGCTTTTTCAACATCAAACTTGCCAGATTTTACATCCCATACTAATTCAGCAACGGGGAAATCAATGTATTGATCTTTTAATTGGATAGTTCCCTCTCTGGTGATAATGAACATGATTGCTTTATTATAAATATCATCACTTGTCTCGTATCCTTTGGCATTATAAAGGTCTAAATCTTTGTAATCTTCTTTATATTTAGATTTAATTCTAGATAAGATATCCTTCTTATTGATTGCTGGCATTAAGGTCGTTGTTACATCAGACCAAGTTCCATTGTCGTTTTGCCAAAACTTGAGGCTATTATTACATTCTCCACTGCAATTGGTGTATTCAATTGCCATATATCCTTTCGCTCCTGAAGTAAAATATTGTAAAGCGGAATATTTTTTATCGTTTCCTCTTTTAAGTTTCAAAAATTGAGGATTAGCAGGATTATTCGGTTCACGAGCTATAAAAGATCTACGGAAGTCTTTATCGTCGTTTTCCTCTGTTTCTTCTAGGTAATCCTTTATTAACAACAATGCATCTTTTGGCATTGAAAAGTACAGTTTATCAGTCTGTTGATCATTTGATGCTGCAGTTTTTGGAGCCTCATTCGGTTTTTTCTTTCCACTAGCAATTAGTCTTTTATCCTTGGCTTCGGCTCTTTTAATGGAATCTTGGGTTTTCTTATCTAATGAAACTGGCACTTGACCTCCAGCTTTAGCCATTTTCATTTGTTCCATCGCTTCCTTTTTATCTAAAGCAGCTTGTTTTTTAGCATCCATTCCAGATTTGGATTGCATCCTTTTATTGGCCAAATCTGCTTTTTTAATAGAATCTTGAATTCTCCTTTCCTCTGGTGTCATTGGCTTCCTAGCGACATTATTTGCCGGTTTATTACCTGCCTTTGAGTTAGTATTTGGATTAGGCTTCCCTTTTGCTGCAGGTCCTTTCGCTTTGCCTTCTACTGCATCTAAGGAATCAGCCAAGGCTTTTTTCTCTCTTAATAATTCAGGATTTTTCTTTGCAGCCATTTCCGCTTTTTTAGTAGAATCAGCAACTCTTTTTAACTCCATTGCTGCTTTTCTCGCATTAATGGCAGATTCCCTTTGTGCTTTGGTCTTATTTTGAGCCTCCATTCTTTTCATAGAAACTTCAGCCTTTTTAATACTGTCTTGAACCTTTTTAGTGCTGTCTTGAATCCTTTTTTGTTCAGGACTCAATTTTTTAACTTGAGCATTGGCCATTGTGGACAAAAAACCTATAAAGGTTAATAAAATCAATATTCTTAAGTTTTTCATAAATAATAAACGTGCAAATATAGTAAATGGATATTATGTCAACCTATTTTTGCACCTATATGGATTATAAATTAATCTTTGAAAGTGGAAGTTCTAAAACAGATGTTGTTCTTATAAGCAAGGAAAAACTGATTTTTAAAACTCAGATAGAAGGTCTTAATCCAATGGTGACAGGTTTGGAAAGCTTTTCTCATTCTCTTGAGAGGTTTAAGAATGGATTGGAGGAATCAATTCTAGAACTATTCCATCACATAATTGATATTCAATATTTTGGAGCAGGAATCCATGAAAATCAAAAGGAATTAGAATTAGTCATAAAGGATATATTAATTGATAACCTGTCTCAAAAAGCTCAATTATCTTTACATAGTGATTTGCTAGCCGCTTGTCAATCATTGTCCTACGGAAAAGATTTTCTAAAACCTAAGGATAAAATTGTCTGTTGCATTCTTGGCACAGGTTCTAATGTTTGTGTTTTTGATGGTAAAGAAATGGAATTCAACCATCCATCTTTGGGTTATATAATGGCAGATTTTGGCTCAGGTAATAAATTAGGTAATAAATTTTTATTGCATTGGGTTTATAATAGACTTCCTTTAGAAGTTAAGGCAGATTTTGAAACTTCTTATCTTTTAGATTATCAAATTTTAATTCATAAACTTTATAAGTCTATAAAACCAAATACATTTTTAGCATCATTTAGTCCTTTTATTTACAAACACAAAGAAACCTTAAAGAGAGATATCATTTATCCAATTTTTAATGAATTTATAGAAATGGAATTACTAGGAATTGACGGAATAGAGCAATATCCGATTAGGTTTGTAGGTAGTATAGCTAATCAGTTTAAGGATGAATTAATATTCTGCTTATCTAAATACAGTTTAGAAACGGATTTAGTAATATCGTCACCTTTGGAAAATTTAATTAAATATCATCAAAATAGTTACAATGGTTAAAACAACTGAATCATCCTCCCTTTATCATGATTTGGAACAGAAATCTGTAACAGATTTACTCCAAGGGATAAACACCGAGGATAAAAAAGTAGCTGTTAAAATAGAAGCTTTACTTCCTAAAATCACTAATTGTATTGAAGCTATTCTGCCTAATTTTAGTAATGAAGGTAGATTATTTTATTTAGGAAGTGGCACAAGCGGTCGATTAGGGATATTAGACGCTAGTGAATGTCCACCAACCTTTGGCGTTCCTCCGACTAAAATAATTGGAATCATTGCAGGTGGAGATGCTGCTATCAGACAAGCCCAAGAAGGAGCAGAAGATAATATGAAAGCTGGATGGGAGGACCTTCAAAAATTCGAGATTAATTCTAATGATTTTGTGATTGGGATTTCGGCCTCAGGAAGTACACCTTATGTGATTGGAGCATTACATGAATGTAAAAAGAATGGAATCAAAACTGGCGCAATAGTTTGCAATCTAGAAAGTATAATAGAAGAAATCAGCGACTTCCCTATATCAATGGATTTAGATCCTGAATTCTTAACAGGTAGTACCAGAATGAAGTCTGGAACTGCTCAGAAAATGATTCTGAATATGATTTCAACAACCCTTATGATAAAAATAGGAAGAGTAAAAGGCAACAAAATGGTGGATATGCAACTTTCTAATGAAAAGCTGGTGGACAGAGGTACTAAAATGATAATCGAACTATTTGGTTGGAATTATGATTTTGCAAAAAACAAATTGATGGAATTGGGTTCAGTAAGAGCGGTGATTGAGTCAGAAAATAAATAGCATTTTATGCATGAGATTGAACCTTACTTCAATTGGAGAGCCTTTTACTCGGCAGAGTTCGATAGACTGTCTCCTTTCTATAAAAGGAAATACAGCGAGTTTAACTTTACTAATCAGATTTACAACTACCTGATACATCCACAGTGGGATGAGTTTGGTTCTCCAACCCTTGTTCTAAAAATTCTTTATGTGGACTACACTTTAGGATTTGCAATTATAGAACTATTAGGAGAATGGAATGACGCTATCAGTAATGATGTAATGTTACTCAAAAGACATATATTAGACATCCTTATAGACTTGAAGGTAAATAAATTCATTTTGATTGGTGAAAACATTCTAAATTTTCACTACGATTCTGAAGACTATTATGATGAATGGTATGAAGATATAGAAGACGGCTGGATAGTTGCTATCAACTTTCAAGAGCATGTTTTAAGAGAATTTAGTCAATATAATTTAGACTATTTTATCAACTACGGAGGTGAATTTGATCAATTTAACTGGCGAACTATGGACCCTATTCAATTTTACAAATCAATTGAATCCCTTTTACAAAGAAGATTAAAATAATTATCCTATTACAAAAATGAGTAC
>Ga0114962_10002478_pt1 | contig 15370 bp, 14 predicted proteins | sample C_130820_MF_Meta_FD_87017 | JGI IMG/M metagenome (GOLD analysis project Ga0114962, IMG submission 87017) | Freshwater microbial communities from Lake Croche, Canada to study carbon cycling - C_130820_MF_MetaG | ecosystem: Environmental > Aquatic > Freshwater > Lake | place: Lake Croche, Canada...
AAATAAATTCATTACCCTTTAAAAAGACCTTTGATTATAATTCATTCAAGGATCCTAAAGCCTTGACTTTTATTGATATTTTTCCTCATGATACTACATTGTTCAAATATAATCGTGATTTTTGGGGGCCTATTCAAATTCCTGCTAAAGGATGGACAATTACTTTAGATGCTAAAAATGTTACCATTTATTCTGAAGCAATTCAGAAGTATGAAGCTAATGAGGGAATTACATTAGAAGGAAAGAAGTTATATAAAGATGGTAAACAATTAACATCTTATACATTTAAACAGGATTACTATTTTATGATGGGAGACAACCGTCATAATTCAGCAGATTCCCGGTTTTGGGGATTTGTCCCAGCAGATCATATTGTTGGAAAAGCTGTCTTTGTTTGGATGTCATTGGATCCCAATAAAGGTCTTTTTTCAGGTAAAATCCGCTGGAACAGAATTTTCAGATTTGTTGATTAACTAATTTTTAGTACGAATCCTTTTAGGTAATTACTTTCAGGATGAAATAAATTAATTGGATGGTCGGGTGATTGAGTCATTTGATGAATGACTTGGATTTCCCGGCCAACTGATATACCCGCTGCCACAAGCATATTGTAAAACAAATCTCTTGTTATTACTTGTGAACAAGAAAATGTATAAAGAAGTCCATTCTTTTTAATTTTTCTTATTGCCAATTCATTGATTTTCTGATAACCTTGTAATGCCTTATGTTTTGTTGCAACTGATTTTGCAAATGCTGGTGGATCTAGAATAATGATATCAAACTCTTCTTCAGTATTTTTTAAATAAGGCAATGTTTCTCCAACAACCGCAAGGTGATTTGCTTTCTCTAATCCGTTTAATATGATATTTTCATTAACCAAATCTATCGCTTTGGCTGAGGCATCTAAGGAAATAACTTTTTTCGCACCCTCTAACAAGGCAAATATTGAAAAACCACCTGAATAGCAAAAGGTATTCAATATGTTTTTTCCTTTGGCAAATTGTCCTAAATTTAGTCGATTTTCTCTTTGGTCGATGAAAAATCCAGTCTTTTGCCCTGTCACCCAATTTACAGAAAATTTAACATCATTTTCAAGGATTTGATGGGGTACACTAGCATTTCCGAAAACATATTCATTGGTACAATTTGCCGCGTATTCGTTGGGTAATGTTTCTTTACTTTTATCATAAATAGCAATGATTTCTTTTCCAAATACGAAAGTTAATGCGCTAATAATTTCCTGTCTGCAACGATGCATGCCGATTGTATGGGCCTGAAATACGAGTACATTATCATATACATCTATGATTAAACCAGGACAGAAATCTCCCTCTCCATGAATGAGTCGGTAGGCATTAGTTTGTTTGAAATCTAATTGACTTCTAAGACTCTTAGCTTTTTGAAATTTCTCAACCCAAAATTCATTAATGTCTTTAATTGGGGTAAAAGACATTAATTTTATTGCAATACTACCATGGTGAAAATGGCCACACCCCAAGAATTCATTCTTTGAATTGATTACATTAACCCAATCTCCATCGTTTAAACGGGGATCTTGTTTTTGTATAGCCCCCGAAAATACCCAAGGATGGAATCTTTTTATGGGTGCGTCTTTACCATGTTTTAATTGTATTTCTTTTTCTATCTTCATTTTACAAAATTGCAAATTTTATTCCAAACTTGGCTGTCCAGCTTCCAACCAAGCACTGTACCATAAATCACCAATGTGTTTAATAGATAAACGGAATCGATCTTCAACTTGATGATTTAATGCTTTATGATAGGCTTTACTGTAAGTTAAGCTATAATTTTTAGTCAAAACACCTGCCTTTTGTTCAAAAGAATACTTTTTTGATGAGCGAAATATTTGATTGAGTTTTTTTTCTTCTTTCAATAAAATATCAACATATTGATTACTTTCTAAAACCCATTGCCATACTACTTTTTGAACAGAAGGAATAAATTCAGCAGCTCCCGTAAAATCTTCTAATTCCTCTTTTAGTATCTCTGGAATTCTAGATTCCCAAAATCCATGTAGACCACTTTGCCCAGTTTTTTGTCCATCATAATTGGATGTTGTATGCAATGGAACATGTGCATCTCCAATATAATGCCCCAATTCAGCAGCTAGTTTTATGATTTTTAGACTATCTTTTTCAGCAAATGCTTTAACTAATCTATTGTAAACAATAGGTATATGCCATACCACAATTCCGTGTTTAGTTAATGTATCAACGGGTATTATTTTTTCAATTTGGCTCCAATGTGTATTTTTGATGGAATCTATATTATAATGATCTAAATCAATGTAATGTCGGGCTGCTTCTGCATCTAATATATATCTTCTTTGGTCTGGTAAAACAGCCATTTCTTCAATTTTATATTTATGGCGTCTGAAAAATAAATTCAACGGTAGAGGCAAAGTAAAAATAGCTAAACTATTTATTCTTTTGTGAGCATAAAATCCCCAAGGATTTCCATTGATTATATGTACTTTAGCTTCCATATTTATAGTAGACAAGTAAGAAAGTGATAAAAATAGTAGCATTTTTTTGTGGTAGGTATTGTAATTATTAATCATATTAGTTATTTTTGCATTTCAATTTTATAGAAAGAGTAATTATTAATTATAATGGCAAATCATAAATCAGCAATTAAGCGTATTAGAGCAAATGAAACAAAGCGTTTGCGTAACCGCTATCAACATAAATCTACTCGTACTTTAATCAAGAAATTGAGATTAAGTACTGATAAAGCTTTAATATCAGATTTATTCAAACAAGTTTCATCTGCTTTAGATAAGCTTGCAAAAAAGAATATTATTCACAAGAATAAAGCATCGAATCAAAAATCTAAATTAGCTAAATTAGTTAATAAGATTGCGGCTTAAATTGAATTTATAAGGTACTTGATAAAACCCCGTTTTAACGGGGTTTTTCGTTTTATAGGCATTATGTTTGTGAAAAAAATACTTTTATGAACTATCAAACCTCTAATAGAAAAATAGCGCATATACGCGTTGAAGATCGTCCACGTGAAAAATTACATCAGAAAGGGCGTGAATCTCTAGCTAATGATGAGTTGTTAGCCATATTAATAGGATCAGGAATTCCAAATAAATCTGCCATTGAATTAGCCAACGAAATGTTGATGTCAATAGATGGCAATTTAAAGCAACTCTCTAGATTCAATCAATTTGATTTCATGAAATTCAAAGGAATTGGTAAGGCAAAGGCATCTTTGTTGGTGGCAGCTTTGGAATTGGGTAGAAGAAAAGTTGATTTTGAGGCAAATGTTGAAATTGATTCAATTAAGAGTTCCAGAGATGCATTTAGGATTTTACAGCCGCATTTAGGCGATTTGAATCATGAAGAATTTTGGTTAATTCATTTAAATAGAGCAGCAAAAATCATTAAAATTGAAGGTTTAAGTAGAGGAGGTGTCGCTGGAACGGCAGTCGATTTAAAATTATTATTCAAATCTTCCATTGAACAACTTTCATCATCTTTAATTTTGGCACACAATCATCCTTCAGGACAAATTCAACCCAGTCAGGCAGATAAAATGTTAACGAATAGAATTATTGAAGTTGGTAAATTACTAGATATTCAAATATTGGATCATTTGATTATAACATCTAATAATTATTATAGTTTTACCGACGAAGGTATTTTGATATAAAAAGAAAGAGGATTTATTTGCCTCTTTCTTTATAAATTTTTTGAAGCCTAGCTCCAACTACAAATGCAACGGTAAATAAACTAATAAAAAAAGCTGCTCCTGAATATCCCATTTAAGTATAAATTTTAAATTTCACAAAAATACATAATAAATTAAAGCAATCCTTTGGTACTTGGCAAAGAATCTAAATTTTTTTGATCTCTTAATATAGCCATTCTAATTGCTTTGGCGAATGCTTTGAAAATAGCTTCAATTTTATGATGTTCATTTTCTCCTTCTGCCTTAATATTCAAATTCGATTTTGAAGCATCTGAGAAAGATTTGAAAAAGTGTGAAAACATTTCAGTCGGCATTTCTCCAATTTTTTCTCTTTTAAAATTCGCCTCCCATACCAACCAGTTTCTACCTGAAAAGTCGATGGCGACTTGCGCTAAACAATCGTCCATTGGGAGTAAAAATCCATATCGCTGAATTCCTTTTTTGTTTCCTAATGCTAATAGAAAAGCTTCACCTAATGCAATTCCTGTATCTTCAATTGTATGGTGCTCATCGATATGTAAGTCCCCAATCACCTTTACTGACAAATCAATATTTCCATGTTTAGCAATTTGATCTAGCATGTGATCAAAAAATGCTATCCCAGTATGGTTATCAGATTTTCCATTACCATCAAGATTTAATTCAATATTAATTTTAGTCTCATGTGTATTTCGCTCATGAACCACTTTCCTCTCTGGCAGTCTAATAAACGTATATATATCATTCCAACTGTTACATTGCAAAGAAACAAATGGCAATAAATCTGCAGGAACGTCTACCGTACCTAATAGAACGGCTTTTGAACCTAAATTTTTTGCCAATTCAACGTCTGTTAATCGATCGCCAATAACAATCGAATTAGATAAATCGTATTCCCCGTTAAAATATTTTTTCAGCATTCCGATTCCAGGTTTTCTTGTAGGAAGACGATCTTCAGGAAAACTTTTATCTATGTGTATTTCTGCGAATGAAATACCTTCAGAATTAAAAACATGTAACATTTTGTTTTGTGCGGGCCAAAATGTTTCCTCAGGAAAAGAGATAGTTCCTAAACCATCTTGGTTGGTAACCATCACTAATTCAAAATCTGTTTCGGTAAAGATGTTTTTTAAATTTGAGATAACATTGGGTAAGAATTCAAGTTTTTCCAAGCTATCAACTTGTTTATCTAAAATTGGTTCAACAATCAATGTTCCATCTCTATCTATGAATAATACTTTTTTCATTCTGCAAATGTACAAAATCCATTTTTTTGTTTTTAAAAAAAATAAAAATAAGCAGTAAATAATGTGATTAATTGCATTATTCGAACTAATTTTGTTCGAGAATAAGTTAAAACATGAGCAATATTTTGAATATTATAAAGGAAGAGGATAAAAATACTATTCTTAAAAATTTAAGTTTAATCTTAAATGAGAAGGAAGAAGTTGTCACTCAAATTCTGCCTATCTGGAACTCAATCGTTTTGGCTAGCTTAATAAAATTGACACATAACCGAATTCGCTTTTTAGGACTACAAAATTTCATTCAAAATCAAAAAATACCTGTTGTTGATATAGAATCGCTTAAAACTAGCAATTCTATTAATTTTGCACAAGATAAAATTGTTAATTACGGGGAGTCTTTAATGGGAATCTTGATTCCTGACAAAAAAAGTGCTCTTGCTGCTTTAATTTCGCAAAATTTTCCTTGTCGTAGTTCTTTGGTGCTAAAAGGGCTCTCAATTATTTATTCTCTTTATGGCGAGTTTTTGCTGAATGATTACCCTCAAATTCTAGCTGATCGAAAAGTATACGTTGAATATTTTTCAACACTTAAAAATTCGATTTTTGATGAAAACGTGTCAGAAAAGATTCAAAATTCAATTTTTGAAATTTTGATTTTATCTGAAATTTTTGATGAATCATCAAATAATCTTTTAGATATATCAGATGATTCAGACGAATCAATCTCTGATGAAGTGGAAGATAAACCTTTTTATTTCCAACCCATTTTAATCGGTTCTTTTATTTTACTCGCTATTATATCTTTAATTATTTTTTGGTATATAAATAAAAGTAACGAAGAGGTAGAAAATGTAAGGGAAGATATCGAAGAAATAATTCCCATCGATTCTTTGAATAAATTAAATGATAGTTTGACCAAGGCTGTGGTTGATTCTAGTCGGATAATGAATGATTCTCTACAAATCTTAATTTGGCCTCAAGGTAAAGAATTTCAAGTGCCAAAAAAATCAAGCATTATTAAGATTCACGAGTATTTATCAGATTCTACGCAAACGGAACCTTTAAAAGTTTCTTGTTCTGAGTTTTCTTTTGACAAAGAAACGGATCAAATAATGGGTGCTCCAGATTATTTTTTTATTCGTCTTGTGGAGGGTCTTAATAAGTATAAAAACATTAAATTAAAATTGTATACATTTTCAGATAAAGGTATTTCATCTTCCATTAAACGAGGATTTTTATTAAAAAACAGGTTAGTAGGTGAAGGATTATCGCCCAAACGAATAGAAGTTATTACATCTAAAAATACAGTAAAATCTGACAATACAATACCTTTAAATAATCAGGTTGTTTTTGATTTTCAAAAATAGGTATTTATTGAAATAATACAATTAATTTGTTTTGTATTTTTTATTGAGGTATATTTGTGCTTAATAAGTACAAATACATCCTCACAACTCTTTTTACATATATTGTAAAAATTCCTTCCCTTTATTTAATAGGGGGCTTTCGGCAAGAGTTAATTATGGATGTGTTCGGGCATCATAATTAAAATAAAAAAAATGAGTCAACAAATTCGCTTTGATTCTCTTCCATTGTCGGAAGGGATACAAGAAGCTGTAAAAGAAATGGGTTTTGAATTCGCTTCACCCATCCAATCAGAAGCTATTCCCTTTGTTTTAGAAGGCCGTGATGTTATCGGTCAAGCCCAAACTGGTACAGGTAAAACTGCAGCTTTCGGGATTCCTATGATTGAACATATTGTTCCATTTGAGAAATATGTACAAGCAATCATTCTTTGTCCAACAAGAGAGTTGGCACTTCAGGTAACTGAAGAAATGAAAAAACTTTCGAAGTTTACGAAAGGTGTCTGGGTTACCACTGTATATGGTGGTGATTCTATCGAACGTCAAATTAAATCCTTAAAAGCAGGTGCTAATATTGTAGTAGGAACTCCGGGTCGTGTCATTGATTTAATTGAGCGTAGAGCTTTAAAATTAAATCAAGCAGCAATGATTGTATTGGATGAGGCTGACGAAATGTTAGACATGGGTTTTAGAGAAGATATCGAGAGTATTTTAGAAGAACTTCCAAATGAACGACAAACGGTTCTTTTCTCTGCTACTATGTCAAAGCCAATCCTGGCTTTAACCTCTCGTTTTTTACAAAATCCTAAACTAGTAAAAGTTGTAAAAAATGAAATCACTAACGTTAACATTGAACAATTGTATTTTGATGTTAAAGGTCGAGCTAAAATGGAAGTTACGACCCGTTTGATTGATTTTTACGGACTTAAACTGATGCTTATTTTCTGCAATCAGAAAAAACGAGTGGATGAGGTTGTGGAAGAATTGGTTTTACGAGGATATTCCGCAGAAGGATTACACGGAGATTTGAGGCAAACTCAAAGAACTCAAGTGATGAATCGATTCAGATCGGGCGCTGTAAGTATTTTGGTTGCTACAGACGTTGCGGCTAGAGGTTTAGACGTAGAAAATGTAGATGCTGTAATAAATTATGATATTCCATTAGATGAGGAATATTACGTACATAGAATTGGTCGTACAGGCAGAGCTGGTAAATTTGGGAAAGCCTTTACCATGGTAGTGGGTTCAGAAAGGAATCGTTTACGAGAAATCATGAATTATACCAAGGTTAAGATTGATAAAGGTGTTATTCCATCTTTTTCTGACGTGGTAGGAGTTAAGAAAGGTATGTTTATTGAGCGTATTTCATCCACTATTCAAGCAGGTGATTTAGAGATGTTTGATGATGTACTTCAGTCTTTGCAACATGCGGGACATTCAACAGAGCAGGTCGTTTCAGCACTTGTTAAGATGAATATGGGTGTTCAGAAAAACGAATTTGCAGATGAAAATTTAGATGGCGAATTGGAACGTCAGTCTAGAAAATTTGGTCGCGAAGAAAGAGGAGGTGGATTTAGAGGTGAGCGAGATGATCGTAATGCAAGAAGAGGTGGTGGACGTTTTGAGAGAGAATCATCTGGTGGTCGCTTTGGCGATCGTGACCGTGGTGGAAGAGACAGAGACCGTGGTGGAGATCGTGACCGTGGACCTAGAGGACCTAGAATGGATAGAGAGGGAAAACCTTATCGTTCAGATGAAAACATGGTTAGAATGTTTGTCAATATTGGTTTTAATGAAAAGATTTCTCCCTCCAACATTGTGGGAGCTTTTGCAGGTGAATCAGGCATTCCGGGAAATGTTTTGGGACAAATTCAAATTGAAAACAAGCATACTTATGTTGATGTTCCAAAAGAATACGCAAGTGTAGTTTTGGAGAAAATGGCTGGTGCTCAAATTAAAGGTAAAAGAGTTTTGGTAGAGGTTGCAAAACCTGTTTAAATTAACTCAATCATATAATCAAAAAGGTGGCAATTCATTGTCACCTTTTTTTTATTTAATTTCAGTATATATTTGTTCTTTATTTCTTTTAAGATTAGTCATAAAATTTAATGAGAAAAGGTACTTTATATTGGTCAGTAGTTATTCTAATTATATCTTTTTCGGGTGTATATTTTTATTCTTTGAATAATAATTCACACGAATTAAGTTATGCCAATGATGTAAAGCCTATTATCAATAAACACTGTATATCTTGTCACGGTGGTGTAAAAAAGCAAGGTAAGTTTAGTTTGTTATTTGAAGATGAAGCGCTTCAAAAAACGGCATCAGGTAAACCTTCTATCATTCCTTTTCATCCTGAAAAATCTGAATTTATCTCCCGATTACATTCTAAAGATTTGGATGAAAGAATGCCTTATAATAAGGATCCCTTAAATGAAAGCGAAATAAAAATCTTAACACAATGGGTCAGAGAAGGAGCGAAGTGGGAGACGCATTGGGCTTACCTGCCAATTGTTAAGCCTATTATTCCATCCGCTTTACAATTGATTGAAAGATTGCAATTTTGGAAAGACAGCCCTGTTAAAAACAATATCGATGAATTTGTATTAAATGAATTGCATCAAAATGGTTTGTCTCCTAATTCTAAAGCTGAAAAATTTATCCTTGTACGACGATTATCCTTGGATATTTTGGGATTGCCTCCTACGCAAAAGATGGTTGAAGATTTTGAAAAAGTTTCATCTCAAAAAGAATATGAGTTCTTTGTTGATCAACTAATTCAATCAAGTGCATTTGGAGAAAAATGGGCTTCCGTTTGGTTGGATTTAGCAAGGTATTCTGATAGTAGGGGGTATCAGAAAGACAATGGTCGAAGCATTTGGCCATATCGCGATTGGGTCATAAAATCCTTTAATGCTAATATTTCTTTCAAGGATTTTATAGAAAAACAACTAGCTGGTGATTTGTTGAAAAATCCAAGTGATGATGATTATATTGCTACTGGTTTTCATCGAAATACAATGAACAATGATGAAACCGGTACAGTAGATGAAGAATTTAGAGTTGCGGCTGTTTTAGACCGAGTAAATACCACTTGGGATGCTTTGCATGGGACTACTTTTTCATGTGTTCAATGCCATAGTCATCCTTATGATCCTATCAAACACGAGGAATACTATAAGTTTATGGCATTTTTGAACAATACTCGTGATGAAGATACCGGAGATGAGGCACCTACTATTCGAAAATTTACAAATGCAGAGGACTTAAATAAAATAATGGCTTTTCAAACTGAATTGGCTGAATTATCTATTATCGAAAAAGCTTATTTAAATAAATTTGTCAAATTTCTTGAACCTCGTTTTCATGCACATTATGCAGATAATTTTGTCAATGGTGCATTATTAGGGGGTGTCCAAATTGGCTTGAGAAATACAGGTACTTGTAGAATTCCAAATATAAAAACGGATTCTGTGGATCAACTTTTAATTCAATATACTTCTAAAAATCCTAAGGGTACATTATTCATAAGAGAAGGAAGTCCTACAGGTAAAATCATCTTTCAAACCAAATTAGACACAACATCAAAGCCTAAATTTTTGACTATAAAATGGCCTAAATCTATTGGTAGAAAAGATTACTTTTTAGAGGCTAAAAACAATACTTTAATAGGTAAATCAGATGACGTTTTTAGAATTTCATGGTTTGCTTTTATGCCTAAAATCAATCTTTCTAATGTAGTTTATCAGCATTTTTTGGATTTGTTGACTCTCAAGACGGATAATTTTCCCATATACTTAGAAATGCCGAAAAATTATCAACGGAAATCAAATGTTTTTACGAGAGGGAATTGGTTGATGCGAGGGAAAGAAGTGCAACCTGATGTTCCTGGTTTTATGCATCCATTTAAAAAAGAATGGCCTAGAAATCGGTTGGGTCTAGCTAGATGGATAACAGATTCCAATAATCCTTTGTTTGCGAGAAATGTAGCCAATCGTTTTTGGGAACAAATTTTTGGGACAGGAATCGTTGAGACATTGGAGGATTTTGGTTCACAAGGATCAAAGCCTACGCACCAAGATTTATTGAATTATTTGGCCTATCAGTTTTTATTTACCTATGAAATGAAGCCTAAAGCCCTAATAAAAGAAATTGTTTGTTCTGCTACCTATCAACAGTCATCAAAAACAAATAAAAAAATGATCCTATTGGATCCTTATAATAAATTTTTAGCAAGAGGTCCTCGGTTTAGAATATCTTCTGAGCAAGTTAGGGATCAAGCTCTAGCTATTGCGGGAATGTTGAATAGGAAAATGTATGGTAAACCAATCATGCCATACCAACCAGAAGGTATTTGGCAGGCTGTTAATTCAAGTTTAAAATGGAAACAAGATTCCACTTCTGAACAATACAGAAGAGCCATTTATATTTTTACGCGAAGAACGGGTCCTTATCCTAGTCAATTTACTTTTGATTCACCTAGTAGAGAAGTTTGCATGGTCAGAAGAATTCGCACAAATACGCCTTTACAAGCTTTGGTATTATTAAATGATCCTGTTTTTATTGAAATTTCAAATACATTAGCCCGGCAAATGTTCAAACAAAAGAATTTGCAGGTAGAACAAAAAATTGAACAAATGTATTTTAAAATGTTTTGGCATTCCATTGGTTCAAAAGATTTAAAAACGCTTACTAAGTTGTATCAATCGGGTCAAGAATTTTACCAAAAAGATAAATTATTTAAAAATATTTCAGAATTGAAATCATTGGAAATGGTAGCGAGTGCTTTATTAAATTTAGATGAATTTGTTACCAAAATGTAATTGAAATGGAAAAAGAATTAGAAAAAAGAGCATTTGATTACTTGACAAGGAGGCATTTTCTACGCCAATGTAGTACTGGTATGGGAATGATGGCTTTAGGTTCTATGTTAGGTTCTTGTGATAATTCTGAGATTGCTAATCAAGATATTGTATCTAAAATTTCAGAAATTTTGCCAAAGGCAAAACGTGTCATTTATATTCATAAAGCGGGTTCACCTTCTCAACTAGAATTATTTGACTATAAGCCTGAATTAGTTAAGTGGCATGGGAAAGATTGCCCTGCTGAATTATTAAAAGGTAAAACATTTGCTTTTATTCGTGGTGTGCCAAAGATGCTTGGTCCACAAGGTAAATTTAATCAATTTGGACAATCGGGAGCTTGGGTTTCTGATTATTTACCTCATTTTCAGACAGTTGTAGATGAGGTTTGTTTTTTGAAGGCAATGTACACAGATCAATTTAATCACGCTCCTGCACAGTTGTTTATGCAGACAGGAAGTGCAAGGTTAGGACGACCTGGTATGGGATCATGGGCAGTATATGGATTAGGTTCCGAAAATGCTAATTTGCCAGGATTTATTGTATTGACCTCAGGGAATAAATATCCAGAAGCTGGTAAAAGTATTTGGGGAAGTGGTTTTTTGCCTTCTATTTATCAAGGAGTTCATTGTCGCTCCACAGGAGAACCTGTATTGTTTGTTGATAATCCCAAAGATGTTTCAAGAGATATTCGAAAAAATACCATCGATGCTATCAATGAAATAAATCATAGAGAATATGAAGAATATCAAGATCCTGAAATCTTGGCCCGTATTTCTCAATATGAAATGGCATTTCGTATGCAGGCTGAGGTACCGGAAGTGATGGACATTGCAGATGAACCTGAATATATTCATAATCTTTACGGTACTACTATCGGGCAACCTAGCTTTGCTAATAATTGTTTGTTGGCTAGAAAATTAGCTGAAAATGGTGTACGCTTTATACAATTATACGACTGGGGTTGGGACACGCATGGTTCTAATGCATCTGAAGCGCTTGAAATTGGTTTAAGAGATAAATGTAAACAAACCGATCAAGGCATGAGCGCTTTATTGTTTGATTTAAAACAAAGAGGTTTATTGGAAGAAACTTTAGTTGTTTGGAGTGGCGAATTTGGAAGAACTCCGATGCAAGAAAACAGGGATAATAAACCAGCTCCATTTATGGGAAGAGATCACCACCCCGATGCTTTTACCATATGGATGGCAGGTGCAGGAGTGAAAAAAGGATTTACCTACGGTGCCACGGATGAAATCGGATATTCCGGTGTTGAAGGGCGAGCACATATTCATGATTTACAAGCTACTATTTTACATATTTTAGGATTAAATCATGAAAAATTGACTTATCCATTTCAAGGTAGAAATTTTAGGTTGACTGATGTCGCTGGTAAGGTTATTCAACCCATATTAGCTTGAATTTCTTAATTTGAAATCTTGTTTTGGGGCAATTGTTTCAAAAATTAATATACTAAATTCAAATAGATCAATGGTGAAAGTTACCTTAGGGAATGCTTTTATTTCATTCCATGAATCCTCCATATTTTTATGTGGTTGTTGAATGATAATGATACAATTTTGAAATTTTTCTGTTTTCTTAAATAATTCATTCTTAAATAGAAGGATGTTTTCTTCTTCAACAATTAAAAGTAATCTTTGGAGAGCGAACTCAATTTCCGGATAGAAGTAAATAGAATGTACATCAAAGTATTTTTCTAAACCTTGGATTAGCTTGTTTAGATCAATATTATTATTTAGAACAGGATTTAAAACTTGATTGTAAAGATCGAAAACCAATGGAGAATGCAGACCATGGGAGGTTTGTGATTTAAAATGAAATAGTATTTTTTTTATAAAATAAAACATCAATTTAAGGCAAAAGAAGGAATTAGTTCAAAGGCAGGAACTATTACTTTGAAAGATGATTTTGTTTCTAAGTTTAGAAAATTATAGTGGCCACTCATTTGACCAACTGAATGAATTAAGGGGCATCCGGAGCTATAAGTAAAAGAGGTTCCTGGTTCGAATATGGGCTGTAACCCAATGACTCCTAAACCGTTAACATTTTCAATATTACCTGCTCCATCTATGATTTTCCAAAACCTACTTATTAATTGAGCGGGTTGTTCACTTAAATTTTTGATTGTAATTTGGTAAGAGTAATAGTAATTGTAAGGTTTTTGAATTTCATAATCTAAGATTTGAATGGTTTTTACTGCAACATAAAATCCATTATAGACTGATTCTGGCATGTTGAATAATTTAAAATTTTAACTATGAATGTAAATTTAATGGATTTATTAATAAACGATTGGAAAATTAGACTTAAAGATCAATTTGAACAACCATATTTTCAAAATATTCAAGAAGAGTTAAATTGTAAGATAAAGAATGAAAATATTTATCCTCCTATTGAATTGGTATTTAATGCATTGAATTTGACCTCATTTGAAGAAACGCAAGTAATTATTATAGGTCAAGATCCTTATCACGGAAATGGTCAAGCGAATGGCCTATGTTTTTCAGTACCTGATCAGGTAAATTTGCCGCCATCTTTGAAAAATATATTTAAAGAACTCGAAAACGAGTATAATCCTGCATTTTCAAAATCTTCAGGTAATCTCACTTATTGGGCTCAACAAGGCGTATTATTATTAAATTCTGTTTTAACAGTCCAAGAAAATCAAGCGGCTTCTCACGCTAAGTTGGGTTGGCAAACTTTTACGAGCAAAATTATAGCTTTATTAAATCATGAAAAAAGCAATTTGGTGTTTCTTCTTTGGGGAAATTATGCACAAAAAATTGGGCTCGCCATTGATAGAGAAAAGCATTTGGTCTTAGAATCTGGTCACCCTTCACCATTATCCGCAAATAAAGGAAATTGGTACGGAAATAATCATTTTATTTTGTGCAACGAATACCTTCTTCAACATAAAAAAAATGCTATAAAATGGCTTTAAATTTTCTTCAATTGACTAGGAAAATAAACATATTGGTTAGCAAATTCTTGTAAGAAAAATTCAGATATTATCGACTCTATGTAAATTTTTTGTGCTTCGTCGAAATGAGGCATCCAAAATTGTAAACTGTAACCTTTTGAGTCAGGTTCTTGGTGAGATTCAATTTCGAAAAGATAGATTTGATCAATGAAATTTTGCTTTTCTAATGAGGGTATAATTACTTTTTGAAGCGACAGAATCGCTTTTTCATGTATTCCATTTTCTACAAAAAGTGATAAATTGAATTGAATCATAATTGGATTTTTTTGTTAAGTAGGGCTTCATACAATATTTCAGCTGTATGAAAAGCCTCGTATTCAATGCCATCTTTAATCTGGTGGCGGCATGATGTTCCATTACTCGCAATAATTTTTGTCCCATTTGATTCCAATATTTTTGGGAAAAGAACCAAATTGGCAATTTTGTTTGATAAATCGAATTTTTCTTTTTCATATCCAAAAGATCCCGCCATTCCACAGCAACCAGTTGGCATTAATTCTACCAAGTAATTTTCTGGAAAAGACAAGCAAATACGAGTTGTGCTTAGTCCTGCGATAGCTTTTTGATGGCAGTGGCCATGCAAAAGAATGCTTTTTTCTTCTTTTGTAAATAAATCCTTGGTAATTCGTTTGGCCTTAATTTCCTTTGCTATAAATTCGTCAATTAGTAAACAGTTTGGTTTAATCTGATTAGCAATATCTCTTAATTTTTCATCAACCAAATTAGGTATTTCATCTCTAAAACTCAAAATGGCACTTGGCTCTATTCCGATAAGTGGTGTATCAGATTGAATAATCTCTTGAAGTATTAAAATGTTTTGGTTTGCGATTTCTTTAGCTTGAACTAACATACCTTTAGATATAAAGCTTCTTCCACTGCTAAGGTTTTTAGGTATTTTTATTCCGTAACCTAGTTCATTCAAAAGTAAAATAGTTTTTTTCCCGATTTCTACATCATTGTAGTTGGTAAATTCGTCTGCAAATAAATACACTAAACCATTTTTTAAATTTGACTGTGAATGTTTGCGGGAATAGTGTTTGAACCAATTCTCTAAGCTATAAAAATGCACTTTTGGTAAACTTCTTTGCCATGAGAAACCCATGAAGTTTTTGATTATAAAACTAGTTAAGGGAAAAGAAATTAAGAAATTATATAATGGTGCTATTTTACTAGCCAATTGTTGGGTCTTAGGGAAAT
>Ga0114962_10002479_pt1 | contig 15362 bp, 11 predicted proteins | sample C_130820_MF_Meta_FD_87017 | JGI IMG/M metagenome (GOLD analysis project Ga0114962, IMG submission 87017) | Freshwater microbial communities from Lake Croche, Canada to study carbon cycling - C_130820_MF_MetaG | ecosystem: Environmental > Aquatic > Freshwater > Lake | place: Lake Croche, Canada...
CAAAGTTTTGGCCCTTTGCCCAAAGAGCCAAATACGTAAGCACCAATATCGGTAGTCCAAACGATTGCAAATACGCTCAACCATTGTTCGAATGACAAACGTATTGCGCACAAGAGGAATGCAATTAGGTGAACAATTCCGTATCCGTAGAACCAAATAGACACATCAGCAAATTGTTTGGTGTTATTGTGCCACAGCATTAAAAAGTACAAGACTGTCCATTCTAATGCACTAAGAAGTCCAACAGTTCCAATTAAGAGGTAGCGCAACACTTCATGTTTGCAGCAATATATCGCAAATACCGCCAAAGCTGTGCCATATAAAATTCGATTGCACAAGTCTTCCATTGTTGTGCAATCAATTTCACGTTCAAACGTTTTACTATAGTGCACCCGCAGATCATCGTACAAACTCATTCTTTGATCTATGTTAAACAATTACATTACACTCTGTAATGGCAAAGTACAAGTTGCCTATGCGCATTCGGCAACAAGTGTGGATCAATAGTTTTGGCGAAGCATTTCGACGAAAATGTTCTACTCCGTGGTGTTCCAATAGCATTACAGTGTATGATTTTCATTGTGGTCATCGCACTGCAGAATGCAAAGGAGGAACTTCCGATATACAAAACTTGGTTCCTATATGCGCTCCCTGCAATTTGTCAATGGGGTCCAAATCTTTCGATTCATGGGCTAAAAGTTCGCCAACAAGTGTACCAGAAGTTCCTGTTTCAAAAGGATGTTGTTGCTAAAATTTTAGACTCTTTTGTTTAATGGTATTATTGCGTAAAAAACAAAATTAATACATGCACAAAACGTGATAAAAATACATATTAACTATATTCAATAATTACTCGTACATGATGCCATTGTCAAACTCAATGTCAGACCCGCCTCCTAAGCTCTGTACAAAAGTAGATCCAGATAGCCAGTACACGAGAATGCCAAACAGAATACCGTGAACAATGATAGCAAGAGGGCTAGTGGATCCAGAAAGCCAAAAGGATGTGCACTTTTGGCAAGGAGTACCAACAGTAAGTGTTGTGAGTGATGGACTGTCGCAAAAATTATTGCCGTTGGCTACATAGCGACCTCCAGTACCGCATTCTTTAGTGCTTAAAGCAGGCAGGGTAACGAGAAATCCAGGGCTTAGCACTGCAAATGCAACTGCAAAGAGAACAACAACAGTTACAGGTTGAGGGCTTAGAACCTGAGGCATAGTCTGCTGCAAAGCAACGACTGCAGCTGCAAAAATTAGTGCATGAATTAATACAGCACCAGTGGAAGTCTCCTCGGAATTCCATACACGAGTTGCACGACCACAAGGAATCTTATCAGTAAAGTTTGCTGCACTATCGCACACATCGGCATCATTAGTAGGACCAGTTGCAACACCACTTGCACCTGCAGACGATGCATAACTAATTCCCTTTGCTTTAGCATCTGCATGAGACAAGGCAGGAAGAGTTAGCAAAAGACCAGGGCTTAACACCACGAAAAGACCAATTAGACTTAGGACATAATTCATGGACAGCATTTTATTAGTATAGGTTGACTTGAGTTTCCGAAGCGTCCAACTTGGTCTTGTCATCATCACTTTCAGAAACGCACATTTTTGTGTGCAAGAGGTTTGCTTCACGAAAAAACCATGTTATGCAATGTGCATCCATTAAAGGCACACTACTCTGGTTTGTGCACTCTTCCTGCGTCAGCAAGCGTAGTCGTAAAAAATGAGCGCATTTACACGCCTGTTTGCTCCATTGAAATACTTGTTCTGCTTGATGCACCACATTTTGAAGAATGTTTGAGTCAAGTACAACAAGGTACACAACTGCACCTTGTACGCCAAATATTTTAGACACCTTGTGCACTTTAGCTTTTGTTGCATCATATAGTCCGTAGGAAATATGGTGCAATAATTTTGTGTACCAGTGCCTTTGAGGCTTGGGCCGTAATGTGGGCCAATGATCACGAGTATTAGGCAATTGAACTTTGCTACCTTGTTGCACTATGCACATAATAACGTCAAATGTGTTTGATGTCACAAGCAAATATTGATGTTCTACTGCACCTGTCATACTTGTTTACTACAGGCCATGAACTGATTTTCGAGTTTATTACATATACAGTTCAACAACAACTAGACCATTTCCCGCACTTGCTTCAACAGTAGATCCAAGTCCGATGCCAGACATGTACGTGGGCACAGATTTGAACGATTCAGAAGTAAAAGACTTGAACGAACCTTTTGTTCCAAAAGATGTACCTGAACCACCTCCAAACCCTTTTTTTCCACTTGTGCCTCCTAAAAGGCCAGATCCACCAGGTCCACTAAGTAAATCGCTTGAAGATTGACCAAGGCTTGTTGTATGTGCTCCAACAACGCCTTGAAAATGATGCATAGGTTCTTGTCCTTCTTTAAGGGCACTTGAATACAGTCCAGCTGATCCTCCTCCTGCTGCACATAACAAGCGTTTTTGGGACCCTTGAACAAGGACACTTGATTGGCCTCCACCAAGGGCCCAAATGTTTCCGTTCTTTTGTATTGTGCCTCCACAAAATTCTAGTTGTTGTTCTTGTACAGGCACCGAAGAACCTGCTTTGCCAACTCGAACTTCAAGTATTAAATTGCGCAAATTGGTATACGAATTTCGCACATACGATCCATTGGCTCCATTGTGATGAGTGTTGACAAAATTAGTTGACGCTACTAATACAGCACCAGTTGGACCGAAATTGGCTCCAGGTAGGTCTAGATCTTTAACGCGTATAGTATTGGAAATGCGGTGTCCACCAGCCCCTATTGCGTGAAGAATAACGTGTTTGCACGTACTAGGCACTGCACACAATTGAACGGATCCAGTATACGCAAAGGAAAGTACTATAGGTCGTGAAGTTTTTGCGTGTTCCAATTGATGCAAGACTTGTGCACTACTTGAAGGATTCGCTACAGTGCTTTGACGAACAAACGAACGAGTATAAAATGCGCTATTTGCTGGCCACATGGATTGCACGTATTGGTAGGTTGGAATGTTTGAAGAAGGACTATCGGGAGGTAACTGCGCACTCGTTGCAGACCATACTGGTTGTTCCTGAGTAAAATTCCAATTTGGCATCAATGCGTACATGGCACCTACAAGAGTATCATTTAAGTTACTCTGTACGCGCTGTGTAATGTCATACGTTGCAGCAAATGAGCCTTGTAAAGTCCCATAAAATGCTGTGCCTTGACCAAATGCAAATCCATTGTTTGTGCTAGGCAGCACAGGAAAATGTTCACCGGAAGTTCCATACGCGGGATCTTGAGAAGAAGTCCATACAAACCCGTCCATATTTGATTGAACAAGGCCAGGAACTGCTTGGTATAGCGTAATAAAGACGCACTGGAATAATTGATTAGGCCTGGATCGTCCAAATTGAATTTGTGCAATCGATCCTTCGTATTGCAAATATTCATTGCTGAGTAATGTTCCAATATACTGTTCAGGATAAAGCGCATGAAACAGGCCGTAGTCTAAAAAGCACAAAGTAAAATTGTTGTTTGTTGCACAAACTTCTCCTCCGGATACAAGCGTCAAATTAGATCCTCCGGTTCCTGGAATTCCAGGATCGTGTGGTCCAATTGGAATGTAACCTTGTTCAAACGAAGTTGTTGTAGAAGGCCTCGAAACAACATAGTCCTTGGGCACCATAGCGCATGCGGCATTTGTAAGTGCACTTAATTTAGCGCCAGGCAAGCAGTTAAGGTCTAAGACAGATTGCAACATTTGAGCTCCCAAAGATTCTTGTTGCACCATACTTTGCAATTCCGATTGCCAATAGCGCATCATAGACATTGTTCCTGCATCGTACTGTGTAATAGGTGCATATGCATCCGATCCATATACTGCATCAGATTCCATGGCAGGGTATTCTGGTTCCGAAACGTCGTTGGGGCCAGTAGGTTCTCCGACAAATTGGCCTACATACCGTCCTCCCCCAAATGGAGCACCTACAATATCATAGGGAACCGTACGTCGATTGTTTGAAAATGGTGGATAACTTTTTGCCAACACAATAACATTTTGCGCCGCATTGCCTGGCAAAACAGCTTGTCCGCTTGTAGTAGTATACGACGTCGCAGACGACAAAGCACCTACAGTACTTGCCATCGTTGAGCCTCCTCCGCCTCCTCCGTAGCGCAACAAAATGCCATTTTGTAAAGTATTTTGGGCACATCCAGGTCCGCCTGAATTTGGAGCCCAATTGTAAATGCTTCCAAATCCTGATCCGCCTTGGCCTCCTGTACTTCCATACTGTCTAGTATTTTGAACAATTGAGTAGCCTGGTTCTCCATTTTGAAAGACATTGTCCAGAAATGAAGCGGGCATAAATGGCTCGATAGGTCCTGTAGGCAAATGGTTAAAGTATCCAGAACCGGATCCTTGCCAAAATTGTCCCAAGGGCTTTAAAAAAGGACCTTGCTGTTGCGTGCCAAATTGTTGACCAATTTCAGTAGCATTTAAATCATATGCTCGCGTGGAACTTGAGAGTCCATTGTAAAACACTGCATGCCTCTGAAACGTTTGAAACGTAGAGAAGGGGCCAGTGGGTCCAGTAGGTGCTAAGGTGTCCAATTGATGCTGTGCAATTGCAGCGCCTTGTCCTCCATGAGATCCAAAACCAGCACCGCCGCCTCCTCCAATGTCACACAAGACTGTTCCACTAATTTCTACCCTTGTCCGTTGTCCTCCTGCACAAGACACCGCTGTTTGGTTTGTGCCTGCTGATCCAACGTAAACTTGCAACTTGTCAATATAATTGCTTAATTGGTACACAAGTCTGCTAGATGCGCCTCCGTAATATGGCGTCACAAAATTGCGCAACGAGCCTCCTCCAGCAGCCCAAGCTTCAATTACACAACCGCTTGCGCTCCCATTTTGTGAACTATTTGGCATAAAACATGCTGGCATTGCTGAGTCTTGGTACGTGTAACGCGTCACACTAGTTCCTGGCACTTGCAACGATACGTTGATATACAATTGGTAAAGCACATTGAGTGAAGCATCTAAAATTTGATAATGCAATTGAATATCATCTTGGACCGTCATTGTACTTGATGCATAATTTAATTGCAATGCGAGTGCATTAAATAACGCGGTTGTGTTTTGCAGCGTAAAAAGACCCGATGGTCCAGATGCAAATGCAAAGGACGTTAAAGGTCCTGAAACATCATTTGAAGCTATTGTAGGACCGCTAGGATCAGGCTGCATCACAATGTAATTTGTGGGTCCTGTTGGTCCAGATGCCAATGTTAGTAGAGAATGTACCAAATTGTAATTGGTACTCGTAGAGTCCAACTGAGCTTCAATGGACAATAAGCGAAGCGTTTGCAATTGAGGTCCCGAAGCTACCGCATTAAACGTTGTTTGAATGTTGTCTAGTAATGTAGTTCCACTTGCATCAACCAATTGACTTGTAAAGGGGCCCAACGTTGTTTCTGGTGCATAAAACACTTGCACCTTGGCATTTGGAAATATTTGCAACACAGGGTTGCGCAGAAACGAAGGATTGACGCACAATACACTATTGGGATTTTGAGGATCTACAGTACTTGGTGTGCTATACACATTAACAAGTCCATCCGAATCTGCCGAACCTGGACTTGTACTTATTGGCATGGGAATTATACAAGGCCATTTGACAATTGTTGCACTTGGACTATGTATGCTGTTGTGTGCTTCAACTGTTAGTACTTGAAATGCACTTGGGTCTTCATACACGATTGATCCAGATTGGTAAAAGCCAAACATTGCTGCAGTAGCACTTTTTTGTACGTCGGATCCAATTAATTGTATGCTGATAGGATCACTATCATTGTTAGTCCAGAGAAGCGTGCCTGCACATTGATTGGGCGTCGTGTCAAACGAAACTTGCAAATACGTTGCGTCGTTAAAAGCACTTACAAGAGCCTGATTTATAACTATTAAAAATTCTTGTTTGCTCGTGACCAGTGTATCAGGAACAGTAAACGTAATATTGGGAAAACCTGCAAATTGAATGTTCGTATTTTGTGGGCCTATTTGAAGTTGAAATGCATCGTGTTCGGTTAAAAAACTTTCCATTACAAAGTTGTTGCTTGTTGGTTGTGGAAATTCATCCGACCAAACAGAACAAGTACGAGGTTGTTTAACGTTCGTGTTGAACAGCACAATGGCGCCATAGATGTCTTGCATGCGCAAAGCAAATCGTTGATTGGCTGCAAATGGCACATTAGAAAACCGTTTGACTGTAATGTCTTGCGTAGACTCGTTGGTGAGTGCAAGAGAATACGATATTGTAAGACCTGCAGAGCCTTGCAAAAATATGTATCCAGAGCCAAAAGGCACTATAGAAACAGATGTTCCAATTGTAAACATTAAACTTTGTTGGAAACTTGTTGCAAAAAACTCTGAAATACTAATTGGATCCGATTGTCCCGTACTTGTTTCTACAGTAGAATGCACCAAAAATGCTTTTGAATAAACTTGGTTGGGAATAAATGGCCATAATTTGCCAATATTTGTCGGAGTGGCAATCGTGTACTGCAAGGGAACAATTGTATTTGTAGACGATGCATTAGGCAAAGATTTTAAGGCCTTAGCGTACACAAGTGCAGAAATACCAAGGAGCACAAGTTCCGTAACTAACACTAAAAACACTTGTGTTTGCTGCATAGTCTTTGTTTAATAGTACAAAGTTTTGCAAAAATGCTTGTTGCGCATCAACGAGAATTGTGCATGCACAACAAAAAGTTTCAAAAAACTTTATTTGAAGTTATTCATGTACATTTCAATGTATATACCGTACCATTGATTTAATGAGTTTGTACCTTAACGAGTTTGTGGTTGCGAAAGTGTATATTTGCGCAAACGTTTTTGCGTTTAATTGTGCACATAATAGCTTTGTGGCCTAGAAATCAAAATGTCTTCTCTAATCAGTACTCTTGATCGCGTAAACATTGATGCAATTACTTCCAAGCCTCCTCGTGCATTCGGTGCAGGAAACAAGGCCAAGGGGGCTTGGCTTGAACATGTACCAAGCGTAAGTACGCCCAACTTGCCTCAAGCTTTTAACATTCGCGCCACTGATGACACTGCTGAAACGTTTAGCGTACAAATGCGCCTTGATAAGAGCGACCCGTCTTCAGAGACATTTGCACAGTCTCTCAAGGCATTTGATCAACGTATTCGCAAACTTGCATTTGAGCACAAAAACCACTGGTTTTCCAAAAATGTAAGCTCTGAGATTTCTACCGAAGCTGATTTGCGTCAACTTCATCATCCAAGCATTTCCAAGGGTGCCGAGAAGCCTGACGGAACCTTTTACGATGATTCAGTCAAGTTTAAGATTGCTGGTTGGGGACCTTTTGTAGAGGAAGTCCTGTACAAGGGCGAAGGCGAAAAGCGCTACATTTCAGACGTTAAGTGGAAGTCTCGCTTGGTCAATGCAATGGGCTTTGGCGGACCCGAGGAAAATCAGACCAAGTTCTTCTTAAGCCAGGGCAAAGATATGGCAACTGGTAAGGAAAAAATGGTAGCCAAGGTTCCTTGCCAAGACCCTGCTGGAAACCACTTGAAGGACGCCAACAACAATCTGATTTGGGAATTTGTGGGACCCAAGCATGCTCAGCCAGGATCAAAGCTTACTGTAGTTTTTGAGCCTAAAATGGTATGGATTGCTGCAAAGTTTGGTGTTTCTTTTACTGCTCGTCAAATTTTTATTACGCCTGCACCTCCCAAGCCACGCAATGTGGTTGAAGGAATCGAAATAGTGGACTATGTAGACCCAATTATGGCCATCCGCGCAGTTCAGCTTGCTACTGCTGGAAATGATGTACGCGATTTGGAACAAGATGATTACAATCCCGAACAAGATTCAATGGATGATGCAAGTGCAAGTCTAGGTGCAAGGGTTGAGAGTATTGCAGCTGTAGATGCTGTTCCTGCTGAGTGCGATACCACTGGTGCTGCTGCTGAAGCCGGAGGATCTAGTCCTTCAACCAAAAAGCGCACCTCCAAGGCCTCTTCTTCTGATGGTGCTGCAAAGAAAAAGAAGTCAACTACGCTTGACGATGAGTTTTAAACCAAGAAGTGCTTTGCAATTAGACGCAATCAAATAGATATTCATTTAATTTTTGCAATTTATGCAGTACATACTATTTGTACTTGATAAATTGTTTTATGTTGCAACAGTGCTGTAAAATTGTTTAGTTTGTGCAATCGGTGTAAGCGCGCGTTAATACCCATAAGAATGTTTGTCCATGAATGGAACAAATGAGTTATGAATCGTCTGTCCTAGATCAACTTCGTCTGTTAGATGGCAAATTATTTCAAAACGAAAAAACAATGGCATTGTACCTTGACGTAAAAGCAGTGTTTCATGAGACATTTGTCCAGTACATTCGAAACAATACGGCTATTCCGACATGTGAATTAGCAACGTTTTCCGATGAAACATGCGAAAAGCTCATGAAACAATTAGTTTCTCTAGCTCCAGAAGGCGTCAAGCATTACCATAGTCAAAGTCTTTATGATTGCATCAAAACTCTTGCACTTTTGCTGTGGCCCAATGAGCTGGTACTTGTCGGCAAGCCAAAGTTAGCTACGCTATTGCAAGGCATTGCAAAACGATTTGTTGCAATGGATTGTTTAAAAACTGGAGTTTACGCAGATTATGATCCAATTAAACAAGACTTTTTGTTTCGCGAACAGTTTCGTAGAACTCTAGTGAATGATTGTATGGTCATCTTTGAACAATCCGACAATGCTTCAGTAAAAGAATATGCAGGAGTGCCTAAACCTGTAGTAGATGCACATGTAAATGAAACAGGTTTAAACACTCTTAATGCTGGTTCAAGACCAGAACACTCAACATCAAGAATAGTACCAAGAGCTTGCAGAAGCGTTGTAAATGATGCAAATGATGATGAAGAATTTGACGATGACACATTTGTGGATGCTGAAACATTTGCTCAAACACCTTGTGCATTACAATCTAATACCGACATTACTGACGCAACTGAGTTGTGCAAAGCAGTGGAACAAGCTTCGGCATTAGAATCCAAATCCAATGGTGAAACAGCAAAAGAAACAAAGAATTCCCAAGAAAGCGACTCTGCAAGTGCATTACACAATGTACTGAAGCCGCAAAAGGCACAAAGTGTTGTTCATGCACCTGAAGATGATACAAAATCATTGGTTTCAAAAATTACAAAATCAGTAAAGTCGTTTTCTCGATTTAGTGTTCAAGATGATTCACGATCTAGCGCTTCGCAGAGCACAAACACTACTTCAGTAACAAATTCCGTGCTTCGAAAACCCATTAACGTACGAACTGTAAAACTTCCCGAACAAACTTTGTAGCCTAAACTAGGTCTTTGAACAACGCGTTTCTGCACACTTAAAACTTTTGATGCATAAAAATAAATGAAAAAACATTTGCACATTGAAGAAACTATTACTCAATGCACTTTATCCGTTCAAACATGGATTTCTGAAATAATTCAAAGTGTTGCAACATTGGACTGCTCAACAGTATCTTTTTCCAATACATTTTTGCGCACACAAGAAGAAGAAATGGATACGCGACTTTTTAAACTGGCAAAAGCTTCTTTGGAAACTATGCCTAAGCCCATTGTACTTTTGTTGAAAGCCCTTTATGATGTCAAAGTTGATTTAGTTCATGAACAAGTTGCGCATGCAAAGCATTATGAAATGCTTGTGCAACAAAACTTAGACAGTCTTGTTCAATATGTACACAATTGCTTGCGCACTACAAAACAAGTACTTGTGAAATTGTACAAGGACACTGTCGAGTTATCTCAGAATGTTGATTTGCAAGTGCAAGCAACAAAGGCTTTGACGTATTGTCAAGCTGTGCAAAATAATCAAACCGACACGCACATTTCGTCGCAAGACATAAAAAGTTATAGCCTTTTTGATCTGCGTAAACGTTTACAATCTAAACATGCATTTATTTTGAATGAAATGGATGCAGTGTCTCAAAAACAGTCATATGCGCTAGTAGACATAAAAGAACCTAAAGTTAATACTTCAAAGTCTTTAGAAAATGCCAATATGGCATTACAAACTGCAGAGAAGTTGCGAAAACGGTTGTTGCAACTGAATAATAGCAAAACTTTGCAAAGCACAGAAACGTATGACTCTACTGATACTATCGACACAAATCTTCAAGAAGAAGAAATGCCTGTGAAAGCGATTTCCGCAAAAAAGAATACTAATGCACAACAAGCAGAAGCTGTGCAACAATGTATTGATCAAATTGAAAGCGCTTTAAAGAGTGTAAATACTGTAACTGTTGCTTTATTGCAATCTTACAGCGCTCAAAGTAGTGCATCAACAAAATTGTGCACCTTACGTTTACAAAATGCATCAGTGTCTTACAAAACTCCCGATATGGTACCACTGGTATATTCTGAATCTTTGTTGCTAGCTGACAAACAATTGCAAAAAGAAATTCATTTGTTTCTTGAAACATTAAATATTGATAAGCAATCACTAGAATTTGTTCTTGGAGGCATTAAAGCTAAATGCGCGCAAATTCAACATGCTTATGTACAAGAAAGTGGTTCGCAGTGGACTATGAAATTAGTCACCTGGAAACAAACTCTGCAGTTAGCATTGCAAGAGTTGTGCAATGTATCCACTTTTTCCATGTGTTAAACTTAAATATTAATTTTTGCAAGTTCAAAAAGTAAAGATTTGCATTACGAAATGCTAATAAATGCTTAATGATTTTTTAAAAAAGGTGTGTGAATCAAAAACAGGTCTAGAAATAGGAGGACCATCTCCATGTTGTACCTATATATATAGCAATTCAAAAACAGTAGATAATGTTGTTTTTCAAGCAGATACGATTTGGCATTCTTTTAAAGATAAAAACACATACGAATTTAGCAAAAATAAAAAAGGAACTTTATATATAAATGATGCGGTAGATCTATCTTCAATTTTGACTAACACGTACGATTTTGTTCTTGCATCTCATTGTTTAGAACATATTGCAAACCCATTAAAGGCGTTAAAAGAATGGTTAAGAGTTTTAAAACAAAATGGTTACATTATATTAATTTTGCCCGAAAAATCATTAACATTCGATCACCGTAGAAATGTTACAAATTTTCGGTCTTTGTTGGCACAATATTCCAACAATGTTCAAGAAGATGACTTAAGCTCTCTACCTGAAATACTTAATTTGCATGATCTTAGCAGGGATCCTTTAGCTGGAACATTCGAACAATTTTTAGCAAGATCACATGAAAATTTTAAAAATCGTTGCTTGCATCATCACGTGTATAGTCCTGATCTTTTAAAAGAAATTGCATGTTTTTTTAATTGCAAATATATTTACACGCAAACTATTCATTCAGACATTTGGTTTATAATGCAATCATAATTCTTGTAATAGTAAAAATGTTTTGTGTTTGCAACTATTTAACTATGTTTTTTTTTAATTAGCGGACAATTTAAACTTTGTAAAGTTTTCCAAAAATGAAAAGCAGGATTGGTTGACTTAGACTTTGCTAAATTTTGCAGATATTTAAATTCGTAAGCAGCGGAAATCTTGTATCCATGTCTTAACAAATAACTTGATAATCCAACTTCACCTTCCCTAATAACTTGAAATTGTTCAACAAATACTTTAGACTTTAGAAAATCGCACACTTCTTTTACTAATTGAGGATTATCAAATACTAAGAAATAACTTTGCAAATGATGTGATATTTCATAAGAATCTGTAACACCCCAAAATTTATTAGATTTCATAGACATCCACATAGGAAGTAAAGATTTGTTACATAAACAACTATCATTAGCTAATATTAGACAATGAGGTGAATTTAAAAATTGTAGCTGTGATTGCCACAAAGCAAAATCAAGACCTCCAGAATTTTCCTTGTACTTAAACACAACTTTTGAAGAAAACAGATCTTGTTCGTTAATTTTTAAATGAGTTTCATTTGTGCTAATAATTATAATGTTTTGGATTGGCAATTCTTCTAAATATCGTATGTATTGAATTCTTGATTCATCAAGATCGCCATGCATAGCAAACAGTGCAAAACTGTTTTCAATTAATGACATTTATTATTATTGAGTACAAATACATAATGTTACGCAACGCAAATATTCAAACACCATGTCCATAAAAATCGTTTGTTTTAAAAATTACTGCCATATTTTTTTTTGAAATATTGTTTGTAATAATTTTTTTTGTCAAAAAATTGTAATTCTCTCTGTAATCTAAATGTTTTTCTTAAAAACTTTTATTTTCATACAAATGAAGACCAGCTCCATGTAAATACAAATCTGCTTTTAAACATGTGTGAGACAAAAAAAAAGTGTTTTAGATAAAGTAAATAAACAAATGCAGATTTTTGTAAAGACGTTAACCGGAAAAACTATTACAGTTGACATTGAGCCTTCTGACTCAATTGAAACTGTAAAGACAAAAATTCAAGAAAAAGAAGGTATTCCACCCGACCAACAACGCCTTATATTTGCGGGCAAACAACTGGAGGACGGCAGAACTTTGTCAGACTACAACATTCAGAAAGAGTCAACATTGCACTTGGTGTTGAGGCTAAGGGGTTAATTGGTAATATAGTTGTAGGATATCCCAATATTTGCAATCAATCAGTTCCAAGATTTTCATGTGCAAACCAGTCAATTGTGCATGTCTAACGTTGAATAATATTTTTGTTGCACAATAGTATATAATATATATACAATTTAAACTTTAGTTGCTGTAATAGATACTAGCTGTAATTCATTAATTTGACTTCCAAAATTTGTATCGCAAAGGTTGCATTTCATTGCAATTAATGTAATTTTGCAAACTATATCTAGATTTGTACAATTCAGAAGCATCAAAATAGTTTACTAAATTAGACGCGTTTGTTGGAATTTGAATTGTTAAAGGCTCTACCTCGGTCTGTAGTGCAGCACCATCCACGGCCTGTTGAGTAGGCTCAACTTGCACTTGCTGATGTTGAGAATTTCCATTTTGGTGCATTTCAGAAGGTGTGCTATTTAATTGTGTACTTTGGACCAACAAAGACCTGTCAATGGCTTTTAACTTTTTTAACTGTTTGGTTGCAAGACGCTTTAGCAGCAAAAATTTAGCAAAATGCTTTTCTTTGAATGTTTGTAAAGCACCTTGCAAAGCTAATCTGCGCTTTTGTAACAGTTCAAGTTCATATGCCTTGTACTTTTTAAGTGTCTTTGCAAAAGCTGCTTTTGCAACTTGACGAGCGCGATTACGTTTTCCAAGTTCAAGTTGACTAACCAACTCCGAAGCAACTACTAATTCCGAAAAATCCGGTTGTTCATTAGGCAAGTACGATTCGTCGTCGTCATCGACATCATTGTATTGAACAATTTCGAAATGACGACCATCTGTCATTTCTACAGTAATGGTAAGATTTGAATCTTGTTCGTGATTTGTACTTACATCGCTTACACAGCACAATGGACATTTGAATTGTGTTCCTGTTCTCCATAGTCTGCACAAACAAGTGCTGTGAAATGCGTGGCCACAGGACAACCGAAACACACTTGCAGATTCTTCATTGTCTTCTTTTTTCAACGAGTCAAACTGCAAACTAGGTTCCATACTTGTTTTGCAAATTAAACAGTCGTACAAGTCACATAAATCACTCATTTGTTAGGCCACTAAATTGTAAAACACATTTTTGTAACGCTTTAAAACAAGTTGTTCTTAACAATAAATAGCAATTATTAAACAAAACATTTTTTTATGATATATGTTTGTATTATGTATGCACTATAATAAATAAACATGCCAGTATGGTTTGATAATGAAGACGGTTCGTCTTCTTCACCAGATTTACCGCCTAATGTCCAAGGCAAAAGTGTGACTCAATACACCCAATTGCATACAAGTGCATCATGGCCCGAAGACTGGCGCATTGCTTTGTGTGCTTCAACAAATGCGTATGCTTATGACAAAGCCAATTATGCAAAGAATTTAAAAACATGGAATACGTTTTGTTGGAGACAAAACAATAATGCGAGATCTCACATTTACAAACAAACTGTAGACAAGCCTTTTGAGGTGTGTAAAACGCCTCACAATGATGACGATCGAGAAAACCCAAATTTGCCTAAAGCGCCTTCTCAATGGTACCGACTTTTGCAATATGTGCCTGAATACTCTTCAAATACCTTTGCAGTTTGGGTAGAAGAGCGAAATGCAAATTCTGATGTGAAAACAATTGTTGTGGCATTTCGAGGCACCGACATTACGGATCCTGTTCGGTACATAAATTTTATTCCTACAAATTGGGAATTGCTATTGGCAGAACAAATTGATGTTGCACACAACTTAAATAAAACAATTAATTGGCCAAACAATTACAATGCACTTTCACCGAAAGCCAAGATAGAGTACATTCGTGTTAATCAAAATACCAATTCTTTTCAAAACAAAAATGTAACTTTGCGAGAAATGCAAACCAAAGCTCTTGGCCAACTAACAAATTTTCAAATTTGTGCATATCGCAGCAGTCCTTTGCAGACGAATGAAAGCGAAATTAAACCCAAAGTTCTTGTAAACAATTGGAATATTTTAGAAGGAGGCAAAGAAGTACCAACCGCAAATCCTTCCCATCCATATAGCGATGCTGCTGCAGATTGCGCTATTACTGCAGTGCAAACAAATTTTACAACTGGAATAGTAAGTGATAAAGACTACAATAAATTATACAATGATCCCAAACACGCACGTGCTGCAACATTTTTGCAAGCAGTGTTGCGAGAAGAAGTAAAAGACTTTTCGTTTCATAAAATTATTGTTACAGGGCATTCCTTAGGAGGTTCTTTAGGATGCTACGCTTTGTTAAAACATTTCATCAATGGGAACAACAAATATTTTGGTGACCATATTGATTACAAATTTATTGGATTTAATAGCGGGACTCTATCAAATTTTAACAAACTTGCCATCGAAGCAAACAAACGCACGCATTTAGACGAAGTGTTTTTAGGCATTCGAAATAGAGATGATACTGTATCCGGAGGATTAGCATATAAAGGCGTACCTAATTTTATGAACACATTAAATTTTGTTAATGCTGTGCAGTACGATAAAAGCCCTGCGTGGGTTGACACGGACATTGCAACTCATGGCCTAAATAGGTTTAATGAAGAATCTGTTATTTTGTCAAAGTTTAATCCAGTGTTTTAATTGTAAGCCTCTCGACAATAACAGTTTATATTAGCACCAATTGATTTAATGGGTGTTTGAGATAAAAAATATGTATGCCAAAGTAGTACAAAGTAATAAATTAGTAAAGTTGTA
>Ga0114962_10002480_pt1 | contig 15358 bp, 18 predicted proteins | sample C_130820_MF_Meta_FD_87017 | JGI IMG/M metagenome (GOLD analysis project Ga0114962, IMG submission 87017) | Freshwater microbial communities from Lake Croche, Canada to study carbon cycling - C_130820_MF_MetaG | ecosystem: Environmental > Aquatic > Freshwater > Lake | place: Lake Croche, Canada...
ATTGATGCCAAGCACGTGGTGCATTGCAGTTTGAACGAAGGGCTAGATGTGTTCTGGCCGTTTGGACGTAGCATACTAGAACAAATTTACAAAGTTTACAAACAAAAAGAATTGCTGGAAGACGCTATTCTTATCTATCGTGTGAGCCGTGCTCCTGAGCGCAGAGTGTTTAAAATTGACGTGGGCAACATGCCCAGCCACATGGCCATGCAGTTTGTGGAACGTGTGAAGAACGAGATGCATCAACGCAGAATTCCTACCACAACAGGTGGCGGTGCCAACATGATGGATGCCAGTTATGACCCACTCTCAATCAACGAAGATTACTTCTTTCCCCAAGGGCAAGACGGCCGTGGCAGTTCAGTGGATGTACTGCCAGGCGGCGCAAATCTAGGCGAAATTGATGATTTAAAGTACTTCAACAACAAGATGGCCCGTGGTTTGCGTGTGCCGTCGAGCTACTTGCCTACCGGCCCAGACGACTCAGATCGTGCTTTTAGCGATGGAAAAGTGGGCACAGCCCTAATACAAGAGTACAGATTCAACCAGTATTGTGAACGTTTACAAACTTTAATTGCCCAGAAATTAGACGACGAATTCAAGATGTTCTTGAAGTGGCGTGGGTTTAACATAGACTCTGGACTGTTTTCGATTGGGTTTAATGCACCGCAAAACTTTGCTAGTTACCGTCAAAGTGAATTAGACAACACACGTATTACTGCATTTTTACAACTAGAGCCCTTGCCTTACATGAGCAAGCGTTTTATGCTTGAGCGTTTCTTGGGACTTACAGAAGCTGAAATCAAAGAAAACGAAGACATGTGGCGTGAAGAGCGTGATGATCCTGAACTCAAAGTCGCTGGTAGTGACCTACGTGCTGTGGGCATCAGCCCAGGCGGTATGCAAACTGACATTGACACAGGTGAAGAAATTGGGCAAATGGAACCAGCCGGAGCAGGTACTCCCGAAGCATCACCTGGCCTAGCCGGACCCACTGTGGCAGGCGGAGTTGGTGGTGCAGGAGCCGCCCCGGCAGCATAAATACCTGTATGATACTAAACGAATTTTGGCACAAAGATCCTGAAGCCTATCAAGATCTTGATCAAGACAACAGCCAAACACAACTGGGCGACATGCGTAAAACGCATTTGACCTTGCGACAACTCAACAAGTTACGCAAAATGAATGACGTTCGCACAGTTGAATACAAAGAAAAACTCAAACTAGTACGTCAACAATACGCACCTGCACCCGAAGCCCCTGCGGTGTAATTTATCGCCATTTTGGCCCCATAAACAGCTACTTTTTCTCCTCTAGTGTAAATAACAGCACACTTTACCTATAGGAGTTTCCTTATGAACAGATTTGAACAATTGATTGAATATGTGATCAATGACGAAGACGCAAAAGCTCGTGAACTTTTCCATGACATCGTTGTGGAGAAAAGCCGCGAGATTTATGAAAATTTAATGCAAGAAGAAGAGGCCGAAGATGACGCTGACGCTGACGCTGAAAAAGAAGAAAAAACTTTTGAAGGCGAAGAAGACGACACAGACGACATCGACGAAGGCATGATGGACAACATCGAAGCTGACGAAGAGCAAGACATGAGCATGGAAGGCGAAGAAGATTTTGGGGATGAACCAATTGGTGGCGATGCTCAAGACGATTTTGTTGACAATGTTTCAGCCGACGGCGACGACATGGGTGGCGAAACAGAGCCTGCAACCAAAGACGACATTCTTAATCTTGAAGACAAATTGGACCAGTTGATGGCCGAATTTGAAGGCTTGATGGGCGGTGACGACATGGGCGACGGCGACGGTTTTGGTCCCGAACAAGGTGGCGATGCTATAGAGATGGACGACACTGACGAAATGGAAGGCCAGGGCATGTTTGAAAACGTGACATTAAAAGCGGCACCAAAGCCAGTGACATCAGAAGAAGGCAGTGTCAACAAGAAGTCAGTTGCACCAGCAAACGCCGGCGCAAAAGGCCCAATTGGTAACACAGTCAAACCAGTACATGCCGGCACAGCCGAAGGTGGCAAGCATGATGCAGCCGGTGCTTACAGCAATCAATCCAAAGAGTTGATTGGCCGAGTTGGCAACACACCTGCTCAAGGCACACAAAATTTGAAGCCAGCACAAAAACCACATTTAGGCCAAGCCAGCGGTGTCAACACCAAAAGCCCAGTTGCAAGAAGCTAATTGACTAAATGAAAACTCTAAGAGAACAACTTACTTTTAATCAGGCCAATATCCAGGTTCTAGAAGAATCTGGACCAGATGGCCACGGTAAGCATCTCTATTTGAAAGGTATTTGCATTGAAGGCAACAAACGCAATGCAAATGACCGTGTCTACCCCATGCATGAAATCAGCAAAGCAGTAAACACTATTAATCAACAGATTAAAGAAGGCAACTCAGTACTAGGCGAAGTAGATCATCCCGATGATCTCAAAATTAATCTAGACCGTGTTTGCCACTCAGTTGAAGGCATGTGGATGGAAGGTGATACCGGATGTGGTAAATTGAAGATTTTACCAACGCCCATGGGCGAGTTGATTAAAACATTAGTCACATCAGGAATTAAACTCGGAGTATCCAGCCGCGGAAGCGGCAACGTAGACGACAGAACAGGACATGTTAGTGACTTTGAAATAGTCACAATAGATGTAGTTGCCCAACCCAGTGCCCCTAACGCTTATCCCAAAGCAATATATGAAGGTCTCATGAACATGAAGTACGGTCATAGATTGTTGGAAGTAGCAAAAGAATCTGGTACGGACAATAGAGTGCAGAGATATCTCAGAGATGAAGTGAAAAAGCTCATCAGAGATCTCAAAATATAAGGAGAATCTAATAATGTTAGATAGTTTAAAACCATTGCTAGATAGTGACCTGATCACCGAGGAAACTCGTACAGAGATTACCGAAGCTTGGGAAGCCAAGCTAAGTGAAGCTCGTGAACAGGCTCGTGCAGAACTCAGAGAAGAGTTTGCACAACGCTATGAGCATGACAAGTCAGTAATGGTGGAAGCCTTAGACAAAATGGTAACAGACGGTTTAACCGCAGAAATCGCAAATGTACAAGCTGAAAAGCGTACCATTGCCGAAGACCGCGTCCGTTTCCAACACAAGATCAAAGAGTCAGCAACAAAGTTTAACAGCTTCATGGTGACAAAACTTGCAGAAGAAATTGGCGAATTGCGCAGAGATCGTAAAATGCACACAGAAGGACTTGAGAAACTCGAGAACTTCATGGTACATGCATTGGCACATGAGATTCAAGAATTTGCCGCTGACAAGCGCGACGTAGTGGAAACAAAAGTCCGCTTGGTCCGCGAAGCACGTGGTAAACTTGAATCACTCAAAGCACGTTTCGTAAAAGAATCCGCTGACAAGATGAGCCAGGCTGTTAGCCGTCATTTGAAGGTTGAACTTACACAATTGCAAGAAGACATCAAAGTTGCTCGCGAGAACAATTTTGGACGTCGTATCTTTGAAGCATACGCAAGTGAATTTGGTGCTACTCATCTCAATGAGAAAGCCGAAGTTCGCAAGTTGTATTCAGCATTGGCACAACGTGAACATCAATTGTCGGAAGCCATCAAACTCGCCAAACGAGCAAAAGTCGTTGTCGAGTCCAAAGAACGTGAAATACGTATAATCAAAGAATCCAACGAGCGTGACAGCACAATGGAAATGTTGCTTGCTCCTCTCAACCGAGAGAAACAAGATATTATGCGTAATTTACTCGAAAGCGTACAAACATCCCGTTTGAAAAACGCCTTTGAAAAGTATCTACCAGCTGTGTTGGAAGACCGCTCTGTGAAAGCCTCAAAAGTGATCACAGAAAACGTATCCGTATCCACTGGGGATAAAACTGTTCCAAGTAGTCAGCAGGAAGACCGCAGTAATGTGATCGACCTCAAGCGCCTGGCAGGGTTATAATTAAATAAGGAGACTTAAATGTCACAAGAACTATTAGAAAGCCGCTGGGGCGAGACCAAAGAAGCATTGCTTGAAGGTTTAAACGGATCCAAGCGCAACAGCATGAGCGTTATCTTAGAAAACACTCGTAAGTATTTGAAAGAAAACGCAACAGGAGGTTCCACAGTATCTGGCAACATCGCTACATTAAACCGTGTGATTCTTCCAGTGATTCGTCGTGTTATGCCCACCGTTATTGCTAACGAGTTGGTTGGCGTTCAGCCCATGACTGGTCCAGTTGGCCAGATCCACACATTGCGTGTGCGTTATGCTCAAGCATTGACAGACACAAGTGCAGCCGCTACCAGCGTCACAGCAGGTACTGAAGCATTGAGTCCATTCACAATTGCCACAGCATACTCCACAGTGCCCCAAGCAACTGCTACTGCTACCAACTATACTGGTGGTCAGACAGCGGTCATGGAAGGTACCGGCGGCAAGCAAATCTCTGTACAGATTCTCAAACAAGCCGTCGAAGCTCGCACACGCAAGTTGCAAGCTCGCTGGACTTTTGAATCTGCACAAGATGCACAAGCCATGCACGGCATTGACGTAGAAGCTGAGATCATGGCTGCTTTGGCCCAAGAGATTACAGCTGAGATCGACCAAGAAATCCTTCTCAGCTTGCGCTCATTGGCAGCAACTGAATTCACATACAACCAAGCTACCGTTTCGGGTACTGCTACATTCGTTGGTGACGAACATGCCGCATTGGCTGTTTTGATCAATCGTGTGGCCAACTTGATCGCACAGCGCACACGTCGCGGTGCTGGTAACTGGGCTGTTGTCTCTTCAGCCGCACTCACAGTGTTGCAATCTGCAACAACCAGTGCATTTGCTAGAACCACAGAAGGCACTTTCGAAGCACCCACAAACACCAAGTTTGTTGGTACATTGAACGGCGCTATGCGTGTGTTTGTTGACTCTTATGCAAGCGATACAACACCTGTGTTGGTCGGTTACAAAGGTTCTTCAGAAGCAGATGCTCCTGCATTCTACTGCCCATACATCCCATTGATGTCAAGTGGTGTTGTGTTGGATCCTAGCACATTTGAACCAGTTGTGTCATTTATGACTCGTTACGGATACATAGAACTCACGAATACCGCATCGAGTTTTGGCAATGCGGGCGATTATGTAGGGGAAATCGCGGTGAGTAACTTGTCTTTCTCTTAATCAGAGATTGGTATTTTACCAAATCAAAAAACCCACTTCGGTGGGTTTTTTGTTGACTATAATATTTAGTAATGCTGGCGAGTATCATAAATAACTGTATGATACACTTCATATACAAAACAACTCACGTTAATGGAAAATACTATATTGGAAGACATAGTACAGAAAATATCAACGATGGCTATATTGGGTCTGGGACATGGCCAAGATCGATAAAAGATCAAACAACACTTACACGAGAAGTACTTGAGTATGCAACCGATGCAACTGCACTTAAATTACTTGAGGGCAAATACCTTGCAGAACACTATAATAAGCCGGGTTGTATGAATCTTACATCAGATCCTGTGGGATTTGAATCGACTAATAACCCAATGAAAGATCCATCAGTTGTGGCAAAATTGAGTGGTAATAACCATTGGACTAAAACTAATCCCAAATCTGTTGAAATATTAAGACAAAAACAAAATAAGTTAGTTAGTGAAGGAAAACATAATCTACAAGGTGATCGTAATCCAAACAAAGATGGTCGGAACGCCAGTGCGGCAATGGCCAGTGGCAAACACATCAATTTGACCAATAATCCCAGCAAGTGGCGTAGTGAGGCAGGAATACATCACTGGCAGAATGGTAATAGTCCTAATGCTGGAGGTAAGTTAAACAAAAAGTTAATTAATGCTGGAACACACAACTTGCTTGGGCCTGAACATAATCGCAAGATGATTGCTGAAGGCAAAAATCCCTGGGTTGGTGCAGAGTCGAATCTAAAACGTCTTGTCAACGGAACACACCCTAGTCAAATGAAAAAAACTTGTGAGCATTGTGGAAAAATAGCAAGCATATCAATGTACACTCGTTGGCACGGTCTCAATTGCAAACAAAAGGAAACTAAATGAACTCAAGACAATATGAAAAAATGATGAATGAAGCTCGGGAAATAACCTTAGCACAAGCCAATATTACTGAGTACAAAACTGCATGTTTGTCCGCTGACAGAACACAGTATGAAGTTACTTTTAACGATGGGTCAACAAAACTTATATCCAGTGGTTTTGAATATTTTGAAGACTAACCTTAAACTTTATACCAACTCAAGAATTTACTGATCTTTTGAGTCACACTAGCCCAGTCACCGCGTGTGGGTTGTCTAAACAATCGTGCTGTGGTATACCACGGGCTATCATCGCGATTCAACAACCAACGCCAGTCCAGTCCGTATTGGTTGAGCATGATCCAGGTGGGTCGTCCCAGTGAACCGGCCAAGTGACTGATTGCAGTATCAACTGAAACCACAACATCCAGGTGCATCATCAAGGCTGCTGTGTCTGCAAAACTGGAGATAGCACCAGGATATCTTGTGACGCCTGCTTGGGCCAATTGTTGTTCTTCTTCCTCACTGGCATCAATCTGCAGGTTGATCCACTCGTATTGTGGACATGATCGAATCATTTCAAGTATCACAGGGAACGGCACGCTCTTGTGTTGATGTATCCAGGAATCCTTGCGACCACTCCAGCTCACTCCCACTCTCATGCGATTCTTTGCTCCCAGGCGATGTAACCATTGCTGTGAGAGCCCGGGATCAGCAGTGAGATAGTTGTGCAGTCTTGGGATGTTGTCCACAGTGACTCCCAGTATGCCCGGGATGCTCATGATGGGTACCCAGTAATCAAATGCGCCCATGTCATCTGTATAACGACCTATTGACTCAAACATGTTGCTGGCACCCAACAGTGGAATCAACCCGTCTGTAACTTGCAGTTTGATCTTTGCACCTCGCTCGTTTAAGTTATAAAGAAATCTACTAAACTGAATACAGTCGCCATGGCCTTGTTCGCCTACCACAAGAATAGTTTTATCTTTTAAATCTTCTCCGTGCCAGCGAGGCTGTGCAAATTTTGGCTCAGTACCGGCCAAGTGTTCAAACTGCCAGCGAGTTTCATACTGTGGCCAACCACGAGCATAATCGCCCATCATCAAATAACACACAGCAAGATTGAATTGTGTGGTTATGTTTGTGGGGTCAATTGCAATTGAATTTTGTAAAAACGGGACACCACGTTCGGGATATCCGCATTCACGGATCACATTGCCATAGTTGCAAAATGCCGGGGCATTGTCAGGATCTTCGATCATGACTTGAGCATAACATTGTAATGCCAGTTCAGGTTCATGTTGGGCTCGATGTTGATTGCCCTTTTCAATTAAGTCAGCTTGTTGTTGGTTCATAGGGATATTTACTGCTTAAAAATAGGATGAAAATATAAATAAAAGTGCGAGTCGCGATGCGCTAACATCCACCCGCTCTAATAGTTGTAAAGGAACTACCAGCATGATATTTACCGACCATAATTTTTACGTATATGCTTATCTAGATGATAACAATTTACCATATTACATTGGTAAAGGCAGAGGAAACAGATTCAAAGATAAAACTCATAGAGTATTAGTACCAAAAAATAAATCCAAAATTTTATTTGTTTATAAAAATATTTCTGAACTATGGGCATTTGCACTAGAAAGAAAACTTATTAAATGGTACGGAAGAAAAGATCGAAAAACAGGCATACTTGAAAATAGAACTGATGGTGGTGACGGCCCGTCGGGACAAGACCACAAAGGAAGTAATAACCCTATGTGGGGTAAAAAACAGTCTGAACAATCTAATATTTTACGTAGTATAGCAAATAGAGACAAGCCTTCAGCAAATAAAGGTAAAAAACTAGGTCCGTATTCTGCCGAAAGAAGAGCAAAAATGAGCGCCGGTCAACTTGGAAGAGTTCTGTCTCCCGAAACTAAAGAAAAAATTAGACAGGCTCGTCTAAAGTACTGGGCTTCTGCTAAATAAGAGTAACACAATTCTGTGTTTTATGCGGCGATTAACCCCACCGCGTAGTCGCTGAAACCGACATTGGGCTTCTATAAGGAGAAATCAAAATGGGACGAGCTCTAAAAATACAAAAAACAAACAACAGCATTTTAACTGACGCTGGATATCCAAACATGGGCAGTTTGACAGCACCGGTATATCCCAGTGTTGACACACTTAGCGACACTGAATATTTGGGTGTGGTTGGCGGATCACCCACTACCAGTACTGCAACCACAACCAATCCTGAAATTGCTTGCGTGGTAAACATAACTTTGGCAGATGCGACAACCACTGGTTCGGGCGCAGGAAGAATTATACGTCAAAAAGGCGCACACAAGTTCTTGGTTGCTTACACAGCATCAACCACAGCACTCAGCGTGGGTCTTATTGTTGGACAATCGTATCAAATTGTGTCATTGGGCACCAGTGACTGGAGTACCTTGATGAGTGGCACAGCCGCAGTAGGCAAGGTGTTTACTGCCTTGGCAGTAGGCGCTGGTAACGGCACAGTATATCCAGTTGGGCAATGTGTACTTTCAAATGCCGCCACTGCCAGTGCCGGATACATGAGCATTAGATTCAGCGTTGGTGACTCAACAGCAGTGTATGCCAGTTATATTACCAACAAGTGGGTACGTGATTGGACAGGCATGACCTATGGTAATTATGCAGATACCAACTATGGTACAAACACACAATCTAGCGAATTGTTTTACCCAACCAACTTCTTCACAGACGAAGGCACAGTCACATGGTCCGGTGCAGATGTTATTGCCGGTGCTCAATCACAAAACGGTTCATTACAATTGGCACAGGTAACCAGCGTTACAAGTTAATTTTTTAACCCAACCGCATCCTCCCAGATACATACTGGGGGGATTTTTTTATGACTGTGGCATTTGTATTAGGCAACGGCGTGAGCCGACAAAGTGTAGATTTGAATTGGTTAAAAACCCAAGGACAGGTGTACGGCTGTAATGCCATCTATCGCGAGTTTGTTCCGGATGTGTTGATCAGTACAGATCCACCCATAAGCGAAAGAATACAGCATGAAGGTTACAGTGCCCAACATGTTCACTACACACGCAAACCCTTGCCCGACACAGGTGCAAGAAAGATTGCACAACAATATTTTGGATACAGTTCGGGGCCGGCAGCAGTGGGGCAGGCTGCATTAGACCAATGTTCTGCAATATATTTGATTGGATTTGATATGGGACCAAATCGTACCGGGACATTCAACAATGTGTATGCTGGTACAGAATTTTATAAAAAAAGTTCGGCTGGCCCTACATACACTGGCAACTGGATTAGACAGTTAGTAACAATTGCAAAAGATTATCCTCGAGTTAATTTTTTTCGAGTCACAGGAGAAACCACAGCAGAAATTCGGGACCTGTTGGGCATAGCAAACATGACACATATTCCAATAAGTCAGCTAAAATACCACATAAATACCTCAAAGGACTGACACATGCCGATCACATTCACGCCAGGACTCACAATGACCCCGGGGGTTACTGTGGCAGCATCAAGTGTTTCTAATTATAGTGTACAGTTTGATGGATCCAATTATCTCACAACCCCATACTCTTCGGCATATAGTGTAAGTACAAACGCATTTACCATTACCAACAACGGAACAGCCACGGTATCGTCTACTAACCCGTTCCCTTAATAGTTTTTAATTTTTAGTTTCTTTGGTGAACTCTTGTTCCAGCAACAAAATTTTCCCCTGCACAGCATCTAGATTCACTGTGTTCCACAAACCAGGATGCATGGGCTTGGGCCATGTGCCAGCATCAATCCAGGCATAACCCAAGTGTTCATGGTTGAGTCTGGGAGTAAATTCTGTATCAACCACGCAAACCCAAGTATGATATTCAAATGCTGAATCTGCCGACGTAAACTTTTCTAGTGGTATCAATCTCAAGTAAGTGGGAAAGAATCCCAGTTCTTCAATGCACTCACGTTCCATGCCACCTAGCAATGTTTCGCCTGTTTCGATCTTGCCGCCAGGCAAGCCCCAAGCACCCGGATGCTTGTTGTCGTTTCTTAAAAGATAAAGATAGCGTCCTGTGTCCCTGCTACGGAACCACACACCCACTGCTTTCAAAGCACTAGACTCCAGGTGCCGCCGACATAAACACCTTGATAACTCTTGAGCCATTGTGTACCAGTCCATTCATACTGGATGCTGGTGGTGATATTGGTAACATATTGTATGGTATCAGCTTGAGCTATACTATTAAACACTACTTGCCAGAATATACCATTCCATTCAATCACATCATTGGCTGATGCTACTAATGGTTGTCCTGTATCACCAAGCCATGCTTCGGCAGGATATTGGTTTGTAGCTGATCCAGTGGGCTCGGTTAACAAATATCGTTGTCCCACAGCCGGCACAGGCAAGCCGTAACCGGGACCGCTGACCAAAGGATCAATAATGGCTGTGACAGGATCCAGTGTGTTTTGGGGCAAAGTATCTTGGTCGATATCATATATTAACAACCTGTCGTCGTTGGGGTTAATGGCCACGGTACCTACAATTACCGAATCGTCAGATTGAGTCAATCTGATTTGACTGATGCCAGGACGTAAAACACCATACGCACTTATCACGGCCGGCCATAACAAACTGCTGTCGGCAACAATTTGCGTAGGAGTTAGATCTTCGTTTGAGCCATTAGGCACAATTGTTCTACTCTGAATACATTGTATTTGGTTACCAATAACAACAACTTCGTAGTTCCAAGGAGTAACAATAACTCTAGTGCCCAACAACAAATCATTGTCTGTGACAGCGTTGCTCAAATCACCTTGTGCGTCGTACATGCTGGCAATCACACGCTCAACTACTCCTAGTTTCTTAACCTTGGCCGGTGCTGATATCCATATAGGCATGCTGAATTTGATAGTGGCCATGTCTATAGGGTTATCTGTACCAATTGGTACAGTTCTTGAAGTCCATGTCACACCGTCTAAGTCAACCACACTCAAACTGGTCCAGTCAATGTAGTTGTCTGTGCTTTGTATTTCTAAACTTGGATTAAACAAGGTCAGCAACTGTTCCAACAACTGCATTTTTTGATTAGTGTTGCTGGTCCAAATATCCAACGTAATACCCAGTTTGTACGGCACAGGCATTAGTCGTTCAACAGTAAATGCATTGCCTTGTGTGGTATTGTAGGTGTCAGTTTCGGTATCATATTCGCGTTGACGAACTTGAATTTTGTTCACGTGATACGGTTCTTGCATCCTGGGTCGATCATAATCCAAACTGCTAATATAAAAAGTCATCAAGGGACTTGCAGTCATTGAGTTGCGGCTGTTTTCTTGTATGATAACTTGTGCATTGCGACTGGCATCTCCATAACGAACTGGTACACGAATTAGTGCGGCATTGTTTACACCATCTGTTTCGTTACCATATTCAATTTGAAAGTTGCTGACAATCCGGGTAAACTGTAATAGGAAACGTCGGATTTGGGCATCATAGAAGAAGTTTTGACTCATTGTTTAACTCGATTTCTGGCCCGGTTGTGTTGGCGGATATGGTTTAGTATCTTGAAACCCTTTCTGGTCTCCGTTGTCGGCACGTGGTTTGAGTATTTGGCTAAGACTTTGACGACTGGGAATATTACCAAGATCTGTTGTGGGCACAGTGTATGTATTGTTAACAAAGCTGGAGCGTAAAGTATTGTTGGGTACTCCGTTGTTGAGATTGGTTTGCACTTTGTCCTCTATTTTTGCCCAACGCTGTCCCGAATAACGGAACAAGCGATTTGGGAAGTAATCTAATCTCAAACAGAAGTCTCCGGCCACAGCACCTAGCGGGAAAGAAACTCCGGTAGTAACTGGCAGTCCATTTGGCGGTATGCCATCTCCGGTTAGATAACCCACAGTATAACCATCTGATTTAGGTGTGACATTCATGCCACCTTGCGTACCGTCCACAGTGTCACCATCTATGGTAGTAAGTGATGTGGGGTTAGCAGGTTGTCCATTGTCTAATGTGGGTACAATATAAAACTTTTGTGTGTCGTACCCAGACAGCGGAACTTCAACATCGGCTTGTGTGAGAATAGCATTGTTGATTTCGTTGTCCTTGGTACGAGTTGAAAATACTTCGCTCTGAGTGGGCGGAGTATAAACAGCCCAATACTCGGTATTGGTAATATCCGTGTCAGCAGGTACATTTTTAAGGGCTTGGTAATACACATCACCCGAGTTAGTAACCCAACCCGTGGGATAAAAATTGCCATTGTCCCAGATGTTTTCCGACACAACAGGCTTCTTTAGTATGTCTTTGAACTCTTGGTTGTTGGTCATTGGGGTTGCTTTCACCCGCCATATGTGTGGCAACCATGTTTGGCTCATGCCTTCTGTAGCATAGTCAGCATCTTGTACCACGTAGTACCTGGGCAAAGGCTGTGGTATGTCCTTGTTTAAGGGATAGTAATCTTTTAAATTGGGTATTTCTAACACATCACCATTCATGATCTTGCGGCTCAAACTGTCAATCATGTCGTTGAAGTGGAAGGTTATGAACAACGTATCGTTGTTTAAGAACAAGCCAAACTGTGTTAGGTCAAAGTCGATGTCTTGGTGATTGTACACACCGCGCATGACGTAAATGTCCGGGTCGTAAATTCTGTCACGGTTTTCCAGCAACAGCAAGTCCTGTATGTGTAATGGATCTAACGTATCGTAAATCGGTTGAGTGGCATCGTAGTTGCTGGACAGCGCCGAATCTTCGCCACCGGTTTGCGGACCCATGTACTTGTGCAGAAAAATGTCAAGGCCGCCCACAGTATAGCGCTCACTTATGACGCGGTCAAGAAACTGATAATCTCGGGTCCGGTTAGGCCGGTACATACTGAGCCGTGGAATGGTAATTCTCCTAATAGTAATTTACAGTAGTATTTATGGGTAATACTTTCTGTTTACTTGACCAAAAACCCTAATTGTGCTATAATACACATTGTTCAACAAAGGAGTGAGTATGCAAGCACACAATTTTGTAATCAAGTACAGCCCAAAAGGTAGTACTAAAGCAATAGTCCTGTACGACAAGATAAAAGCCACGGAAAAATGGGTTGAGTACGCATTGGATGTCAAAGATATGCAAACCGAGTTGATGAGCACACGAGATTTAAAACTAAAATGGCAACTGATGGACGCATTGGAAGTGGCTGAACGCAAAAAAGCATACATGTACAAGCACAAAAATTATGACGTCAACCGAGCACTAAAATTATTTGATTTGGTAAAAACCTTACCAAAACGCAACAGTTGACCAAAAAATCTAAATCTGCTATAATTACACATAATTTGCAAGGAGCCCACTTTGAAAACAGCACTCAAACCCGTAAAACTTTTGAACCCACGTTCCAGTGACACCAATGTCATGGGCGGGGAACCTGTTTGGACAATACAACCTGCAGAAAATCGCATCAGCAGATTGAGCAAAGCGTTCTCCTGGTACAATTACTTTTATGGCAAAAAAGATGCCAGGGACATGATTGTAAACTACTTGGAAGCACATGACCGCAAGGCAGATGTACGCACCTTGCGTGGAATTCCGGATAGTGCCATACGACTGACCACAGGTTGGTTGTGCAGAATGAGCATGGTGGGACTAGAACTTAATGACTCTGAATTGCTAAAATTAGAAAATCACTTGAAAGAAATACTTGTAAGCAAACAACAAGAAGAGGCAGTGGTGGACGAAACAGCACCTGCACGACCCAACATCCAGGATCGATTGAGAGAAAAAGTAACTGAATGTGCCGGCGAGATTGACGGCATGTTTGATGAGTTTATCAGTAATGGTGCTAAAATGTCAGCGGACTACAAACCAATCACTGTGATACGTGGTAAAAATGTAGCACCACAAATGGTGTCAACTATTGCTGACACCTGGAAACGTAAACTTGCAGAGTTTGAAGCGGTGTTAGAGGGCAAGGATGCATTACTGGTTGAAGCCTACTCAAACTTCAGCAAAATCCAAATGCGTAATGTTGTGAAGTTTTGCGAAACTGTGATCAACGACTGTGGTGCTTATGTACAGATCAAGAAAGTGGAACGCAAGCCACGCAAGGTCCGGGCAGTGCCTCCAGAAAAACGAGCGGCCAAGTTCAAGCACTTGCTCACCTTCCCAGACTTAAAACTGCAAGGCTTGCCGGCCGCCAGCCTAGTGGACAAATCCGAAGCCTGGTTGTATGATACCAAGAAACGCAAGTTGATCCATCTTGTGGCAGACAGCCATGTGGGTGCATTTACTGTCAAAAGCAACAGCATAATTGGATTTAGTACTGTGGACAGTCTACAGCGAACTGTACGCAAACCAGCAGACATTGTTAAATCGGTGCAAACAGCAGGCAAGCCCGCGGCACGTAAGATCTACAAGGACCTGACCACAACGGAAACAGCGTTCAATGGACGTGGAACAGAGAACTTGGTGATATTGAAAAGCTGGTAAATATAGGGAACGGAGTTCCCTATGGCTGACAACACCCTGCCCGAGTTAAAGCAAAATCTCATTGAGTATTGCAAATTAACCATGGGCGATCAAATTATCGATCTTGAATTAGACCCTGCACACTACGAAGCGGCCTATCAACGCACAATTGGCACTTACCGCCAACGTGCTAACAACGCCTATGAAGAAGCCTACATCTTCATGGAGCTGATTCAAGACATGAACATTTACACTTTGCCACAAGAAGTGCAAACAGTAAGACAAATATTCCGCAGAACATTTGGCAATGCCACAGGCCCGTTTGCGTCAAACTTTGATCCGTTTGCACAAGCGTCAATCAACGTGTACCTCATGAACTTCAACGTGGCTGGTGGACTGGCCACGTATGACTTCTACAGTCAGTATGTGGAACTGGCGGCACGTATGTTTGGCGGATTCATGAACTACACTTGGAATCCAGTTACCAAAAAATTGCAACTGATTCGTGACCCAAAAGGCACTGGCGAAACTGTACTACTTTGGACATACCAAACCAAACCTGAGATTCAATTGTTAAGCGACTATCAAATCAGTCAGTGGATACGTGACTACATGGTAGGTGCTTGCAAGATGATCATTGGTGAAGCCCGTGAAAAGTTTTCAACTATTGCTGGACCACAAGGTGGCGGTAGTCTTAATGGTGCGGCCATGAAAGCAGAAGGCCAAGCACAGATGGACGCCAAGATTGAAGAGCTCAAAATGTATGTGGATGGCAGTTTTCCAATTACCTGGGTAATTGGTTAACGTCTATTCGACACAAATCAAAAATTCTGCTATAATACAAACATG
>Ga0114962_10002482_pt1 | contig 15353 bp, 31 predicted proteins | sample C_130820_MF_Meta_FD_87017 | JGI IMG/M metagenome (GOLD analysis project Ga0114962, IMG submission 87017) | Freshwater microbial communities from Lake Croche, Canada to study carbon cycling - C_130820_MF_MetaG | ecosystem: Environmental > Aquatic > Freshwater > Lake | place: Lake Croche, Canada...
AACCAGTTCACGGTTAGCTCGGCGGGATTGCTGACGGCACCGGGAGGGATTACCAATACGCCAATCGGTGCCACCCCCTCAACCGGTTCGTTCACGACGCTGAGCGCAACGGGCACCATTACCTCTACCTTGGCTACGGGAACGGCCCCGTTAACAGTGGCATCCACTACCCAAGTTGCCAATCTTAACGTAAGTCAACTTGTGGGAGCAACTTGGATTGCTCCCGGCACTATCGGCTCCACGACGCCAAACACGGGCGCGTTCACGACGCTGAGTGCGACGGGACTTCAGATTACTGGATCCGGCGGGTTACAACTTTTAGACCAAAACGCATCCGGCGATATTCTAAGCATTACCTATGCCGAAACTGCAGGAGGCGGCGGCGGCGGCGAAACACTGACGCTCGACATGAGGGGTGGTTACCGCACCCTGACCATCGGCGGCAACCTGACGCTGACGGGGAACAACACCGTTACCGCGTGGACTACTACTGGAACGCTCACGACCAACGGCGCGGCCACGTTCAAATCCTCGCTGACGGCCAACCTCGGCGCGGTCTCTCTCCGTGAAACGACTATCGCAGGTGCTGCCGCAACGACCGCGCTCACGATCACGCAGACGGCACGCACCTCCGGTAGTGCTCCGTACATCAAGTGGTCAATTCCCAACGACACGGGTTTGATGGCGTCGACGGAGGCACAGGGACTTCTTACTGTTAGTGGAACAAGGACGTGGGCAACAACTGGCACGGTGGCTACGCAACGGGAAATCCTTTTTGCTGCCCCGACTTACGCCTCGGCCTCCGCTTCCCAGACGTTCACTAAAGCCGCTACGGTAGCAATCTCTGGCGCACCTATTGCCGGAACCAACGCCATTATCACCAACTCCTACGCCTTATGGGTGCAGGCTGGTTTGGCGCAATTTGACGGCACCGTATCCGTTGCCTCCGGAACCGTAAGCCTTCCGGGTTTTTATCTTAATACCGATACTACAACTGGCCTGTATCGCATTGGTGCCAACAACATTGGCGTTGCCGTAAGCGCGGCAAAGGTGCTGGACATCTCCTCCACCGGCCTCGCGGTGACGGGGACGCTGAGCGCAACGGGAAACATGACGGGCGGAATTGGTAGCACTGGCACAAACCAGTCGCTCCTGACTCTCAACGGTGGTTCCGGCGCAGGCGGAAGCTCCATGTTGGTTTTGAGGGCAAACAGCGTTGATAAGGCATATGTTGGACTGGCTCCGGTTATTCTAGGTGGCACCACGCAAGACCTCCTGCTTTACAGCCCTTCCGACACGGTTAAAATCTACGGGGCAGGAACGCTCGTTGGCGTATTTTCTTCCACCGGCCTTGCGGTGACGGGGGCGTTGAGCGCAACGGGCGCGGTTAAATTTAGCAATTACGGTGCCGGTGCCGCCACCTTTGACGCATCTGGCAACATCACTAGCGTTTCGGATGAACGCATGAAGCGCAACATCCGCCCGTTTGCTCGCGGACTGTCCGACATTCTTGCACTTAAGCCAATCCTCCACGGATACACCGTTGCCAGTGGACTAGACCAAACCCGCGACGATTACGCCGGTTTCTCGGCTCAACAAGTGCAGCAATTCATCCCCGAGGCTATCGGGCAAAACAAAGATGGGATGCTGTCATTTTCTGACCGACCCATTCTTGCGGCACTTGTTAATGCTATTGCGGAATTAAACGCTAAATTAGAAGAATTACTGTCCAAATAAATTATTGTTTAATCTTGCCATTAAAAGATTAAATCGCATTTTAATAAATCGCATCCAAATCAATACCCATGAATGAAATGACCCAAGAACAAGCCATGCAGATCGTCGCCAATGTCTTTGCCGCCCACATGGGAAATCGCAAAGATCATGAGGTGCTCGCGCAGGCGTTTAACACGTTGACTGCCCTTCTGCCCAAGCCGCCCGAACCGGCAAAGTAATCTATGTTTGGCGCGTACTATTTCGGAGAAACAATCTTCGCAGGGGTCTTTCCGGTAACGACCTCACCCGCGCCAATCATTCCCGCTAGGGGGCTTCGACCCTCCAAGATACGGCGTATCCTGGATACGGGTAATCAGGAGCAGTTTGAGGACAACACCATGCAGGACTTGCAGGTGATCATAACCGCTTTGTCCCTGTTTCTTTAGACTTGTGCCCACCAACCCTAAAGAATACCCCCTAATTCCATGATTTCTTCGACCACCAATTGGACTCAAGCCACGATAACGTCTCTGCCGCAGACGATTACGGTGCCTTTTGTATTCACTAATACGTCCGATTTGTTGGTTCAAGACAGCCGTACCAGCCCCCCGTTAACGCTTGCCCTTGGCTCGGACTACACCGTCTCTGGTGGTGGCGGGGCCGTGGGGTCTATTGCCGTTGTCTCTACGGGGTCTAATGCGGTTCTTTTGGGTGAGATCATCACCATTTCCAGATTGGTTCCAGAAACCCAGACAACGGGCTTTGTGAACGGCGGGTTCCTTAACCCCGCCCAGATCGAAAACGCATTGGATAAACTTACTGAACAGACCCAGCAGATTGGCAACACGGTATCAAAGTCCCTTCAGTTCCAGAACGACGAGACTCTTTCCGGGGTAATTCCCCTTACCGCCCGGAAGAGCAAGTACCTTGCCTTTGACGCTAACGGAAACATTTCACTTGTGGCCGGTTCCCTGATTGGCAACTCCCCTTCGTTTCTTACGCTTGGCGTGGGCGCGGCGGCTCCGGTATCTGGCGGCACGGGTGGTTCTGTGATCATCACCCCGGTTCCGGCTTCTTCGACTGCGGTTGCCGCTGTTAACGTCCAAGGCTCGTTGAACGCTCCTGCGTCTACCGACCTCCACCCCAATGCGTTTCGTGATACTACCATCTTTACCCCTGTGGTAAATGGAGATGCTTACGCTTCCTACGATACCTATGCCACTCTTAGCGGTACCACTGCGCCCAACCATTTCTATGGGTATCAGGCCCGCATCGCCTATTCCGGTTCTGGTACCTTTGGCGGGCCAATGGCGGCGTTTGCCACTCTTAACATGGGTGTGGCTGGTACGGGCAGTGTGCCGTTCATGCGGGGGTTCTACGTCAGCAATCCATCGGTGTCTGGCGGTGGCAGTTGCGGTCAGTTTGACGGCATCTACATTGACCAGCTTTCTGCGGCCACGGCCAACAACGCCATCTACATCGCCGGAAACAACCGGCTGTTTATGGCGGGTGGTCAGATCCTTACCTCTGATTTGCTGGCAAACATTGAAGGAGCGACCACAGCCCGAGTGCAGGCTTGTTTCGATCAGACTTCCCAGACTGGTTATGCGGTAAAGAATAAGAACTCGACGGGCACTGGCGTTTGTTACGGCGTCTACAACAACGGTGGCACCTATCAGGGTGGTATCGTCCAAACCAACACTACGACTACCGCCTTCCCCACCAGTTCCGATTCCCGGCTTAAGGAGAATGTCCGAAATCTGGCTGATGTTGGATCTATTATTGATTCAATCCAGCCTGTCGTGTTTGACTGGCGGTGGGGTGGCAAGGATGCCCACGGCTTCATCGCGCAGGAACTTTATGCCGCCTACGCCCCCGCCGTTCATGTGGGCGAGGATGATGCGGATGGAAAAATGGAACGTCCTTGGGGTGTTGATTACTCCAAACTTGTCCCAATCCTTACCGCAGAAATCAAATCCCTTCGCGCCCGCCTAACCGCCATCGGTGCCTAAACTTCAACTAAACAACCAATCCTATGATCAAACAAGTCACCAGCGTCGGCGCAGCCGCCTCCACCATCGTTACCCCTTCCGGCTACACCAAGATCCTAACCATCCAGAACACTGGCTCGGGCAACGTGCGCCTGTCCCTTGATGGTGTTAATCCCCCCACGGCGACCACCGGCTACAAGCTGGTTGGTTCCACTGGTGCGCTTACCCTGATTCTTCCAGGTGGCTTTACGCAGCCCAAGATTCAAGCGATCCTTGAAAGTGGCACGACCACCACCTTGGACATCAACACCAACGACATTCAAGCTACCTGATGATGAACATTGGAGACGTACTGCTTAACGCTGGGTCTGGCGGCATCATTGGCGCGTTGGCGTCTATTGGCACCGGCATTGTGTCGATCTTCCAGAGCAAGAATCAGTTCGTCCACGATGAGAAGATGGCGGCAATCAACTTGGATCTCACCAAGTTGCAGGGGCAGTTTGCCAAGGAACTGGAAGAGGCAAAGTTTAAGTCCCTGATTGAGTCGGACAATTCCACGGCGTTCACGGCCAGTCAGGTGTCGGCAAACCAATCCACCATCCCTTGGATTGATGGTTCGGTTAAGCTCTGGCGGATGTTTCTGACAATCTTCCTGATGTCTATGACCTCTTACTTTTATTACGCCACACAGGACATGGACATGAAAAAGTTTATCATTGCAGCCATCGTCGATCTTACTGGAATTTGTGTGGGTTGGTTCTTTGGTTCCAGACAGATGGAAAAATTCATCGCATCAAAGCCAGCCTAAACTACACACACTATGATCTACGTTATTATCTACGCCGTCTCGATTGTTGTCTCTGCCGTTGTTGGCTACTTCGTTGGTTCCAAGAACCCCTGGAAGAAAGTCGCGGCCAATGCTACCGCTGCTGTTGAAAGCAAACTTGGGTCATGAATAATGACGCCAGTAAACACATACTTACTCAGGTCGCGGCGGTGATTAGTGGTACTGGCGCATTGGCTTCTTGGATTGAGACAGCCGACATTTGGCTAAGGATCATTGCCTCATTGATAGCAATTGTGGTCGGCCTTTTGGCTATTATCGATTGGCGCAACAAGCGCAGGAAAATCAGGTTCGATTAGACGGCGGAACCCCTAAAGTTTTCGGCTTTTAGGGGTTCCTTGGGTGAGGGTTCAACCTCTGCGCAGTTACCAGAGGATTACTCCAGTGGGTGATTTCTCTCTTCAAATAATTGTTTATGTTATATAAACACCGCCTGTCAAGCGGGTTATCTACGGCAACGAGTTCACAGCCTTCTCGTATTTGAACCAGTTGACATCCAGTTCTGCCGCCAACAACGACTCAAGGTTTGTGGCAAACCAGTGTTCCCGTTGGTAGGGGGCGTCTGGATCACTCCCCGGCTCGTCCGTATTCCCCGGTAGCCGGTTCTTTTCAAAGGCGATATCAAAGGCGTCTACCTCTGCCTGCTTGATGCCGCGATGCTTGCACAGGCTTACCTCAACAAGCTCGTGAACCGCCACCAGGAGTTCATATCTCCAGTCGGTCATCCTTGATACGGTGATGTAAAGAACGCCTTTCTGGGTGTACCAGTCGCCAACGGTGGGGTACCGCTGACGGCTGTGCGCGATCGTTTTGATTACTATCTTCATTCTTTGTCATCCTCCCCGCATAAGCTGTCCCAGATGGTTATAATGACCCAGCCAAGGATGGCAATGGCATCAAGGAACTTGTTCCAGATTCTGTTGATCAGGTTCATGGGGTATTACCACTTCTTTGCTAATTTTCTTTCCCGGCGCAACGCCCACCCCGCTTTCGCGGCAATGGATCGTTTGCGGGAGGAAGCCACCAGCCGCACACGGGCGCGACAGAGGAAGTTTTTAAGGATGTTTTTAATCAAAGTACAACCCCTTCCTTGAGCATTTCAGATCTCACCAGCCGGGATTGATAGCCGATCTTTCGGGCTTGGTTGTAGACCGACTGTTCCGAGATCCCCAGTTGATGGGCAATGGCGGCAACGGTCACTCCTTTGTCCAGTTGGTCAACGATAAGTGGGCGGTGTTCGGCCAGTTGGGATTTGGTGCGGTGCGGATTCTTTTCTTCGTTCATGGTGATGTCGGGTATGTTATTGTTAACTGAGTTCTTTCTTCTTCTTTGCGGACAACCTTAACTTGGCTGACCTCAATTTTCGTTTGCTCTGGGCCGGCGGTTATTTTGTCCAACCGGGAACAACGCTTGAGAGAGATTTGGCCAGAGCTTTATATCGCGGGCCGTCTATTACTTTTAAGACAATGTGAGGGTGATATTTAGCCATACGCCGAATCTTGGTTTTGCTTTTTGCATCCATCCAGCCCTTGACCTCGTGGTATTCAATGCCGTCCGCCGTAACCTCAAAATCAGGCAGATAAGACAGAACCCCTCGTTTGATGCCCGGAAACCAGAAGGTTGTTGGCTCATGCCGCCAGGACTTGATTTGTCCATTGGTCTTTAGCCATTCCAGATAACGTCCGTAATTGGCCTCCCAGCTACTTCTGGCAAAAAACCGTTGGTCGCCTAATTCTACCCAGCCCTTGGTTCCCCGCGTGTATAATCGCTGAGATTTATAGAAACCCATCTTATGGCGCGTCAGGTTGCCCTTAGTTGTAACGTGCTCCCGCGAGCATTCGGTAGAACAGAAAACTGACCGTTTTCCGCGAGACTCTGTTGCAGCGATGTTCGCGGCCCACCGCTCAAATGGCTTGCCGCATTTTTCGCAAATTTTTGTCACCATTTTCGTTCTTGGGTTATGCGCTTGGTTTAAAATCATAGTCCGCTTTCCCGTAAATGACGCCGCGCATTTCTGACGGCAAAAGTTTTGCTGATAACTCGGGCCTTTGCTGTGCTTCTTGGGCATAAACGGTTGTCCACAACTCAGACACTCTTTCATTCCTTCCATCTTGGGAGCGGGTGCAAGACCGTGGAGGTGGAGGAAAGATTCGCTGGCATTGGGGAATAGGGTTTTAAGGTTCATTGGCGTCCAACAACATTTGCACACGCTTCAATTTCTTTAGCGTTGTGCCTGACATCCGTTGTGCGCGGATGAATTTAAACCCAATAAAATGGGTGACCTTACCCTTTATCAGGGCGCGGACAAAGGGATTCATCTTTAGATCCAGCCATTGTTCCATGCGATTACGGAAGTCTTCGGCTGAGTCGCGCTTCTTGCTTGAAGCCTCACGAATGAGTTTAAGTTGTTGTTTAGTCATTTGGCACCCCCACGGGCGGCTTGCTGGCGGGGCCGGTCGCTTGTCGGTCGCTTGTCGGTCGTTGGTCATGGTGATGCTATGGGTTGGAGTGGGGTGCGGGTGTAGTAGTCCTTGAAGGTTACCTTGGGATGGCGGTCGGCCCACCAGTTGAAGGGGGCTGCCACCAGAAAGGCGATTGGCCATGCGGCGATCATGGCAATAGCGGTTTCGATTTTCATAAATTCCTTTCACTCCCCGCTAGTGGCGGGGCGGGTGCGGGTTAGGTGAACGCCAACTGTGGCGCAGTTGCAGATGCGTGGATTTTTTCTCTCATGTGCGTGTAGCGGGCGAGGCCGGAGCCGTCGATTGAGTCAGCCCCAAGCCCCTCAAAGTATTCGAGGCGTCCCGGCGTGTTCACCCGGCCAACGTGAACCCACTTGCCGAGAGCCACCGCCGCCTTAATGCAGGCTTTGGCGTGCGGCCCCATCTTCCAGTCGGTGTCGCCACCGATGAACACCGCATCAATTACATCCCACGGGATAGGCAAATTCTCCTGCCCGTTTTGGCAGACCAACGCAAGGGGCCAATTTACCAGTTCAAGTATCCATCTATCGAAAACCTCTAATGTCCTGCGGGCATCACCCACAACGTCAGGGACGGCGACGAAGCGGCAGAGGTCACGCCGGGGCAACTCGCGTTGCAGCAGCGAGCGAAAGCCCTTCGCGTTGAATTTGGAGAACGCGCCGTTATCTATGGCAAAATGCTGTTTCGGTTTCTGCGGTTTGTAGCGCGTTAGAGGTGTTAGCAACTGCTCAACGGCCATGCCGCCGAGTTCGCGGGCGCACTCGTCGAGGTCTGTGGGCGTGTCGAGCATGACGATCATCATAAAGTTGCCTCCGCTCCGCGCTGTCCGTCGTTGGTCACGGTTACGCGCACGCATTTGTTTTCAGCCAAGTTCGCCAAAAACCACTCGGCGAGAGCCTCGTCGGTGCTCTCGGGATGGACTATCGAGTTCAGCAGACACCCGTGAAGGTGCTTAAACCTCACCGCTAGCGAATCGGAAAGCCCGTCCTGATCCGGCGCACCACTGAACCACAAGCGAACAGTGTAGGTGTGCCAGTGGGGGCAAGCAGCTGCGCCGAACCGCATCGGCAGGTGATGGGAGGCGCGGAACGTGAAGTCCCGAAACGTCAAGGTGCTCACGTCGTCCCTTTCGCGTCCCCGTCCGCCACCAGCGGGGCGGGCGCGGGAGTGAGGGCGGCTTTCAGCCGCTCCACCAACTCGTCGGAGCGGGGCGGGGTATGTTCGGGGGTGTTCATAGTCTAGTCCTTGTCTTCTTTGAGCTTGTAGTCGATAAAAACGATGAGACCCCACGCGAGGGTAAGTAAAAATAAGACGACCCCCGCAAAAGCTAAAACGTAGTAAACGCAAGTTGTGGTGTTCACGGCTGGGGCGGAAGATTTTTTTCAATAAGATCGATAGCCTGGCACACGAGGTTTTCAAAGCGACCCGACTGTTCGTGGAGCTTGCGGTTGATTTCCCATAGGCCCGCGTTCTGTTCCTCTAGCTGGCTGATTTTCATCAGCAGCTTTTCGACGTTGCGCTCCAACTCGGCGGCGCGGGGCGGGGTTGCGGGGGTGTTCATGGTTGGGTGGGGTTTTCGTTCCCGTCTTCGTCGATATCAATCGGCTCGTCGGGTATGGAATCTGGGTCGATCATGGGGTGATGCGGAATAATGTTTTCCTGCCAACTCCCGTTACTCGGCCTTTCCACATTTCCAATGTGCCATTAGACACCATTGAATAAAGTTGGTCATCTGCCGTTGAACGGGGAATTTTATATTTGGTGGAGTAGTCTTGAACCGAAAACCACTCGGTTCCTTTTGGGCAACGGGTGGCTGCGATGATCTTGTCGAGTTTTTCCCAAGGGCTAGTAGGTTTGGATTTCTTTAGGGGCATAGAAATTGTCTCCAATTCTGGTCGTTTGCCAAGCCTGATATGTGCCGTTTTCAAAAATAACTCCCGAAACCCAGCCGTTGTTGTGGCGCAGTTTGGCGGTCATCCTGGAGTTGTACGGCATATCGGTTTTACAGAGGCATCCAATGCCACGCGCTTCTTTCTGGCCGTCATCAGACTCAACAGGGGTAACGTCAATGGCGTGGGTGTGTCCGTAGAAGCAGTGGCGGTAGACCCTTGCGTGAACGGCCCCGGCATTACGGCCTGAGGCGTAGCCGTGGATGGCCTTTAAATGGCCGATGCGGAGAACGCCAAGGCGGGAGTCGTAGGGGAGCATGGTGGCCTTACAGCGTTTGATTAGTTGGTCGAATTTCTTGCAGCCGTCTTCCGCAAAGTCCCGGATGACTCCCACGGCAGAGCTTTGGAGATCGTAAATCCGTTCATCATGGTTGCCGCGCAAAAACTCGTTGCGCTCACCTTTGTCGTAAAACTTACGCAAAAACTCATAGCCCATTTCCCAATCGTCGTGGAGGCTTGCCGCCTTTTCATCGTCAGACGCGCCCTTGCGAAGGTTTCTGAAGTCAAAGGCGTCCCCTAGGTGGATTCTTACCTGTGGCTTGTAGTCTTTGATGAAGGAGAGGATGGCTTCCCCCGCAATCGGGTCGATCATGTCGCCGTGATTGTCTGCCCCGATAACGAATCTAAGTGGTTTCATGTGGTTTGGTTTTTGCCCATCAGGTGTTTAATGACATCGTCGATAAACAACTCTCTGGCGACTTTGATGTGTTTACAAAACCTTCTTTGGCCGGTCTTTTTGAAGAGCGGGAGGGAACGGCAGACATAATCCCGGCAGGAACATTCCCCAAGGGTGGTGTTGCTGAACAGATCGACCATGTAGGTGTCATCTGGGTTGGTGGCAGACGGTACGGTGTACCGGCCAAGCTCACCGTGGACTGGGTTTGCTGGTATCATTTTCGGCGTCCCATTTGGCTTTTAGGTGGGTGTAGATCTTTTCCAGCTTGGAGTCCTTGAGGGCGAGCCGATACGCGCTGTTGGCGTTTAGCGATCCTTCCTTGGACGGAGGAGTGAGCCATCCATTGGCAATGGCTTCCTTGGCGATTTCTTGAGCTTCTTTGTTGGTCATTTGAGTAATCCTTGTTCTCTGGCTTGTATGGGGTGGGTGTGAATCCAGTCGTGGCAGTGGCGGCAGACCGGAAGCCATGTGGCTTCGTTAAGGTAGTTGCCGCCCAGTCTGCCTTTTAGGTGGTGGACATCTTGTGACTCGGCCAACGTACAAAGTTGGCACATGGGAGTTGCCTCCAGGAAAGCCTTTCGCTTGACCGCATAGATGCGGGATTCTCGTTGGCGTTTGGCTGACATCTTGCGGAGTGGGGTGCGTCTAATCATTGTGAATAAGCCAAGTTTTGTCGGTTGTTTCTTTAACCACCCGGAAGGATCTTGGCGCGACGTATGGCGTAAACGCGATTAGGGGGGGCGGGGTTGGAAGTTGTTCCTTGGGCTTTGCTTCCTCTTTTTCCGGCTGGGCTATCGGCACGCCAAACAAGTCCAACTCCATTGGTTTCTTTTTCATCAAGTGGTTTTTGGTTTTTCATGGGCCGCACTTAGCCATTTCGTTAATGATAGTATGGTGGTGGACGGGTTGTAGTTGGTTCCACGGCATATCCTTATGGATAAAGTCTGGGAAGAACTCCCTCCATCCGGTGGGTTCCGGTGGCGGGGTGTAGGTTGGGGCTTCCTTCTTGGTTCCAAACCGTTTCCATGTGCTGGGATCATCGTCGTACCTCCCCTGTGTGTACCAGTTGGATGGCTTGGGCACCAGATCATGGCCTTGTTCCGTAAATCTAAAGCTCGCGGGCCAAGTGTTCACGCTGTCGGCGAATTTGGCCGTCCGATCCATCAGGTAGCTATACTCCACCTTGCGTAGGGCGTTGGCTATGGCCCGCAGTGCCTCTTCCTTCGCCACCTTGAGGGGATAGACGGCGTAGATTTTCTCTGCCACGGTCATGCCTCCTGGCATCATTGAGGGGTGGACGGTATCGACCTCGACGCACTGGTTGTGAACCCACACGGCAATGTTGACGATCTCGCCTGAGGTGAGCTTGCGCCCGTACTCGTTGCACTTCTCCGTGCAGACTGAAATCAGTCTTTCTTTGAAGTTCATGCTAGTTGGTACTCCCAGATAACGCGGCCATTGGAGCCGGGGCGTTGGCTGCGCTTGTGGTTGCCGGTCTGAACAATGACCGAATCCTTCATCAGGGCACGAACCGCCGCCCCAATGACGTTGTGGGAACTGATGTCGGAGAAATCCACATCGTCAACGTATCCAGTCTTGTTATGGGTGAGCATGGCGATCATGCGGATCTTGCAGGACGCCATCATTTCGGGCTTCTTGTCTTCAAAAAGGCGGAGGATGCCATTCAGCACCATGTCCACCTGACTGTCGCTAATTTTAGTAGTTTCCATTTTCGGATGGGGTTAAAACTGATGACCACTGCAAGGCCATCGCGTCGGCGATGCCTTGGTAAGTCTTTGACCTTAATCTTGCACGCTCTGGGCCGGGGGCCGGCCTTGGCGAAGGCATCCCGAACCGTCCCAGACTCCTCACAGGCGATTAAAACTCTCATTTTTGGCCGGATTGTATGCCTTGAGGTACTGCCAGACTCGGTTGATATGGAAGAACGCAACCCAAGCCTCGCTAAGGGCGTCCCTGTCGTACCAGACCGCCTCTACCCTCCCCGGCTCTGTCGTGGAGATGTAGACGTTTACCCCGCAGACCTCGGTGTCCATTTCGGTAATGGGGCCAAAGTTGGCAACATGATAGGCTGCAATCTGGAGGATCTGGGTGTCGTAGGACTCCACCTTTTTCCCTGCGATGGTCTTCCTAGACTTGAAGTCTAGGATGCCATAGCCCTTGGGTGCCTTAAAGGCGGCGTCGGTTGTCCCCGCATAGCCCACCGTCTTGTTAACCAAGCGCAGTTCATGGCCGGTAAACGTGATCTGGTTGGCCTTGACCCACTTGTCCACCGCCTCGACGTAGACGGTCATGGCTGGGTCGAAGGGTTGCCCCTGGAAGTGCTGCTCCAGCGCAAGGTGGATCTCGGTTCCTAGGTCGGCGGCGTCCCCCACCTGTTCAAAGGCTTTTTCAATGACCTTTGAAACAAAGATTTCGGGGGCGAGGTTTTGGTCGGTCTTTTGGGCCGCAAGCGCGACCTGTTCGATCCTCCAGCGGTCAAGCCCACCGTTAGAAATCGCCTTTAGGACGGTTGTAACGGAGGGGTATAGGCCAAGTTCGCGGGCGTCCTTAATGGTCGGGGCGCGGTCTTTGCCGTTCTTTCCGACCAATGTGTGCCGAGAGTTTCCCTCGGCGTCGTACCAGTGAGATGAATTTTCCATAGGGGGTGTGGTTTAGTACGGGTTTTCGTTATGACCTTCGAACTCATCCATCCCCGCTTTGACCATTTTCGCGTACTGGGCAATAGTGGTCGGGTTGATGGAGGTGTCGGAGGCGATCAGGATATCGACAGCCAGTTTGAGGCACAGACCGTTCCTAGCCCCGTCAGCACGGTCATTCCCTTGGCTTTTGGGGGCGTTTGACGCGGTGGAGTGGGTCTGGGTAGCCCCAGTGGTCTGGGAGGGCGAGAAATTGGCCGATTCGGGCTTGCCGATCTTCAGCTTGCTCATGCCTTTTGGGCTGGTGCCGGTGATGTCGTACGCAACGGACGCGCCCACCTTGAACGGTGAGGCGTTCGACTTGTGGTTGGCTTCTCCAATAGTGCCGTCATCGAGGCAATACTGAAACTTGTACATGGTGCCGAAAGAACTCTCGAACGTGCCGAGACTCTGAATGTCAGTGATGGTGGTAAGTTTCATTTTTTGGTTTGGTTTATTACTATCAAATTTCGTGGGCGGTCTTGTGCTTCATCTGGTCGAGGCGATCCAATTCGTCGATTTCGGCCTCGGTGGGGTTGACTTGCGGCACGTCGTACAGTGCCTCCTGGAGCAGGAGTTGCTGCGCGTCCACCGTCATCAGGTGATGGGACAACGCGGCCAACTCTGCAAGGTATTCACGCTCCAGTTTCTCAAACTCGGCAATGCCGGACACATGGGTATAGGAACCCATCTGCATGGATTTATAAATGCCGATGGCGCGGCCAAAGTATGTGGGGTAATCGATCATTTCTGTGCCCTTTCAATGATCCATTCGATCTCGTCAGTGGAAAGGGTATCGGTCAGGTCTACGCCGGTCTTTGAATCCCTCGCGGATTCGATATAGATTTCGCCGGAATAACCATTGCTTGAAGAGGGTTTTTCGCCCTCGATTTCGACCCAGATTTCCGGGCCGTTTTCATCCCGTTCTAAAGTGAACGAGAAAGACTTGTTTATTGATTTCATGGGGTAGGAGGATGCTCGCAGAGTATCAGAATATTTTTGTGTGAGAAGGAAAATCTGAAACTATTTTCATCGGGGAGTTTCGGCGCACGTTAGAATTTGATTTGCTACAAATATTTCCTGCGGCGTTGGGACTTGCCTGTGCTCCGCTCGCGCCACCAACCGCTTCAAAATCTCGACCATCAGCGGGGCGTAGTCGTAACAAGGCGGCAAAGACTCCAGCGTGTCATCAATATCTGTCGCCAGCTCGCGCACCGAATCAAAGGGTGTTGGATTTTCTTCATCCGGTTCTACGTTCGCCCAAAATGCGGCGGCACCAGCCATGATCCGCAACTCCTCCAGGACAGGTGTTTTGGGGCGCGTTTTCATGGGTGAGGCTTTCACAGGGCACCTCCCTTGGCGTCTAAGAACCGGCGCAAACCCTCGGCGGCGATTTCCGGCTCAGTGGCTTTCAAGGCCCAGTCCACAAACTTTTCATCTTTCTCCCAATCCCAACCGGCAGACTGGGCGGCATCAAAAGCGGCCTGTGTGTGGATAAGGGATTTCGGATTATTTTTGGCATAAGCGCGGACAGCGCGTTCAAACATTTTTCTAACAATTTCGTTTTTCATATGGGTATTAGTTGCTGAGCTTAGACTGAAATCTTTTGAGGTACGTTATCGTTGCCTGTTTCTGGGCACCGTGTGGCCCGCCGTTATGAATCCGCGCCAGCGTTGCCATATCGTTCGCACGCCATGCTTGCGGCGCATAGCGGTGGAGATAGGCCGATACAACGCGCTCGGAATAGTCCAATCGGGCGCAGTCTTTGTAGTCTCCTGGAACCCCTGAGTCTTGCCAATATTGCCGATGTATGGAAAGCGGGCCTAGGGCTTTGCCATGATCGCCCAAAATGGGGCCAAGTCTACCGCCTGTTTCTACCGCATGAAGCGCGTGGAAAAAGGAAGGAGCCGGGGCCGCAGCGCACGTTAACGCTGGCAACAATAGGATTAGGAAAATCGTTTTCATGTCATCAAAGCAAGTTGAGCTTCGCTGTCGGAAAGGATCATGTCGCAAGACATATCCAAATAAGCATGGCGTCCTTCTCTGGGATTAAAACAATAGAGGAGTTTTCTCCCTGATCTACTGACAAACGGTTCCTCTGTTCCGTTGGAAGCAGGAAGCCATATGTCGGCATTAGAGGCGCAGGCGTTGGCAAATTTCCATTCTGGTATCAGTCTCATTTCGTTAGTCCTTTCAACTCTGCTTTAATTCTGCGGGCATCTTCACCTTTCCACGTTGAAGCGTTACAAAGAAAGTAAGCTATGATAGTACGCGCCGAATCATTACCACAAAAATCATCTGGCCTTTGAAGCCAACCAAGCGCGGCAATGTAGGGGACAGCACCGAAATATGGTTTAGGCCAGTGGGTGCGAATGTCGGCGGCAATTTGAGACAATGGTCGAGGGGTATGTTTCATTTTAGTGTTTTTTGTAGGTGATCGAAAAGACATCTTTCTTCCAACAAGCGCGGCACGTCAGGCATTTGTTTCCCTGCGAACTAGAAGGACAGGTAAAGCCTGCTTTGCCAGCACCCGATACGGTGCAACCGGTGCGAAGCGCGACAGCGTCAGGCGTTGGCCCGTCAAACATAAAGGCCGACAAGCGCACGTTTAAATTGGCAGGAATGACATTGCCCAACGCCAGGAACTGACTCACAAACCCATATTCACGGGTGGGTAACCAGTGTTGTATATCGGGAGTTAGTTCGCAAACCTTGGCAATATTGGCAAGATGCCAAACTCCCTGCAAATCGCCGGAATCATGCCAGCGAAAAAAGCCGGAACTTTCGGTCATATTGATTAAAAGAGCCATAGCGTCCACCCACTTAGGATGGGTTAAACCTTGAAACCTTTTCTCCAAACAGGTTTGCACGTTGGGAAAGCCGTATCGACCTTTCAACGCATAGCATGAGGAGCAAATGGATCCTTCAACCTTTGCCAGTTTCGCGCCAGTAATACAGCGCGAAGCTGGAATTGAAGTTGAATGACACGGCATTTTTC
>Ga0114962_10002483_pt1 | contig 15350 bp, 20 predicted proteins | sample C_130820_MF_Meta_FD_87017 | JGI IMG/M metagenome (GOLD analysis project Ga0114962, IMG submission 87017) | Freshwater microbial communities from Lake Croche, Canada to study carbon cycling - C_130820_MF_MetaG | ecosystem: Environmental > Aquatic > Freshwater > Lake | place: Lake Croche, Canada...
TAGTATTCTAGTATTATCATACCACCTTTACCGATAGTAGTAGTGCCACCACCTGCACCCACTGTAATATTTTTTATTAGTTGCTTGGGTTGTACGTGTATATATGCTATTGCTGCTCCACCAGCACCACTTTGATAATCACCGCTCTGTCCCGGTAAAAAACCGTCGGGTGATAATTGATACGTATTATTAATACGTAGATTGTGAAAAAGGTTAAATCCTTGATTTGCTATTGTTGTAGATGTTGAAGAACCTGTAAACACAAGACCGCTTGCGCCTTGGTTTAAAATTGCAGAACCGCCAACCGCTTTACTATCTATGCCTTTACCACCTGTTACACTTATTAATGAACCAAAAAATGTAGAACCTCCATTAGCTTGGCCTTTGTCGCCGGCGCCACCTGCAACAGCATATACTTTCAACCAGTTAACACCTTCTGGTACAGACCAACTATATGTACCAGGCTGCAAGAAAGCTTTATATCCTTTTTCAGCATAAGGAACTTGGGGTATATTAACTGTAAGCTCATTAAATTGGTTTAATTTAATGGTGCTATTATCAATTTTAATGGACAGAGTACCGTCTGCCGTTGCGTACACTCCGGATCCCACTTTTACACCACCGGCTGATGCGCTCGTAGCAACCGGGTATGTAACATTACTTGTTACTCGTGGTAAATTTACAGATAGTTTATTATTACTATTAAACAATATTGTGTCATTATCGATCTGTGCATTAATTGTCGGTAAACCGTTTAATACACTATATGTAATGGCCACTCCTGACCCCGCAATATATGTAGCTTGATTACTACTATTAACTATCTGTGGTATTTGAGCTACTAATTTATTGTTTACAAGTTGTATTGTAATGTTGTCAATTGGCACTGATAATACGCCAGCAGTATTAATAGAAAGACCACTGCCAATAACGACACCGCCTCTTAAAGAAGATGTCGCTATTGGCAGTGCCGGTTGATTGTTGACTACATAACTACTAAGAGTACTAAAATTTGAATTAATAGTCTCTCTTGAATAGCCTATACAATCAGTAGGCTGTATTGTAGTTAGAGTAAATGCCATGTGTGTTACGCGCTTGCTGGATTATTTTGTGCCGCGCGAGCTGCTTTTGCTTTTGCTATTTGATCTTCATGCGCTTTTAATTGATCATCATCCATTTGATGATATTGCGGAGCGTTTTGTTGCTGTTGTACTTCTCCAGCGAGGTCTGCAGCAGCAGTAGCATCGTTAGCTGCTCCTTGAGCTGTTCGTTGCGCTGTTTGCGCAGTCTGTTGAGCACCTTGAGCATTTCTGTTGGCTTGACCAGCTTGTGAGCGAGCTGTATCTATACGCTGCGTATCACCAGCGCGCGTATAATCTTTACCTTGGCCAGCCTGTGCACCAACGCCAGCGTGTAATGAGTTTGCGGATTGCAGCTCACCTAAAATTTTTGTAATAATACCTTTTGCACCAACCGCGTTCTTCATTGCCATTAAACTACTTTGCAAATCATTGATCCAAGCGCCAGCATTATCAGATCTATTTGCACCTGCCATATCTCTAAATGTTGTATCAAAGAAGTTGTTAATCTGACCACCAGGCCCTCTGCTGTGCACAATGTCCCAATCTTTAAGGAACGCTGGGTCGTTCAATATAGCCGCTAAAGATTTAGATTGCTGTGTAAGTGTTTTTAATTTTGCGTAAAAATCGCTAGCTGCATGTTCGTTAGCCGCGTTGCGAGCACCCGCGGTATTGCCTGTAAGTTTATGCATACCCTGGCCAACATATCTCATTGCGTTTTGCAAGAAATTTGCTTCATTAAGCTGTTTAAATATTTCTTGATCGCTTACGTTACTATTTACGATAGTAGAAGCGTATGCTAAAGCCGCGTCTTTTTGCTCATTTGTTAATTCTCTATTTTGTAAAATAGAGCTTACAAACGTCGTGAGTAGAGGTTTATTAGCGTGGCTTAACTTGTTATTTTCGACAACGAGTCTTGCTTTTGATGGTAGATTACTTTGCTTAGCGACTGCATTGTAGCGCGCAGCTAATTCGTTTTGGATTTTGGATGCTTCGAACATATACGTTTATTTATTCGAGAATCTTGACTTTTATCTGGAGGATTACTTGAGTTTCCAAATATAATATCATAATTATCACGAAATTGCTGTGAAAAACAATTTCGCGGTTTATCTCCTTTACCTGCTTGTTTATTCTGCATCATATAATGCTTTATACAATTCTTTAATAATGCTATTATTATACTTGATAATAGCAGATTCGTGTGATGGCAGTTCTTTTGTTTGCTTAACGTCAGATAGAGTATCTTTTAAATCAGCCATATTTTTAATTATATTACTATAATATTTTATTAGGTTATCTCTCCACTCCGAGTGCTCTTCGTTATTATTAGAATTAAAAATAGACATAGATTATATATTAAATGATTTTATCATCATAATCTACTAATACCTCCCAGCTGTGAGGGAAATGTATTTTTGCTAAATCAGATATAAGATTTGCAATATAACGTGTCTCGTATTGTGTGTCTTTTTTGAGACGTAGTTTACATACTCGCGCAAAAGCAAATAAGCTACCCGACCAAATCCATTCTGTATACATATTCTGAGGTAGAATCATTCGAGCTTGTTCAGCGCAGACTTCCATGTCAATCATAGCGTGATATAGTTCTCTACACATATTTACCACTGCTTTAGGTTGACATTCTTCTGCAAATTTAAAATCAACAAATTCATCATCATAACTCCCTTGTTTTTTATCTGGATTCTTTTTTCTCCATTTTTCAGGAAAATAAAATTCGGGTTCACTATCTACATAGCGACGCGACACTTCATTCCACACAAGACCTACTTGATGCTTGCCAAGCTGTCGAGCAACAAAGATTGGAGCTTTGATTCTAAATTGAAGAGAGCAATGACCGAAAGGTGTCCAGTGGTTTTCACGAGCGAGAAAACGAATTAATTTTTTATCTTTATCTTTTAATTTATAGATAGGGTGTTTATAGACAGTTCTTGTTTCTTCTATATACTCTTCTTGGTAGTCTATAATATCAAGTTGAGATTGTTTATCGAAAGATACTCTTGCAGCGTTAGCAACTGTAAGATCACTGCCCATTTTATCAACAAATTCGACATTCATTGCAATTTTTAGATATACGCAATAAGAGAGTTAGGAGAGTTAGGAGACACTATTCCGTGTGAGTTGTAAATTGTAGTTTTAGGTAGAAGGTGTTGGTTTTCTTGAATAGTGCCAAAGCTTTGAACAGGTGAGCTGTTATGTGTGTTAATAGTAGTTTCTGCTTGGAAAATTGCTTGTGTGATTGGTGTTAGGTAGATACTCTGATTGCTCGAAATAGGTGTTATTGTCATATTACGTTGATAATTATATGTACTATTTTTTTGTTTTCAATGTTTTTTCTACACTTGATTTAAATAATAAATGCTTTGCGTTGAGAGGGCCTGGTTTAAGCTGCTGGTCGTTTGTATCGGTATTTGTTTTGTTTTGTTTTGTTTTGTTTTTTTGATATTTTTTAATCTCAATATCAAGTATGTCATCAAATTTACTCATTTAACTACTTAATATAGATTTTTATATGAGTGCCCTATAATTATTACAAATATATATATGAATAATGTTTTTCATAAAATGGGTCTGCCGCATCTTGCAAAAAATAGCCCAAAATACAACATTGTGTCTAGTGACATTGGTGTTATTACTGCAACTGATACTAACACGTTTGTTGGAGTACAGACACTTTTTACATCTTTAAAAGAAAAAATAAATTTTATTTGTTACGACATAGGGTTAACCCAAGATGATGTAGAGTGGGCTAAAGAAAATAAAATGGAAATACGTAGTGTAGATTACCCTGAAAGAATTAAAACCTTGTCAAAGTGGCAGACGTATCTCAAGCCCTGGTTTGTCGACGACAGCCCATTTGAATACACGCTGTGGATTGATTCTGATTGTATTGTTGTTGGTGATCTCTCACAATCAGATTTTATAAAAAACCGTGAAACTTTTTTCGTGAAACATTGGATTAAACAAGAATATTTACGCAAAAATATGCAAGAATTATATTACAAATATCCAGCAGATATTCACAATTATGATTATATTAATGCGGGGGTATTCGGTGTAAACAAAAAAACAGAAAATAATATCGTTAAAGATTGGAAAATGATTATAGAGAAAGGTATGGATGATGCAGCTATATTGAGTTTTATTTCAAATTGGGACGAAGGTGCTTTAAACTGGGCTATTCAACGCAATAATAGACATAGTATGGTAAAAGATGATTATAGGTATAATTGTTTTGCGTCTTTTTTTATTGATAAAAAAAGACATGATTTCAATACGTATCATCAACCTGTATATATCTTTGAAAAAAGTAGTATACCCTCTCTATTCTTTAAGCGAATATTTGAAGGCCCAGAAAGTTTTGTTTTACATTTTTCAACTTGTATGGAAAATAAATCAAAATACTGGAGTGTATGGAGCTGAGATACATCGATAATAAAGGTGAATCAGTTTTTAATAAAATTAAAAATAATGTAACAAATTATCTTGAAATAGGTTTGTACAAAGGTGAATCACTATCATCTTGGAAAGATTATTTTAATTGCAATATCTACGGTATAGACATCACACTCAAAAACATCACTGTAGTCACTAGTCATTATACTATATTTGAGGCAAACGCTATAGACCCTACTGCGATACCTACAAGTTTTAATAGTATTGTATTTGATGTAATAGTTGATGACTCATCACATCTAGCTCATTTAGAAGTATTTAACAATTATTCTAAATTTCTTGCAATAAATGGTATTTATATTATAGAAACCTATAAATCAAAGTTTTGCTTTTACCGGGATATGATGCATCTCAAATCAACATATCGTAATTTTGATATTAAAACAGCTTGTTCGAGCATATCAAAATTACCTGTTCTTGTGTGTACAAGATTAACCTAAGCCCATTGTTTTTTTAGAATTAGCAAAATCTAAAAGAAGGTTTTTGATATCATTCTCTAATTTATTTAACAGAGATTTTCTGTATAAAAAGTTTATACGTTTTGAATCAATAAGTTTTTGAGCTTGTTGTTCAGGCTTAAGTAACGACAGTTCTGAAAAAAGCGCTGTATGCACAGGGTGTATACTCATATATTTTTCAGTTATTTGAAGCACGTTAGTTTCTATATCTTCGTTTTGTAGTGTTATATCTTTGCGTATCAAAGATTCGTCTTTGAGTATATAACCAATAAGCTGATCTTCACATATATACTCACTCTCTTTGCATGTATTTAATACACTGCTTTTTGCACATATTATATCTACTGCTTTTTTACTTAGAATGTAACAATCACCGGTAGCAAAACTAAACTCACTATTAAAGATTGATGGGTATAATTGAATAGTTTTTTTAATATTATACATCGGTAATGTAATATCTATTTTATTTTGACTATATGATTCATGCATTCTACCTATATAATCACCATCAAGCATTTCAGTATTATACTCAGTAAAATTAAAAAGGGTGTCGTCATCTATTTTAATAATATAATCATAATCAAGCGTAGATGCTTTTTGTAGCATCATAAATATTTTTTTATACAAATTGGTGTAGCGCTCTTCAGCATCTAACACCCACACATCACAGCAATCTGGTGATGGGATACTTATACCCGGTGTACCACATACAAGAACCGGTGTTATATTTTTCTCAATAATACACTCAATATTTTGCTGTATGTGATTAATTTGGTTAACTATACGGTCAGCGTTAGTTTCGCAAACAGTTATTAATAATAAACTCCTCATAAAACTTTATTGTGTTACTTAGGCCTTCATTCCATGAAAAGCTAGGCTCCCAGTTTATACATTTTTTTGCTAAAGTGTTGTTTATATTTTCTTTAAAAGTTTGATTTTGCCTTTGGTTTATAAAAATAATACGTGAGTTACTTTTACACTGTTCAATAATATCTTGTGCCATTTTTAAGGCAGATATTATTTCTGTCGTACTTATATTTAAAGTTTTATATTTTGCTTGCTCAAAATGCATAACCGCTTTATAGCATGCGTCAGCGATATCATTAACGTGAGTAAGTGTTCTCTCTTGCATACCATCACCGTGTACAGTAACATCATGACCTCGCAAAGCTTGTCTTATAAAGATACTACAACCGAGTGCGTCTCTCATGCCTGGTCCATACACTGTTGCAAATCGCAATATGCAATATTCCATACCAAAATTTTTGCTATATCCTTTTACAATTTCCTCACCAGCGAGTTTTGTGTATGCATATAACTCTTGAGGCTCAGGCTTACACGTTAGTTCATCTTTAATATCATCTGTATCACCATATACACATAATGTAGATACATATATTAACTTTTTATTAAGTTCAGCACAAAGATGTGCAATATTTATAGTACCGTTGATATTAATATTAACGCCATCTCTTGCACCATTTAACTCTTCTAAACTATACAGATTTGCTTGCGCGGCATTATGAAACACTAAATCTACACTTTCAATAAAAGACTTAAGTTGCTGTACATTTGTAATATCATGCCCATCAATAATATCGTAATCTACAACTTCGTAATTATGTTGCCTTAATGTCGCTGCTATATTTTTACCAATAAAACCTTTACTACCTGTTAATAACACTCTCATATTTGTATATTTCTTATAATTTCAAAAGCTTCTGCGTACTCTGCACCGCATTCCATACCTCTTTTTTGTGCGTGTATTAATAAACTTTCAATTGAGCGTGGGTGCGGGAATAACATAAGCTCACTTTCGTAGCACCTAAGTGCTTGTTGTTTGATATTAATACATTCTTCATCAAGTACATTGTAGTATGTAGGTGTAAACTGACCTCTTACATTAAAGCCATTATATGTACTGCTTATAGTTTCGCAACTCAAAATTTTATTTACGCGTGCCGGTCCCCATATACGACACGCAATACTTGTTATATTGACAGTATTTTGATGGTCTTGATGAGCATCTTTTATACATGGTATATAAAGGATATCTGGTATATTGTTAGATATATATTTCTCAAGAAGCTTGACACTACTAAGATCAAAAGAAGCTAGTTTTTTAGGTTGTATATCAAGAAAATTAATTGATTGATAACCTAAAACTTCTTGTGCTTTATATGTTTGTTTGTATTGTTTAAGAGAGCGTTTATCATAATGCTTTTTAAGAAAGCATACTTCAACTTGATGTTTTTGTTTTATATGTTTTACAATTGTGCCTCCGCATCCAAGCACTTCATCATCGCCATGGGGAGCAAGTACCATTACTTTCATATTGTAATATTTTGTTCTTTTAAAATTTTAGTAAGATAAGCTTCACGCTTTACGTTAGTATTAAGAAAGTTATTACTCATTAATATCTGTCTTTTACCCTCTTCTGTTTCACACTCAACTAACCTATTATAAATAGCAGTGTGCACAGGGTGTATTATAAGACAATCATCAGCCATTTCATAAAATAACTTACAATTATTCATTAAATTTTTCTTAATAATGTCATCATGCGCTAAACACATACCAACCTTCACATCTTCCCCCATGTATGTCGAAGGGGTATTAATAAAAAACTCTTCACCAGCATCATATATTGCGTGAGCTGCTTTTTTACTTAAAAAGTAACCGCCGCCTTCAGCATAATACATATCAAATACCGGTTTTTGTACTTTAAATTCTTCAGTTTTAATTTTATACCAATGAAAAATACTGTTTTTTGCGCTTACAGTGTGATTTAAAAACATACCTATATAATCTTCAGTAAAAGTTGTATTTTTAAGTTTATTAAGGTCGACGTATGTATCGTCATCCATTTTCATCATATAATCATGATCTGATTTAATAAAATGCTCGGTTATATAATATGTTTTCAATGGTAGGTTTTCATACACTTCATTACAATTAACCTCTATATAAGGTTCGAGTTTCAATGTATTCCCTTTACCGTACACAAAATAATATTCGTAATCTGTTTTTTCAAATACAGCTTTAATTACTTTAGCTTGTTCAATGTTTTTTTCGTGTGTTGTGATATAAAATATCATATTGCAAATATATTGTTTTGTTTATTTGTTAAAGAAAAATACACGCTGTATATTTTGTTTTTCGTGACCCCACTGTACATCGGTTCACTATCAAGGTGTTTGCTACATGATATAATGATATCGTGATATTGATTAGGTATTACAGATAATACATCCTGCTTGACTTTAAAACCGTCATCAAAATTAACAATATTGATTTTAAAGTTGTTATATGATGTGTACATTTCTAATTCCTCAACCTGCTCAAGCTTGCATTTAATGTTTTTAAACGCTAAGATTTTCTCTATATGCATAGGGTTATGTGCATAAACATAATGTTTTTTATAACTTGTATCACTTGTGGGTATTTCTGCTGAAATACCTTTTTTAAGTTTGTTTATATCAATTTTTAATATATTTAAAAATTCAAAATTTACGTTAAAATTATCGTCGCTGTATTCTGGTGTGAATTTAATGTGGTAATAGTTTTTAGCAATATTATTACTATCAATTTTAAAACCTAAAGCTAAACTTGACTCTCTTGATTTGTCCCAGTGGTTTGCATACTGCAAAAAATCAGATGCCTCATTAGACGGTAAAAAACTACAGAGTGTATTAAAGTCGGGTATAGAGGGTAATTCAATATAAATCTTAAAATTGAGAAAATTTTCACCTACATCTAAACCACATACTTTTGCTCCAGTATTAAACTGATAGTGTTTAATTTTTTTACAAAAACTTGCAATACCCTCACTATAGATTAATTTCTCGAGCATCTTAAATAGTAATTATACTATATGAATAAAATACGCAAGCCATGTCTTTTTCCATGGACACATTTATATTATCATAATAACGGTAGTGTTTACCCGTGTTGCAAGCTTGCAGGGGTTGATAAATTCAAACTAGGAGACACTACTGATTCTATTGAAAGTCTATGGAACTCTGATGTACAAAAACAAATGAGATTAGATATTATAAATCAAACAGAACCTTCAGAGTGTTACTATCATTGCTTTAATAATATTAACCCGTTGCATCTTTATTTGCATAAAGAGTACCGTGAACAACAAGATGATTTTTTTAAACAAACACAAACAGATGGTACGCATCAACCAAATTTTGTTATATGGAATATAAACGAATCAAATATATGTAATTTTAAATGTATATACTGCTGTTCGGATTTTAGTAATCAATTTGACAAAAAGAACGTAAGGAAAAGTTTTAATAACCTTGAAGAAATGTTGTCTGTATTTGAAGCAAATATTAATACTGTTGAAAAATTGTATTTGTCTTCTGGTGAACCGTTTATGCAAAAAGGTTATTATAAAATGTTAGAGATATTGATCAAGCATAGTAGGACGGATTTAGAAATTAATATACATTCAAATTTTAGTGGTTATCAATTTGGTGGCTATAATTTTTTTGATATGCTTAATAAATTTAACAACGTAACATTATTTGCTAGTTTAGACAGCCATGGAGCGCGCGCGGAATATATTAGAGAAGGAACTGTGTGGAAGGATATTGAAGACAATAGAGTTTTACTTCAAAATTACACGAATGTAAAATTTGCTGCTCAAGCTGTTATCACAAATTTAAATTTATGGTCATTACCTGACTTTCATATGGATTGGTTCAATCGCGGGTTACTTAAAAAAGATAATATACGTTATTTTTGTCTAACGTCACCAGAAGAGTTACATATATCTGTGTTATCAGATAAAATGAAAGATAAGATTATCACAAAATACGTAACGTATTTAAACTTTTTAAAAGACGAAGACAGTCAAACACTAAACTGTATGACACCATATAATAAAATTGAACAAATAATAGAAGAGATGAAAAAACCTTCAATAGTACCGCTAGGTAGGCTTGATTATTTTCTTTTAAAGCAAAACATTAAAAAATTAACATCGTTTAAAGATGTATTCCCTGAATTTGTTATATGAGTTTTATTGATATTAAACATAAATTAAAGTATTCGCCTAATCTCGGGAGAGCGTTGATACCCAAAAATATGTCTATTGATCTTTATAAAAAAATATTTAAATGGAAAAAATATAATGATTATAAAGAAAACCCTTTACCAGTGTATTCACGTTTATTAGATTGTATCTTAAAAGAATTTAAAAATGAATCAATATTAAGAAATATAATAAATGATCTTAAAAGTAAAATAACATACCCCCAAACTTATAGTCTCAAAAAAGACCCTATGGGCTATCGTTTTGAGATATATTTTTATTACAATAAAATGGACACTTTTTCGAGTAAACTTATTAAACAAGATTTTAAAATGTTTTTAAATATACTTAAAAAATATAATTGTGATATTACACCTCTTGAAAATTTATTAGACAGCGTACCTGAGCTACCTAGTACTATATGGTCGTATGATTTTTATGATTATAAAAACTTTTTTGGTACGTCTGTAAATTTTTATGAAGAATCAAATATACAAGACAACAATTATTGTTATTGGGGTAAACAATATACTAAACAATTAAACATGTATAACAAAGAAGGTATTTTTTTATGTTTTCCGAAATCTTATCAAGTTAATTTAAGAGAAGATTTACAATATAAGTTTACAGATAGTGAAGTTGTATGCGCACACAAGATATTAAATAAATACGAATGTTTAGAGCATAATATATCTAATAAAAAAGAAGAAGAAACAGGTAGTAATATTTTCTTTGTGCAGTATTTCGGCTTGTCAGATAATGATTATATTAAATTTCTCGAAACAAATTGTTTTTCGTTGAATATTATAAATGAAATTAAAAACAATTTAGAATATTATAGTTCTATGTCAAAAGAAATTACTGAAGTGTATAATCTTACAAATCTTGAAAAAAAACCTTATAGATGCGCGTTATACGGTTTAATATAATTAGGTATATTCACCATCAAAAACAATGCTGATTTACCGTTGAGGTTACCATAATGTATAGTATTTGGATCAAAAATAAAATAATCACCCGCTTTACTTACAGTCTGCACTGATTCACCTACACCTACAGTAAATACACCGTCGTTTATGTCTTCAAGAAGAAAGTGACAGGTAAGTATACCATCGCTGTGTGAGTGAGGTAATATGTTAGCGCCATTATGATATAGCATGTAGTGACAGCTATGAAAGTTTTCTTTTAAAATACTTTCAATATATGTAAGTGTGTGTTGAAAGTGTATTTTACATTGAGTGTAATCATGTAATTGATATAAATCACATTGAGACGTCACAACGTCTCTTATTAACGAATTTATACTCAGTGTGTGATCTGTAGGAACGTTAAAGAAAAAATTAAATAAATCTTTTTCAGATTCTTCTTCATACACTTTAAACGTTGAAAATTTAATCATTAATGTACACATTAATAATCGATATGTTTTAAAAATATTGTATTTATTTTTTTCAGACTCTGGCATTATATTTAAATAAGCTGCAAATTCTTGTAATGATAATTTACAAATATTTTCTTTAAAGCTGGTACTCAACTTTAAATCTTCAAGCGTAAAAAAATCTTTATACATATTGATTAATATTTAATTTACTAAATGTCAACCCCATAGAAAATGTTATTAACTCTTCTTTTCCCGTATACAACGCCCCGTGGTCGTTCATTGTCTCAAAACACATAAGATCTCCTTTCTCGCTCAAAAGACGGTGTTCACCGTTTACATGAACGTTGAGACTACCTCCATTTACATCATGTAGCAATACATGTAGCATCATTGTATCGGGGTTGTGATGATGTGTTTTAATTTGTGCATTAGGGTAATAATGGATATAACCTGCTGCGGCGTAATCAATTTGTATATTTTTAAGGTATTGTACTGTATTGGTAAATAAAGATGGGCATGTATTTGTTTCTACTAAATCATTAATTTTTGTAATCAACAAATCACGTTCAACATCACCCGCTGACCTATTTGGTGTAATGTCGTTATTTTCTCCATCGTATTTATTGAAGTCGCTGCAATGTATATCATATAAGTTGTAAGGTGGTGTAGATATAATATCCGGGTGGTAATCTATAAATGTAAGAAAATATTTTATACTATCATTATTAGTAATTAAATTAAATTTTTGCTGCTGTATATGAGTTAAACTTTTTAACATGTTTAAATACTCCGCATAAGCGTGACTAATAAATACGTCAGATATTAAAGTATTTAAAAACTTTAAATCATTTGAGTTGTAGTAATTTTTCTTCATATGAAAGAATTAATTAAAAATGTTTTTTATAGTGCTCAATATGTTCAGGGTAAAAAAACTTATCGTGATCAATATAATTGCGCTGTTTGTCCCAACTTAGCAATAAATTACTTAGATATTTTTCACCTTCGTCGAAATTAAGATGTTCTATAGTTGCTTGTACATCAGCTTTACCTTTAAGCTGTGTATGCTGAAGTTGTGATCCACATGTACCGAGACACCATTTACATCCCTCAAGAGCTGTCTTATTATTAATAAATGATTTAAAATCTGCTACGCATAAATTTTGTAGTGCTATAGAATCATGTAGATTATCTTTTAAATGATCAAAGTTATTTTCTGTTGAGTGGTTTAAGAGATACTTGTATTTTTTCCTTGATGCAAAGCACTTAAAAAACCTGCCATTGAATATACTAAAACCTCGATGATCATAACTATAATAACATTTATCGTATATTTTCTGTACTGTTTCTTGATCGTTATTTTTTTGTGTTAAATTAAAATATGAAAAATATGTAATTTCATTAGCAATAATATCGAGATGAGGAAACATTGATTTAATGCGCTCAATATTTTTATAAATTAAATCAATTTTATTTTTTTCAATATTGCTATAAACACTTATACGTAACCTGTCAATATAAGGAAAAATATCATTGTTAGTGTGACTGAGTACAAGACCGTTTGTAAAGATTGTAAGGTATTTTGTAATATTACTTTCTTTTATATGTTTAACGTAACTTAAAAGATTTTTATTTAAAAGTGGTTCACCCCCTACTATACGCATTGCGTCAATTGTAACAATTCTTGATAAGTCGTCTATATCTGTTTTGAATTGCTCAATATTATACAATTCATCATCTTTTGAAAAAAACGGAGAACTATGAGTACATTGCGCACAGCTTAAATTGCACGCTTCCCACAAATCTGTTTCAAGATCAAATAAACGAATTTTATCCATTTAACACAACTTCAAATGGATTGGGTGCGAGTATCGAAGGCCACGTGGTCATTACCATATCTTTAATATTTACTTTACCGTCAAAAATAGAGTAATCTGTAGCAATACCGTCAAGGTACTCTTTGATAGAATCAATTTCTGAATGATCTATATTTGAACCTTGTGTAGCATACGCTTTAAATTCGTTTTCAATATTAACTTTTTCTTGCGTCACTTTAGACCTAATAAACGACATTAAAATAATTTTATAATCTTCAATATTTTTGGCATCATATACTTCTTCTTCGCTATTTGCGTTGAATGCAAGCATTAATATTTTAGATTCAACAGACGTGTATATATTGTTGCTTATAATATGTAGTATTCTATCTGGTGTGCATTGTATGCGTAATATATTACGTGCTCGAACTAATTGATCTATTTGCTCAAGATTGACACTTGGCGGGAAAATAAAATTATTTGCAATACCTGGATCAAATTCTTCAATTTGTGACAATGTTGTTATTTCAGATGCTCTATCCATATTACCATTATTTAATGATTCATTATTATTAAATGTATCGAGTTCTTGTTGTATTTTTTCTTGCTTTGTTTGTGTAAATTGTTCGTTCAACGGTACGTTTAATTTAATTGATTTAGTGTCTTCAGCGATAGTTAAAATATTAACATCAACTTCAAGTGCGGTGCAAATTTTTTCAATAGTCTGTAATGATGTTAATACATGTTCTTGTTCACAACCATCTTGACCGCAAGTACATTGCTTTAAATCTTCAACAACACGGGTTGCAAACTCACTTAAGGCTACAGGGTCTTTTTTTAAGCGTTTTGCGGTTTTATAAACGTTGTTATCTGCGCGCTCACGTAAATCATAAACAAATTGATCAATATATTGAAACTCTAATCGCAAAATATTTTCAGTCACATAATCATATACATAATACATTGTTTCTGTATCTGCAGGGAGAGGACTAACCTGAGTTTTAAAAAAGCTTGGATCTTTTGTACAAAAGAAATGCTGACCATGGTTTTGAATAGTAAGTAATACTTCAATTACATGTGTCTGCAAAAGCTCGTACATTTGTTCTTGTAATTCTGACGTAAGCATACATCTATTTATATCTTGAATTTTTCTTTACAACTATTATACTTAATATATATGATTCAAAAAATAACAGTAACATCAATGAAGCAAGCGTTGAATGAATCCTACATACACGAAAATAAATTTGATGCTGTATTAGTTTTAATTGATCCGCAAAGAGCTAGTATAATTGATTCATATTATAGTAATATCAAAATTGCTAATTGTTTATTATACTTTTATGATACTTGTGATAAAGAGGTATCGTTTCATCCGACAATGGATATTGTAGATCGTGTTGATTCATTTATCAACTTGTTACACAAAAAAAATGAAAACATAAATTTATTAGTTCATTGTTATGCAGGTAAGTGCCGTTCTGCTGCTATAGCCCTTATGCCAATATTGCATCTTTGCAATTTTAATGAAGAATTGGCTGTACAATATCTTTTTAGTATCCGGGAAAAAGCATTTCCCAACGCAAGCGTTTTAGAATTAATAGATTTAAAATACAAAACTCAGCTTGAAAAAGTGTTTTACAATTTTGTGTATAAGAATAAAATTACGTATTTTCGTGATAATAGATATCTATTAAAGATGAAAAGCTTTGAATAGTTGCTGGATTTTATAAGAAAAAACACTTTAATATAACACATATGGCAAAAATATTAGGAATTGATTTAGGTACAACAAACTCGTGTATGTCGGTTATGGAAGGCGGTGAGCCACTTGTTCTCGAAAACAGCGAAGGTGCGCGTACCACCCCTTCAATTGTAGCGTTCTCGAAGACGGGTGAGCGCTTGGTAGGTCAAGCTGCAAAAAGACAAGCAGTCACAAACTCTACAAATACCATTTTTTCTGTTAAGCGGTTTATGGGCAGAAAGTTTTCTGAGGTTAAAAACGACCTGCATAAGGTACCGTATAAAGTTGTAGAAGCTTCAAATGGTGACGCTCATATACAAGTAGTAATAGACGGCAAAAACAAAACA
>Ga0114962_10002484_pt1 | contig 15350 bp, 11 predicted proteins | sample C_130820_MF_Meta_FD_87017 | JGI IMG/M metagenome (GOLD analysis project Ga0114962, IMG submission 87017) | Freshwater microbial communities from Lake Croche, Canada to study carbon cycling - C_130820_MF_MetaG | ecosystem: Environmental > Aquatic > Freshwater > Lake | place: Lake Croche, Canada...
CGAGTCACCGCAGCGAGCCTTGTTGGGTATTGTGCGCTATTTGCAGGCGCAAGGCATTGAAGTTCAAGCCATTATGCCTGGGCAAATTGAACCTCGGGAACTTTCGGTAGCGCAACTTAGGGCAATTTCGGCCGGCCGAGAGGTAAGCGGTCGAACTTGCACAAGTGGTCGGTGCGTATTTGTTGAAGCTCGCCCTGTTGGTGCCGGTACTGGAATTTTGCTGGTGCAACCGATGTCGGTTTTGTCCTCGGTTACCAGTGAAGCTCTCAACCGCATTTTGTTGGCGCTGTTAGCCGGGTTCGCAGTGGCGGTAGCCGTCGGAGTGCTGTTCGCACGAAGGCTAGCGCGGCCGCTAGCGCAGGCTGCAGCAGCTGCACACCAACTAGCGCAGGGTGAACGTAATGTTCGACTCGTCCCGGAAGGACCGGATGAGATTTCTGAAATTGCTCTTGCATTGAATGTGCTCTCCGATGAACTAACGCACAGTGAAGGTCGCCAACGCGAATTTCTGTTATCTGTTTCGCACGAGTTGCGCACACCCTTAACGGCTATCCGTGGTTATGCCGAAGCCATGGTCGATGGAGTAGTCACTTCTAATGAATTAAACCGCGTTGGCACAATTATTGAATCTGAATCATTACGGTTAGAGCGACTCGTTAGCGACCTGCTTGATTTAGCCCGAACTGGCGCTGTCGATTTCCAAATCAATCTTGATGAGATTGATCTAGTGCGAGTCATGCGAGATGCAGCTGATGTTTGGCAAACTCGTTGCACGCGCGAAGGTGTTACCTTTTCACTTGATACTTCAGAGCAGCCGGTGATTGTCACATCCGACATTGGCCGAATCCGACAAATTATTGATAACTTGCTGGAAAATGCGCTACGAGTTACTCCAGCGGGAGCGCCCATAGTTCTTTCGCTTAGCCAGGATGCGGTGATAGAAGTGCGCGACGGTGGGCCTGGGTTATCTGAAGGTGACATCGCCGTGGCATTTGAACCAGGTGAACTTTACGAGCGATATCGAGCGGTTCGTAAAGTGGGCACTGGCTTGGGTCTGGCTCTAGTTGCTCGCCTGGCCAGTCGACTTGGTGCCACGGCCAGCGCTGGCACTGCGCCAGAAGGCGGGGCATGCTTTCGCATTGAGCTCACTTCCTTGCAAACCGTCTAGAATTAAGCAAATACAGTTCGCAAGGGATAAACATGAGCACAGTACTTGAGTCCATCATCGATGGCGTGCGCGAAGACCTGGCAAACCGTCAAGCAAAAGTTTCTCAAACTCAATTAGAAGCGTTGATTCGAGATGTTGCTCCAGCACTGCCGGCTGCAACAAATCTGCGAAATGCAACTTTCAGCGTTATTAGTGAAGTTAAACGATCGAGTCCGAGTAAAGGACATCTGGCTGACATTACCTCACCGGGAACTTTGGCTAGCAAATATGCCGAGGGTGATGCTGCCGTAGTTAGCGTTTTAACCGAAGAGCGCAGATTTAGCGGAACGCTTGCCGATCTAGACATAGTGCGAGCGAAAATCGATATTCCAATATTGCGCAAAGACTTCATGGTTACCGAATACCAAATTATTGAATCAAGAGCGCATGGCGCTGATGTAATTTTGTTGATCGTGGCTGGACTTGATCAAAGGCAGCTACGCGACTTTAACGATGTAGCGCTTGGTCTGGGCATGTCTGTACTTGTTGAAATCCATGACGAAGCCGAATTAGATCGGGCCATGGATATTGAGCCAGCGCTTCTAGGAGTTAACGCGCGTAATCTTAAAACTCTTGAAGTAGATCTAGCAGTTTGTCAACGAGTCATTCCACTGATTCCCAAGGAAATTGTGGCCGTAGCCGAGTCAGGAATTGCCACGATTGATGACGTAATAATGCTTGCCCGCGGGGGAGCCGACGCCATTTTGGTCGGCGAGGCTTTGGTCCGCGGTGGTGCTCCTTGCGAAACTGTCCGAGAATGGAAGCAAGCAGGAACTGAAGAGCGAAATACGGATGGTGTGCGATGACAAGTGAAGCAGTAATGAGCCCAGATACCAGTGGCCATTTTGGTCCCTTTGGTGGACGGTTTGTGCCTGAAGCCTTGATGGCTGCACTTGATGAGTTAGACGCAGCATTTCGTAGTGCTAAAGCAGATCCAGTATTCCTTGCTGAATTAAATGATTTGCAAGTTAACTACACCGGACGCCCAAGCCCAATCACAATCGCAAGTCGATTCTCCGAGCATGCTGGTGGCGCAACAATTTTGCTAAAGCGTGAAGATTTGAACCACACAGGTTCGCACAAGATTAACAACGTTCTTGGTCAAGCACTTCTAACAAAGCGCATGGGAAAATCTCGCGTAATTGCTGAAACTGGTGCAGGTCAGCACGGTGTTGCAACTGCAACAGCTGCTGCGCTTCTTGGTCTTGAATGTGTTGTTTACATGGGAGAAGAAGATACCAAGCGCCAGGCCCTAAACGTTGCTCGCATGGAACTTCTTGGTGCCACAGTAATTCCCGTTACAACAGGTAGCCGCACACTTAAAGATGCAATTAACGAAGCCATGCGCGACTGGGTCGCAAACGTTGAAGATACTCACTACTTATTAGGAACGGTTGCTGGACCAGCACCATTTCCTGAGATGGTCCGTGACTTCCATCGCATTATTGGTGATGAATCTCGTGAGCAGATGCTCTCTCGTTTTGGCCGATTGCCAGATGTGGTTGCTGCCTGTGTTGGTGGCGGATCTAACGCGATCGGAATTTTCACAGCGTTCATGGGCGATGAATCAGTGCGACTCGTTGGCTTTGAAGCTGGTGGCGATGGTGTTGAAACAGGTCGTCATGCTGCAACGATTACCGGTGGCGCAATCGGAGTTTTGCACGGAACACGTTCTTATGTTTTGCAAGACGATGAAGGTCAGACTATTGAAAGTCATTCAATTAGTGCTGGTCTTGATTACCCAGGTGTTGGGCCAGAGCATGCATTCTTGGCCCACATTGGTCGCGCTGAATATCGTCCAGTGACTGATACACAAGCTATGGAAGCATTCCGATTGTTGTGCACAACTGAAGGAATAATTCCAGCGATTGAAACTGCGCACGCATTGCATGGCGCACTTGAACTCGGCAAAGAACTCGGTCCAGATGCCATTATCTTGCTCAACTGTTCAGGCCGCGGCGATAAGGATGTTGCTACCGCAGCAAGCTGGTTTAACTTGATGGATGCAAAGTAATGACAACGATCGCACAGGCATTCAAAAAAGCCCACGAAGAGAATCGCGCTGCCCTAATTGGTTACCTTCCTGCCGGATACCCATCAGTTGCAGGCGCAGTTGATTGCATCGCTGCCATGGTTGAAGGTGGCGTAGACATTATCGAAATCGGCCTTCCGTACAGCGATCCGCTTATGGATGGCATCACCATTCAAGAAGCAGTTCAACAGTCTTTAGAAAATGGGACCAAGATTGCGGATGTAATTGGAACTGCAGCGAAGGTAAGCGAACTCGGGGTGGCAACTCTGATTATGTCTTACTGGAATCCAATCGAACGTTATGGCGTGGACAAGTTTGCTAGCGAATTACATGCAGCTGGGGGAGTCGGGGTAATCACACCAGACCTAACTCCTGAAGAGGCGCATGCGTGGGTTGAAGCAACAGATGCAAACGAAATTGATCGAGTATTTCTTGTCGCACTATCAAGCACAGATGAGCGCTTAGCTACTGTTGCTGCAGCTACTACGGGTTTCGTTTACGCCGGGGCAGTCATGGGCGTGACAGGAGCTCGCACCTCACTAGGTGACGCAGTTCGCGAAGTTGTAACTCGCACGCGTGAATACACAGATTTGCCGATCGCTGTTGGACTAGGTGTTTCAACGCCGGAACAAGCTCATGAGATTGCCCAATTTGCCGATGGCGTAATTGTTGGCAGTGCATTTATCAACGCGATCAACTCTGGTGGCCCAGATGCCGCCCGTGAGCTAGCGCAAAAATTGCGAGCTGGAGTTGTGCGATAAATGAAGCGACTTTTAAGTAATCCGTATTCGGGTTTAGTCTCTCGTTTGGTCCTTGCTTTAGTACTGCTAGTCGCAGGTGGTGCAAAGTTTTTTGAAGGTGGCTTTGCCGCGCAGCGAGCCATTAATGCATACAAAGTCTTTCCACCCTCATGGGCGCCGTTTCTTGGCTACGCACTTCCAGGTCTTGAGATTGTTCTAGGACTTTTATTGTTATTCGGCATGTTTGTTCGGATTAGTTCCCTGATTACGGCGCTACTCATGACCGGGTTTATTGCTGGAATCATTAGCGTTTGGGTGCGCGGCTACAGCATTGACTGTGGCTGTTTCGGCGGCGGTGGCGAAGTTTCTGGGGCCGGCAAGAATTTACGGTATGCAAAGGAGATTTTGCGTGACCTCCTTTTTGTTGGCATTGCGGTTCGACTAGCCATTTGGCCGCACACCCCTTTGGCTTTTGAGAATCTTGGTAAAGTGGAGGCTGGCTCTCCAGAGTTCGTTGAAGTCGACTAAGTCAGGAAGAACGGTACATGGCAACTAATAATCAAGGTTCCCGCGCTGCTCGTGAAGCAGCTGCGGCTGCTCGCTCTTCGGCTAAAGCAGAACAGCAAAAGCGTGAACGCAAAATTCAAATTATCGGTGGCGCCGTTGTACTCATCGTGGTTGCTGCGCTTGTCATAGTGGGTGTGAATGCAGCAAAAAAGAATGCCGGTGGCATTGATGGAAGTGCTGCACTTCCTAAAGGTGTCACTTCAGACACATTTGGAGTTAAAGTCGGAACAGCCTGGAAATCACCCAAGGCAGATTCGATTCCAAAACTTGAACTTTGGGAGGATTTCCAGTGCCCTGCGTGTAAGTTCGCAGAAGAGAAGTCTGGTTCCACAATCGCAAAGTTGGCTCAGGCTGGCAAACTTCGAGTTGAATATCGACCAACGATTTTCCTAGATGCAAACTTGGTGGCGGAAAATACTGCCGCCGGAAATCCTGATTCTTCACTGTTAGCGACAATGGCATTTGGCTGCGCTGCAGATGCAGGTAAAGCACAGGAGTTCCATGCCACAGTATTCGCTAATCAGCCCGCTGAAGGTAAAGGTTACAACCAAGGTGTACTAAATAATTATGCGCAAGACTCTGGGATAAGTGGACAAAAATTATTCACATTCAATGACTGCCTCTCCAGTAAAAAGTACAACGGTTGGGTGCAGAACTCGTATGTGAAATTCAATGCTGCTGGTGTTACATCCACTCCAACCGGAATTTTAAATGGCAAGGCATTAGATAACAGCGTATTGACTGACCCGAAAGCTTTGACCAAAGCAATCAAAGCTGCGACTAAGTAAAAATGCATTTTCCGCTTTCAATTCCAAGTCCTAGTCACGGAGTTTTACATCTAGGGCCTTTGCCATTGCGTGGTTATGCCTTAATGATTATCGCGGGCATCGCAGTTGCTATTTGGTTGGGCGATAAGCGCTGGGTTGCTCGAGGTGGCAAGTCTGGTCAAGTTTCTGAAGTTGCCATGTGGGCGGTGCCGTTTGGCGTTATTGGCGGACGCATCTATCACGTATTGACAGACTGGTCGGCTTATTTTGGTTCAGGTGGACGCGGATTCGCAGCAACTTTCAAAATTTGGGAAGGCGGCCTGGGAATTTGGGGCGCAATCGCACTCGGAGCATGTGGTGCATACATTGGCTGTGCGCGTCAGGGTATGAAGCTTGCGCCGTTTGCTGATGCCATTGCGCCGGGTTTGGTATTTGCCCAAGCAATCGGCAGATGGGGAAATTGGTTTAACCAAGAATTGTTTGGCCGACCAACATCTTTACCATGGGGTCTGCAAATTGATCGTGCCTACCGGCCGCTGGATTACATTAACTATCCAACTTTTCATCCCACGTTTCTTTACGAATCAATTGCCTGCGCCGCTATAGGTTTTTTCCTGCTCTGGGCAGATCGCAAGTTTGTATTCGGTTATGGTCGGCTGTTCGCTTTGTACCTAGCGATTTATTGCGCGGCTCGCGGTGTAATCGAAACAATTCGAGTGGACGATGCCATTCACATTCTTGGTATTCGATTCAATGTTTTCACGGCGATCTTCGTTGGTATTGGCGCGCTAATTTATTACGTTCGCTCAGTTGAGCGTTTTCCTGGTCAAGAAATTATTGAAGCCGGCCGAGTTGTTGGTGCCCGCAGTGATGAAGAAGTTCGTGAATTGCGGGCTACCCCTGAAAAAGAACTTGTTACTGTCATCGAATCGGTCGAAGTGTCTGACGAAATTGCGCACGACAAGCCAGAGAACGTAATACCTGCGCCGCCACGTCGTGGTCGACGCGTAGCGCCGAAGGAGTAACTGTGGCATTTGATATTGGGCACGAACATCGCGATGTTGGTGGAGGTTGGTTGCGACCAGCTGTATTCGGTGCGATGGATGGTTTACTGAGCAACAGTTCGCTAATCGCTGGCCTGGCTGGAGGTAGCGCTGCTGCTGGTCTGCATGGGGGCGATTTACGGAAAACTTTAATCTTGGCTGGATTTGCCGGACTTGTTGGCGGTGCATTCTCGATGGGCGCTGGTGAATATATTTCAGTGGCAACGCAATCTGAGTCGATCCTGGCTGAAATCGAAGCTGAACGTCTTGAACTGATCAGCAATCCTGAAGGCGAACTCAAGGAGTTAGCACACATTTATGAGGCGAAGGGGCTCAGTCCAGAATTAGCCCACGAAGTCGCTTCAGTAATTAGTCAAGATCCCGAGCGGGCCCTTGCGGTGCACGTTCAGGAGGAGATGGGCGTTTCGGTTGACGGGCTGCCATCTGCCTGGGTTGCTGGCATTTCTAGTTTTATTGCTTTTAGTTTGGGGGCATTAGTTCCGCTATTGCCATACCTTTTTGACACGACTTCACAGACTCCAGCTGTTGCATTAACGGCAATTTCGCTATTTTTGGCCGGGGCAGTGGTATCGCGGGTAACGACCAAGTCCTGGTGGTACAACGGAAGCCGCCAATTAGCGGTTGGGGCGGTAGCTGGTGGAATTACTTACATTTTGGGCCATCTGGTTGGCGGGGTTGTCTAACTTCAGTTAGGCTGAAATCACTTTTTACCGGGCCAATGTCGTCCCGATTTATTCGGAATTCGACAGGAGTATGTCCATGACTAATTTGTCAGCATCCCCATCTGCTCAAGGCCTATACAGCCCTGAAAATGAGCATGATGCTTGTGGTGTGGCGTGGATTGCCACGCTCACTGGCGAGCATCGTCATGACATCGTCTCGAAAGCCTTAACTGCTCTTCGCAACCTCGACCACCGTGGTGCTAGCGGCTCTGAAATTAACTCTGGTGATGGCGCCGGCATTCTTACGCAAATCCCTGACGAATTTTTCCGCGCTATTACCAGCTTTGCCTTACCTGAAGTTGGACATTACGCCGCTGGTATCGCATTCTTGCCCCAAGACTTAATAGATAGAAACAACAGTCGCGCGCTAATCGAGTCGATTGCTTTGCAAGAAGGTTTGCAAGTTATTGGCTGGCGCCTTCTGCCGATTGACTCAAGTGAAGTCGGACCAACTGCCCTTGGCGTAATGCCGCACTTTGAGCAGTTATTCGTAGCCGGCACTTCGCAGGAAAGTGGCATCACACTTGACCGCAAAACATTTGCTTTGCGTAAGCGCGCTGAGCACGAAGCCAAAGTATATTTCCCATCACTTTCAAGTCGAACCATCGTGTACAAGGGAATGTTGACTACCGGGCAGTTGGAACCGTTCTTCCCAGATTTATCCGACGAGAGATTTACTAGCGCTATTGGTTTGGTGCACAGTCGTTTCTCAACAAATACTTTCCCGTCTTGGCCACTGGCGCATCCGTACCGATTCATCGCTCACAACGGAGAAATCAACACAGTGCGAGGAAACCGTAACTGGATTGCAACTCGTGAATCGCAACTGGCTACAGACTTGATTCCGGGCGAGCTATCGCGGTTGTTCCCGGTTTGCTCGCCAACTGGAAGTGACTCAACTTCCCTTGATGAAGTTCTGGAGTTAATTCATCTTGGTGGCAGGTCGTTACCTCATGCTGTGATGATGTTGGTTCCTGAAGCCTGGGAAAACAACAACACCATGGATCCAGATGTGCGTGCTTTTTACCAGTTCCATTCCGCACTGACTGAACCATGGGATGGTCCAGCAAATATTTCTTTCACAGATGGCACAGTTATTGGTTCGGTACTGGACCGAAATGGATTACGCCCAGGACGTTATTGGGTCACAGATGATGGCCTAGTGATTTTGGCTTCCGAAGCTGGCGTGTTGCACGATATTGACCAGTCAAAGATTGTTCGAAAAGGACGACTGCAGCCAGGTCGCATGTTCCTTGTTGATGTTGAACAAGGTCGCATAGTTGAAGATGAAGAAATCAAGCATGAGCTAGCCACGGCTGCGCCGTACGCTAAGTGGCTTGAAGATGGCTTAGTTCATCTCCAAGATTTGCCAGATCGCGAACACATAGTGCATCCGCACGGTTCAGTGGTTCGACGTCAGCAAACATTCGGTTATACCGAAGAGGAACTTCGAATATTAGTTGCGCCTATGGCACGAACCGCCGGCGAAGCGCTTGGTTCAATGGGAACTGACACACCAATCGCTGTGCTTAGCGCACGACCTCGTTTGTTATTCGATTACTTCATTCAGTTGTTTGCTCAGGTAACAAATCCTCCGCTTGATGCAATCCGAGAGGAACTAGTAACTTCACTTCGCGCATCAATTGGCCCAGAAGTGAACTTGCTAAGCGCATCACCAGAACATTGCCGTCAACTTTCCGTTGCGTTCCCGGTTTTGGATAACGATGAGCTGGCAAAGATTGTGCACATCAATGCTGATGGTGAACAGCCAGGTCTAGCGGCCGTAAAAATTGCAGGTCTGTATCAATTAGATGGCGGAGCAGCAGCTCTGGAAGCCCGGATCGAAGAAATTTTCGCCGAAGTGTCCCAGCACGTCGCCCAGGGCAAGCGCTTTATTGTTCTTTCCGATCGTGATTCAACAGCTGAACTTGCGCCAATTCCATCACTTCTTTTGACTGCTGCGGTACATCACCACTTGATCCGCCAAAAAGAGCGCACAAAAGTTGGGCTGGTAATTGAAGCTGGCGACGTTCGTGAAGTTCATCATGTGGCGCTTCTAATCGGCTTTGGCGCAGCGGCAGTTAATCCGTATCTGGCTATGGAGTCAGTTGAAGATTTGGTTCGCACTGGCGTTGTAACGGACATTGCTCCAGAAAAAGCTGTTCGCAACTTAGTGAAGGCACTTGGTAAAGGTGTGCTCAAAGTCATGAGCAAGATGGGCATCTCAACTGTTGGTTCATACACCGGTGCTCAGGTATTCGAAGCTATTGGTCTTTCGCAAGCGCTTGTAGATAAATATTTCACTGGCACAACATCGAGACTCGGCGGCATCGGCCTTGAGGTAATCGCAAGTGAAATTGCCCAGCGGCACGAAACGGCCTATCCAGCAACAGGTATTTCCCCAGCACACCGAACATTGCGGATTGGTGGCGAATATCAGTGGCGTCGTGAAGGTGAACCACACCTTTTCAATCCTGAAACGGTTTTCCGTTTACAGCATGCAACTCGTACCGGACGGTTCGACATATTCCGCGAATACACACAAGCAGTTAACGATCAGTCGGAGAACTTGATGACTTTGCGGGGACTTTTCCGTTTCCGCAACGAGGATCGTTTACCAGTTTCTATCGATGAAGTTGAGCCAGTAAGTGCAATCGTCAAGCGATTCTCAACTGGCGCGATGTCTTATGGCTCAATCAGTCAAGAGGCACATGAGACTCTGGCTATTGCCATGAATCGTTTAGGCGCCAAGAGCAACACAGGTGAAGGCGGCGAAGATCCTGATCGTTTCATCCCAGATGAAAATGGCGATTCACGTCGCTCATCTATCAAGCAGGTGGCATCTGGTCGATTCGGGGTAACAAGTGAGTACTTGGTCAATGCCGATGACATTCAGATCAAGATGGCCCAAGGCGCAAAACCCGGCGAAGGTGGCCAGTTACCGGGACACAAGGTTTACCCGTGGATAGCTAAGACTCGACACTCAACCCCAGGTGTTGGTTTGATTAGCCCGCCACCACATCACGACATCTATTCAATCGAAGATCTTGCGCAATTAATTCACGACCTCAAGAATGCCAATCCGCAGGCTCGAGTGCACGTGAAACTAGTTGCTGAAGTCGGTGTTGGAACTGTCGCTGCTGGTGTTTCAAAAGCACACGCTGATGTGGTTTTGATTTCTGGCCACGACGGCGGAACCGGTGCGTCCCCACTAACAAGCCTCAAGCATGCTGGTGGACCTTGGGAAATTGGTCTGGCTGAAACTCAGCAGACACTGCTACTCAATGGTTTACGCGATCGCATCGTGGTGCAAGCTGATGGCCAACTCAAGACTGGTCGAGATGTTATTGTCGCAGCACTACTTGGCGCTGAAGAATATGGTTTTGCCACTGCGCCACTTGTTGTTATGGGCTGTGTAATGATGCGTGTGTGTCATTTGGATACTTGTCCAGTTGGTGTTGCTACTCAGAATCCAGTCCTTCGTGAGAAGTTTTCAGGTAAGGCTGAGTACGTCGTTAACTTCTTTGAATTCATTGCCCAGGAAGTCCGTGAGATTCTTGCTGAACTTGGCTTCCGTAGTCTGGATGAGGCCATTGGCCATAGCGAAGTTCTTGATGTAGCAAAAGCGGTAGATCACTGGAAAGCATCGGGTCTTGATCTTTCGCCGATTTTGTATCGGCCAAATCTTGATCCGTCGGCATCATTGCGCCGCACGACAACTCAAGATCACGGGCTAGCCCGGGCACTGGATAACAAGTTAATTGAAATCTGCCAGCCTGCCATCAACGATGGGGAAGCGGTGCGGGCGCAACTCGACATTCACAATGTGAATCGAACAGTTGGCACAATGCTTGGCTCCGAAGTAACGCGCAAGTGGGGCGGTGCTGGGCTACCGGAGGGCACTATTGATTTGTTATTCACAGGAGCAGCCGGACAGTCGTTTGGCGCATTCGTGCCAGCGGGTATTACGTTGCGTCTTGAAGGCGATGGTAACGACTATGTTGGCAAGGGTCTCTCAGGCGGTCGCGTTGTTGTGCGCCCAGCCCGAACTGCGCCACTAGTTGCCGAGGCAAACATTATCGCGGGAAATGTAATTGGGTATGGCGCAACTTCTGGCCACATTTTCTTGCGCGGCATCGTGGGCGAGCGTTTCTGTGTCCGTAACTCTGGCGCCACTGCAGTTGTTGAAGGCGTTGGCGATCATGGTTGCGAGTACATGACTGGTGGCCGAGTAGTTATTTTGGGTCCAACTGGGCGTAACTTCGCAGCTGGCATGAGTGGTGGTATCGCGTACCTCGTTGATGCGGTAACTCACAACATCAATAAGGAAATGGTTGATATCGAGAAACTCGATTCAACCGATCTAGATTTCTTGGAAAATATCCTTGGTCAGCATCTGGCAGAAACAGATTCAGAAGTTGCCAAGACTTTGTTAGAAAATTGGCCAAAGCAGGCAGGACGCTTCACCAAGGTGATGCCACGCGATTACCGTCGGGTACTCGATGCGCAGGCTAAGGCGAAAGCAGAAGGCCGCGATCCAATCGAGGCCGTCATGGAGGCAGCTCGTGTTTAATCATTTGGTAGTGGAAGGAATCTGACATGGGAGATCCACGCGGATTTATAACGACGCAGCGCGAAACCCCAACGCGTCGCGGGGTACTGGTTCGATTAAAAGACTGGAATGAAGTTTACGAAGAGTTTCCAGTCGAGTCGCTAACCAAACAGGCTGGTCGATGCATGGACTGTGGCATTCCGTTTTGTCACAATGGTTGCCCACTTGGCAACCTAATTCCTGAATGGAACGACCTTGTTATGCGGCAGGAATGGCAATCAGCATCCGAGCGCCTGCATGCCACCAATAACTTCCCTGAGTTCACTGGCCGGCTATGTCCAGCACCTTGCGAGACCGCCTGTGTTGTTGGGATTTCTGGTGACCCAGTAACTATTAAAAATATTGAAGTTTCGATTATCGATCGTGCTTGGAACGATGGATTTGTTCTTCCCCAAATTCCAGATCGCGTTACTGGCAAAACTGTGGCAGTAATTGGGTCCGGCCCTGCAGGTTTGGCGGCTGCTCAACAGCTTGCCCGTGTTGGGCACACTGTTGCTGTTTATGAGCGCGCTGACCGCATTGGTGGATTGTTACGTTATGGAATTCCAGAATTCAAAATGGAAAAGCATCACATCGACCGACGGTTAGAGCAGATGGAAGCTGAAGGCGTAAAGTTTCGAACCAACGTCAATGTTGGAACTGACATAACTGTTGCTGAGCTTCGCTCAAAGTATGACGCAGTTGTGATTGCTGTTGGTGCCACCGCTTGGCGTGATCTTGATGTTCCTGGCCGGGAACTTTCTGGCATTTATCAGGCAATGGAATATTTGCCAGGTGCTAACCGGGTACAAGAAGGCGACTTTGACCAAGCGCCGGTTGATGTCGCTGGCCAGCATGTAATCGTGATTGGTGGTGGCGATACTGGCGCAGACTGCTTGGGTACCGCGCTTCGTCAAGGCGCAGCCTCGGTAACTCAGCTTGAAATTATGCCGACTCCGCCAGATGCCCGCCCAGATTATGCGCCATGGCCGACTTATCCAATGGTTTACCGAGTCAGCAGTGCCCACGAAGAGGGTGGCGATCGCGAATTTGCCGTTTCTACTCAGCGTTTTATCGGTAACGACAAAGTTGAGGCTATTGAACTTGTCACTGTTGAATTCAAGGACGGTGCGTTCACTCCTGTTGCAGGTTCAGAGCGTATTTTGCCAGCAGATGCAGTGTTCTTGGCAATGGGCTTTGTTGGCCCAGAACAAGGTTCGTTAATCAATCAGTTTGAAGTTGCGCTTGATCCACGTGGCAATGTGGCTCGCGATGCGGCTTACATGACCAACCAAGAAGGTGTGTTCGTAGCTGGCGATGCTGGTCGCGGACAGTCGCTAATTGTTTGGGCTATCGCTGAAGGCCGTTCGGCTGCCGCTCACGTTGATCGTTTCTTGATGGGTGAAAGTAACTTGCCAGTTGCTATCCCACCAACGGCGCGACCTGTCACTGCCTAGGGGCAATCGGGCTAGCGGGAACCTTATTCGGTAAGGTTGAAGCAACAAGTTGATACGTAAGCGGTGGTTATTCCTTGACCGCCAACAAATTTCAGAAAAGGGCTATCTCGTGCGTCGAGCCAAAATTGTTTGTACCCTCGGTCCAGCTGTCGCCTCTCCAGAGGGAATTCGCGATCTAATTGCTGCGGGTATGAATGTTGCCCGGTTGAACTTGTCACATGGCCAGTACAGCGATCACGAATACAACTACACGTTGGTGCGCGATGCCGCGAAAAACGCTGGTAAAGCCGTCGCAATTTTGGCTGACCTTCAGGGTCCAAAAATCCGTCTTGCTCGTTTTGCAAATGGCCCAGTAGATCTAGCACCTGGCGACATTTTCACAATCACCACCGAAGATGTTCCTGGGGATAAAGATGAATGTGGCACAACCTACAAAGGTTTGCCAGGGGATTGTAAGCCTGGCGATCGAATTTTGGTTGATGACGGCAAAGTTGGCTTGGAAGTTGTTTCGGTAGAAGGTTCACGCGTTAAGACTCGCGTAACTGAAGGTGGCCGCGTTAGCGATAACAAGGGCATTAATTTGCCAGGTGTTGCTGTTAGTGTTCCTGCACTTAGCGAAAAAGACATGGACGATTTGCGCTGGGCACTGCATCAGGGCGTTGACATGGTTGCACTTTCGTTCGTTCGTAGTGCCGAAGATTTCGCTGATGTAGAACGCATCATGAACGAAGAAGGTATTCGAGTTCCAGTTATCGCCAAAGTTGAAAAACCACAAGCGGTTGATAACTTGCAAGAAATCGTGGATGTTTTTGATGGCATCATGGTTGCTCGTGGCGACCTCGGAGTTGAATTGCCACTTGAGCAGGTTCCACTAGTGCAGAAGCGGGCAATTGCTATGGCCCGCGCCGCTGCAAAGCCAGTAATTGTGGCAACCCAGATGCTTGAGTCAATGATTACTGCTTCACGACCAACCCGTGCGGAAGCCAGCGATGTTGCCAACGCAGTACTAGACGGCGCAGATGCTTTGATGCTTTCAGGTGAAACAAGTGTGGGCGAAAATCCAACAAATGTTGTAGCCACCATGAGTCGCATTATTGAGCACGTTGAGTCTGAAGCATTGGCTCGAATTCCTGCTCTGGAGAATCACAACAGAGCTGAAACAGCTGAAGCACTTTGTGAAGCGGCAGTGCAGGTTGCTACCAATGTTGACGCTAAAGCGATTGTGGCTTTCACCGAAACTGGTCGCTCGGCCCGCTTGGCTGCGCGTCACCGCACTTCAACGCCAATCTTGGCTTTCACTACAAGCGAGACAGTTTGTAATCAGCTAGCGCTACTTTGGGGTACCGAAACTTTCGTGGCTGGAAATGTACAGCACACGGACGAGATGGTAAATCAGGTAGATCACACTTTGCTTGAAATTCAGAAGTTCAATCGTGGCGACAAACTTGTGTTTATTGCAGGTGTTCCACCTGGCGTACCGGGCACAACTAATGGCATGCGGGTCCACAAATTGGGCTCCGGCGCAAGCAATACCTAGTAATTTCAACAGATAAAGAAATGTGCGCTATGCTCGGGCAAAGCGACATCCTTTAACACCTGTCCCGTGAGGCAGGAAAGGAGGTTAGTACGATGACGCATACCCAAGGCCGGGTTGTTCTAGACTCCGCCGATATTTCTCGAGCACTTACTCGACTAGCCCATGAAATTATTGAACGCACTCAGGGTGCGCAAAATGTCACGCTTATGGGCATTCCGACTCGCGGTGTCGCACTCGCTAATCGATTAGCGCAGCGCATTAGCGAAATTCAAGGTAGTCCTGTTCAAGTCGGCGCTATCGATGTAACTATGTACCGCGATGACTTACGCATGCAACCCGCTCGCGCATTGTTACCAACTGTGCTTCCAGATGCTGGCATCGAAGGTCGGCTAGTGATTCTGGTTGACGATGTCCTTTATTCAGGACGAACAATTCGCGCGGCACTAGATGCACTTAGCGAACATGGTCGCCCGCAAGCAGTGCAACTTGCCGTACTTGTCGATCGTGGTCATCGCGAACTTCCAATCCGTGCCGATTATGTTGGCAAGAACCTGCCAACAGCTAAAACGGAGTCGGTGCAAGTTCAACTAAGCGAACATGACGAAATAGATCAGATTGTCATTAGGCAGGCATCATGAAACATTTATTGAGTACCGCAGACTTAAC
>Ga0114962_10002485_pt1 | contig 15349 bp, 8 predicted proteins | sample C_130820_MF_Meta_FD_87017 | JGI IMG/M metagenome (GOLD analysis project Ga0114962, IMG submission 87017) | Freshwater microbial communities from Lake Croche, Canada to study carbon cycling - C_130820_MF_MetaG | ecosystem: Environmental > Aquatic > Freshwater > Lake | place: Lake Croche, Canada...
ACACAAGAAGAGAAAGATTTCGATCCAGAATTAAAAAAAGTAGCACTAACAACATTTGGAATTTCAATCCTTTACGCAATACTCTCATTAATCCACTAATTCCAATATTCTAATCTATCAATCTGTTAATTTGTAATCTGTCAATATATAATCTAATGACTTACAAAGCCTCCTTCCAAAAACAAACTTTTCTTTTCAAACAACCTAGCGGAACTTCTAGAGGAATATTGACAAAGAAACATGCCTGGTTTATCTCACTTTCTGAATTAAATGATTCATATAAAATGACTAAACATTCGTCTCTTGGTGAATGCTCTGTTATACCAGGATTATCTCCTGATTTCGAGAGTTTTGAATCCTATGAAAATAAAATAAAAGAAATATGCGACAACATAAATTATTACATTGAACATCTTTCCGAATTAGAGGTATATCCATCCATTTTATTTGGTCTTGAAACCGCGTTATTAGAAATGAAAAGTCAAAATGAAAAACTATTATTTGATACGCCATTTACACGAGGGGAGGTTGGGATTCCCATCAATGGGTTGATTTGGATGGGTTCTAAAGAATTTATGTTGCAGCAAATTGAAGATAAATTAAATGCAGGTTTCTACTGTTTAAAATTAAAAATTGGAGCAATAGATTTTGATACGGAATTAGAAATATTAGCCTCGATTCGAAAAAGATATACAGCATCCGATATCGAACTTCGGGTAGATGCGAATGGTGCATTTTCTACTTCAGATGTTTTAGATAAATTAGAAAGATTGTCTAAATTTCAATTACATTCGATCGAACAACCAATTAAAGTTGGTCAATGGAATGAAATGGCTAAAATTTGTCGGGTAACTCCACTACCAATTGCATTAGATGAAGAGTTAATTGGGATTATTGGAAGGGTTCAAAAAGCAGTTTTATTGGAAACTATTCAACCTCAGTATATTATATTAAAACCGAGTTTACATGGTGGTATTTTAGGAACTACGGAATGGATTCACCTTGCGACTGAGCATAAAATTCCGTGGTGGATGACATCTGCTCTAGAATCGAATGTGGGTTTAAATTGTGTCGCTCAATTCGCTTCTACTTATGATAATTCATTACCACAAGGTTTAGGTACAGGCGGATTATATGAAAACAATTCACCTACAAACTTATACATCAAAGCTGGATATATACATTTGAGTATGTGATATTACGTAATTCTTTAAGTTTTTTTGGTAAATTTGGCAACCTTAGAGTAGTTTTTAAGTCTTTGATGTAAAGAATAATTTATTCAATCCTATCCTATGAAATATATAAGTTTATTACTGTTTTTATTCACTTTTATCAGTATTAAAGCACAAGAAGGTTCGTGTGGATCTCCTGTAACAGATGTGAACAAGTTTGCAGATACAACTGCTTGGCGAACAGCGATGACAGCTGCTGGGAGTACGGGTTTCCCTTTGAAGCAAATCCCTACAGTTAAAGATGGTAATGGTACTTTGGTAACTTTTTATTATACAGTAACTTCTTCTGCGAATGGTACACTAGGTGTGATTATGTCAGTAGTAAATGATTGTCCTGGTACACCTTCATCCTATGATAATACTACAAAAATGTGTATTTATTCAGATGGTACTTCCATCACACAATCTCAAATAGATGCCTGCGGTGGTACTATTCGTGCTACAAGAGATTGTAAATTATACTTACCTGCTGATGCTTGTTCAAGTACAAATAATATTCCGTACGATACGAAGTTGAAAAATACAAATTTGAGTTCAACGTTTAATCCTGAATGGACTAAATTAACACCAAATACTACCTATACTTTAGTGATAACCATGAACCTTAACTCTAGTTGTTCAGTGTCTAATGTATCTTTATCAACGTATCCTCCAGCTTCTTCTAGTTGTTCAGCATCCTCAGGAACTGTATCCGTATCAGGAGGTACAATGGTGAGTGCAACAGAATACAATTTAACTACAAATGGTTCTACGATAACAATTTCAAGTACTGGTTCTGTGTTACCTTCTCCAAGTACTGTAACAGCTGGAAGTACTTCCACCTATGGATATTTTATTTTCACACAGGCCCCTACTTTACCTTTTACAGATGTTACACCTGCTGGGATAACTTCTTTACCTGGATTTAAAGGTGTAGTTTCAGGAACTTCTATTTCAGATAATAATAGTTCTGGTTCATCCTCCTCAGTAGCAGGAGTAACGACACTATGGTTTGTCCCTGCTGTTTTTGACAAAAAAACAGGGGGCTTAACCTTAGACGATGATGCGGATGGTTGTTATGCTGTAGGTACTCCGATTAAAGTAAATTATAGTATTACTCCACAACCTTGTGGAACTTGTACAACTCCAAATTGTCCAATAGGAAGTGTTCCAATGTACAATGATAGAATTCCAAGTAGTCAACCATGTACGGCGAATGGATATACAAATTGCCCAGGTAAAGGGGGGACTGTATGTCAAAATGGAGTAAGTATTAAAGGAACAACAACTACTTACCAAACAGTTATAGCTGATATTAATGGCAAGTTGGGTGTTTATGTTCAGGGCGTTACGCCAAATACATTGTCTTTCACAATAGTCTCAAGTTTATATGAAACTAATGATTGTAATGGTACAGCTAAAACACCAACTAAATACAGTGTAGATACGAAAGCTACCGGTTCAGCTACTAATGTTCATGGAAGATCTTCAGGTTCTGGATCTTGGAATCCTGAATGGACTGGATTGACTCCTGGCAAAAGTTATATTTTAAAAACAACTTTTAATATGAGTGGAACCGATGAAATCACAGATTATTGCATGGACTATTATGGTTCAACTTCATGTGCAGCTAAAATAGGTACTACAGCCGTAACAATAAATGGAGCTACTCCACTTGTAGGGAAAAATCCTTCTGCAAATTATTATTTATTATGTAAAAATGATAAGATTGAAATAAATACTACTGGTTATACATTGCCTCCAGTTGGTGGTGGTGGAACAGCTGGAATTGGTTATATGCCCTTTGTTTGTCCTCCAACTGCTGGGAAAGACCCTCATACTGACGCATGTTGGGGTCAAAAAGATTTATATGATATTAATAATCCATCTTCAGATATTAATGATGGATCATTAGTTGCTCAATTTCCAGCAGGACTAAATCATACCTTTTATATTGTTCCAATAACAATGGATGAAGCGATAGCCAATTCAATGAATTATGATCAAAATAATGATGGATGTTTTCAAACAGGTACTCCAATTAAAATCACATATTTAAATGATATTGCAATTACAAAAAATGAAGTGTGTGCCTCTTCGAAAGTAACATTTACTATTTCGGGAGGAACGCCTGAGTATTCAGCAGAAACAGGTGGTAAATATACTATATCTACAAACAAAGGTAATTTAAGTGCTACAACTTTATCGACAAGTGGTGGTACAGTTGATTTAACTGGTTTGTCTACAAATGATGCTTACACTATTACGGTAGACGATGGGACAGGTTGTAAAAAAACATTTAGTGGTACTTATACTTGTACATGCACAGCACCAACGATTACTGGCTTAACCGAATTATGTGAAGGTGCTACTTTAAAACTTACAGGTTCTGGTACTGAAGCTGCTGCTACTCCATGGGTCTTACAAAATACAAAAGCAACAATTTCTGGAACTGGTCAGACTAGAACAATTACTGGTTTTACTGCTGGAACTTGTGATATAACATATAAGGATAATAATGGGTGTTCAAAAACAGTAACTATAACTATAAACGGCAACCCAACACTTACTGCTAATCCTACTTCCATTTTGGTATCTGCTACTTCAGCGATAACAGTTATAGGTGGTTCAGGGACAGCTGCAACTCTAAATCCTTGGGTTTCTTCTTCTACTGCTAATGGAACTATTGTTGGTGCTGGACAATCTGCTACCGTAACGGGTGTTGCGGCAGGGAATACAAATGTTATTTACACAGATAGTAAAGGTTGCGACGATACGATTCAAGTTACGGTAACTATTCCTGGATGTAAAACCATTTCGAATCCATCGCCTGCTCAAATTCTTTGTCAAGGATCTGACCCAGCTCCTTTCACTGTTTCCACTTCTGAAACTGCAGTAAATGGTATTTATTTTGTGGTTTATCCTGCTATTTTTAAACCTGCAAATGCTGCAGCTATCTATAGTGGAATTGGTACGACGGGTGCAGCAATATCAAACAAACTTACAGCTTCTGCTGGAACTGCAACGATTGATTTACCTCCATTAGGTTCCGTTGGTTCTTTCCCTGTTTCGATTGCTGGAGATTATTATGTTTACGCAATTTTAGATCCTGTTCCAAGTGATGTGAATTGTAGACCTTATGCGGAAATTAAAGTATCTATTAAGGATAGCATCATTCCTGTAGTTACTTCTACGGCTGTTGCTTCAAACGCTACAACATTTACGTGGAATGATATTCCAACTGCAAATAAATTTGGGATAGATACTGTTAGATTATTTTCTATAATTCCTCCATCTACATGGGTTCCTGCAGGAACTATAGTGAATTCAACGGGAGGAAACGGTAATACATTTACATTTAACAATATTCCTTTAGGTCAAACAGCGCATATAAAAATTACACCGCAGGACATTTCTGGAACTAAATTAGCATGTTCTAATTCAGCGATGTCTTCTGTAACTAATAAAAATTGTGTTAAACCTATTCCGTTAGCATTAAGTGCACCGATTGCTGTTTGTGAAGGAGCATCTTTAAGTATTGTTGGGAGTTTAGATCCAAACTCTGTAGCAGCTAGTTTTAAATGGAGAATTTCATCGGATGGCGCTAATTGGTCGGATGTTTCTGGTCCTGATTTTGACGTTACTACTTTACCAACTACTATTTCCATTCCAAAGACTAAGTTTTCGATGAACAATAATTTTGTCAAATTAGTGGTGACAGATAAAGCAACAGGTGCATGTAAAGATTCTACTTTACCTGTTAAACTTTTGGTGAACGAATCGCCTAATGCTTCTATCTCAATTAACCCAGATCCAGCGATGTTATGTGTTGGTGCTAGTCAATTGATTTCAGTAACATTTCTAGGAAATAAAGGGATTGCACCATACATATTTGATTATACTTTAGATGGTGTCGTTCGACAAGATTCTTCATTAGTTGGTTCTAGTGTTCTTACATATGACTTTACTACAAATGATATTATTGTGGATTCGACATTCATTCTTACTAAAGTGACGGATAAAAATGGTTGTTCCAAAACTATTTCCTTGAATAATTCTGTTAGTATGCAAGTTATTCCAGTTCCAACACCTATTTTCACTGCAAATCAAACGATTGGTTGTTATCCGTTTAAAGTTATTTTTACCGATAAATCGACGACTTTAAATAAATTAGTAGAGTGGGATTTTGGCGATGGTTCGCCTGTTTCGAAAGATTTAGGGTATACTTCCTATACATTTAAAAAAGCGGGTGATTTTACGATTACGTTTAAATCAACATTAAATGGTTGTTCGGATACGATGATGAAAACGGACTACATTCATGTTAAAGATAGACCAATAGCTCAATTTTCACCGAAAGTCACAAATATTAGTATGATTGATCCAGAAGTTCAGTTTGTAAACTCTTCATCTAACAATTCAGTTTATTATAAATGGATCTTTGGGGATGGAAGTCCAGTTTCCAGTTTAGTTAATCCAAAACATACGTTTATTGGTCAAGGAAGTAATGGTTTGCCTGATCCAGGTAAATATGTGGTGGAATTGTACGCGTATGTAAATCAAGATTGTTGGGATTCAACGAGTACAACGATTACGATTGATGATGAACAAATCTATTATATTCCAAATACCTTTACACCAAATGGTGATGAGAAAAACAATACTTTCCAACCTATTTTTACAAGTGGATTTGATGCGCAGAATTATCATTTCTTAATTTATAATCGTTGGGGAGAGTTAGTTTTCGAGTCTAATAATCCAGCGATCGGATGGGATGGTACTTATGGAAATAAATTATTAGCCAATGGAACCTTTACCTGGAAACTACAATTTAAAGAAAAAATGACCGAGAAAGAACATTATCTCACAGGTCATGTGAACTTAATTAAGTAATTTCAAAAGGCTGTTTCTATGAAGCAGCCTTTTAAATTTAAACTATGTCTGAATCTTTCAAACCCCTTGAAGTTTTAAACGCCTCTGCAGGAAGTGGAAAAACGTATAGTCTCGTTCAAAAATACTTGAAACTCATTTTATCACACGTAACGGAAAAGAGTTTTAGTCATGTAATGGCGATGACCTTTACGAATAAAGCTGCTTTTGAAATGAAACAACGTATCCTAGATGCGCTCGATGAAATTTCATCCGTAGAAATAGAAGTTGGAAAAAGACGAGAGAAAGGAATTGTGAAGATTGCACAACTTTCAAAGGAATTGAATGTTGCTGAAAAAGAAATTGTTGAACGTGCTAAAACGACACTTAAACAGATCCTTCATCAATTCGAAGATTTTCATGTAATGACTATTGATAAATTTAATCTTCGTTTGATTCGCTCTTTTTCAAAAGAATTAGATCTGCCAATTGATTCTAAAATTGTATTAAACGAGGATGAGGTATTAAGTGAAATCATTGAAAAACTAATGGATAGCATCGATGAATCAGGAAATAATGCGATTGCTTCGTTGATTATCAATTATTCCAAAGAAAAACTGGAAGACGAGGAGACATGGAATTTTCAATCGCAATTACGAAGTTTTGCAACAATACTTACCAACGAAAAATATTTTAAGCAAATCGAAGTACTCATAAATAATGATTATTCGAAAAATGCTTTTATTTCACTTAAAACTTCAATTATAACATTAGAAGAATCTATTTCACTTCAAGCAAAAGAGTTGTATCTTCTGTTTCAATCCTTTGATGAAAAAGAATTGCCTGGTGGTTCCACTTCTGGTAATGCCTATAGAAAACTGATATCCAATAAATTGTTTGCTGGGGATGGTTTTGAAAATGGTTTTTTTTCCGAAGCATTGTTGAAAAATATTGAAAATGGAAACAAAACCAAACAATTTCCAGATACTTTAAAATCAAAAAGTCTGAGTTTTAATGCTTTTTTCACCGATAAAGTTGCTTCCTATTTCTTAATGAAAGAAGCGTATAAGAATTTTTATAACATGGCCCTTTTACAATGTATTTCCAAAGAATTGGAAGGGGTTCGTGAAACAGATAAAATATTACGTATTTCGGAATTTAATAAATTAATTTCGGATTTAATTCGGGATGAAAATGCTCCTTTTATATATGAGCGTATCGGAAACAGGTTTAAACATTTTTTATTAGACGAATTTCAGGATACTTCGCGTTTACAGTGGCAAAACATTGTTCCCCTTTTACATGAATCATTAGCTAACAAATATGAAAATTTAATTGTTGGAGATGCAAAACAATCCATTTATCGTTTTAAAAACGGGCTGGCAGAACAATTTGTCGCTCTTCCTGCCTTATATAATCCAGAAAATGATCCGAAAACAGCGTTGCTTTCTTCCTATTTTGAAGCGTTAGGAGTTAAAAATCCATTGACAAGTAATTATCGGTCTGCGCAAGAAATTGTTAAGTTTAATAACTTGTTTTTTCAAGAAATTCAGCAGTATATTTCATCCCATCACAAAGATTTTTACAAAGATGTGTATCAAGATCCAAAAGGAAGTATTGGTGGTTATGTGGAAATTATTTCACAAGAAATATCAGAGGACATTAAAGAGAAAACACTCATTCAATTAGTGAAATGGGTAGATGAACTAATCCAAGAAGGATATGATGGTGGAGATATTTGTATTCTTGGTAATACCAAAAAAGAATGTAATGCCTGGGCGATTGAATTATCTAAAAAGTATAAAGTCGTTTCGGATGATAGTTTATTAGTCAATTCCGATCATTATGTGAAATTAGCAATTGCATTTTTAAAATTTCGAACGAATCCTAAAGGAGAATTAGAAGCAAAAAGATTTTGTGAATTATATTTTTCTTGTTTTTCGGAGAATGAAATTGAAAGCCAAAATCACTATTGGAAAACTTATATAAATAAATCGAATAAAACGGTAACTTATTTTGATTCTAAACATTTTATAGTAGATATTTTTGGATCGGAAGAAAATTTCTTTTTTAAGTATGACAGTTTATATATGTTGTTACAAAGTTTTTTCAAAATATTGAATATAAATGAATTAAGTAATACGTATCTTCATCATTTGTCGGATATGCTACATAACTTTGATGTGTTGTATGGTCCAAATTTGGAATTGTTTTTAGAAGAATATGAGAAAACTGGAAAAAATAGCGCAATTCAAATACCAGAGAATAAAGAAGCAATTAAAATAATGACAGGTCATAAATCGAAAGGTTTAGAATTTCCTGTAGTGATTTTACCAAATTTAGATTTTGGTCTCGATTCGAAAAAAGCAAAATACTTGATCGAAGATAATGGCTATTTTCTCTATTCTGGATTATCAATAAAAAGTCCTATAAAAAGTATATCCAATTTTACAAAACAGGAAAAGAGTCAAAATTTCATTGATAAATTAAATCTGTGTTATGTGATGATGACACGCCCAGTGGAACGCTTGTATATTGGTAATTTGCATCAAAAAGGAAACTTTGGAGCAACTTTTCATCAAACATTACAAGGTTTAGAACCAACAATTTGGTCTTCTGACACATCGGAAGTACAATTTATTTTTGGAGAAAAGTCCACGAAGTCTGAAGCGCATCCGAAAGTAAATATGGATAATTTTGTACCAATCAACTTTAGTGATCGTTTGTGGTTTCCTGATATTTCTTTGAATTCTAATTTATTACAAGATGATGCTGATTTAAGTGCTGCTCGAAGATATGGCAATCAATTGCACGAAGCACTAGCTTTAATTAACTCACCCGATACTATAGAAGTGACATTAGAGTATATGTATAAAGATGGGAAAATTGAAATTGAATTTCTAGATCGAATTTCCAAAGAGCTACGCATAATTTTAAATCATGCTCCTTACAAGAGGTTAATTACAGATGCAATTAAAATTAGTAATGAACAATCGATTATTATAGGACCTAATGAAACGAAACGACCAGACAAAATAATCTTTAAAGAAAATGAAACGATTGTTTTAGATTTTAAAACAGGACTATCGACCAAAAAGAATGAAAAGCAAATTTCGATGTATAAAAAAGTACTTACCGAAATGAATTATAGACATGTAAAAGGATTTCTTTTTTATACTGGTTCCCTACAATTACAAGAAATATAGTTTAATTCCCAAAATCTAAGTATACGTTTTTTCTATTACAAAAGCGCTATTTTAAAGTTCTAGTATAAAAATCGTTTTATTGCTTTAAACAAGATATATCGTGCAGATTAAACTTCATATTTTTTTCATACATTTGTTTATATACATTTAGCTTATGACATCCAGTACAAGACTTACAACAGAAGATAAAGCACTAAAAATTAATTTAACAGCTGATATTTATGGTTGTTTTGCTGAAATTGGTGCAGGACAAGAAGTTGCGGCTAATTTTTTTAAAGCAGGAGGTAGTTCAGGTACTATTGCTTACACACAATCTGCCTACGATATGAAAGTGTCAGATGCGATGTATGGTTCAGCCTCGCGTTATGTATGTGAAGATCGTTTACTTACAATGTTAGAGACGGAGTACGAAACGATGAAATACCGATTGCCTGAAAAACAAAAAACAACGCGTTTTTTTGCATTTTGTAATACGGTTGAATCACTAAATTATCACAGAACAAACCAAGGGCAAGGTTGGATTGGTATTCGCTTTCAACGTGCGCTTGGAGAGGAACATAATGATGTTGTACTTCATGTAAATATGCATGATAATAACAATAGAAGTCAGCAAACGGCTTTAGGAATTCTTGGTGTAAATTTAATTTATGCGTGTTTTTTCAACTACGAAAATATTGATGATTTTATTTCTGGAATTGTAGCACGTTTACCGAGAGAACGTATTGAAATTGATATGTTGCGCGTTTCAGGTCCTGCTTTTGAAGGGATTGATAATCGTGTAATCGCTATGAATTTGGTTAAAAGAGGTGTAACAGATGCTACCATGTTTGATTTGTGTGGTACAGTGCTACAACCTGCAACTGCTTTATACAAAAAAAATATCTTATTAATGCGCGGTCGATTCAGACCAGTTACCAAGGTGCATATCGATATGATAGAGCAAGGCACCAAACAGTTTTTAAATGAAAATGGGGTTAAAGAAGATAATGTAGCAGTAGTTTTTGAGCTTACGCTGAAAGATTTAACGGCGGATGGTAAAATTTCAGAAAAGGATTTTATTGATCGCGCTGAATTACTATGTTCTTTAGGTTATACAGTAATGATTTCAAACTATCTGAAACATTACAAAATGATGGATTATCTCGCGACGATCGCACGCGAACAATTAATGGGAGTCATTTTAGGTGTGTATAACGTACATGCAATCTTTGACGAGCGTTATTATGATAATTTACGAGGAGGAATTCTAGAAGCGTTTGGTCGTGGATTTGGACATAATGTAAAAATGTTTGTCTATCCGGCGAATGATGTGGAAACAGGAGATTTATATACCTTAGATAAATTAGAAATTCCAGAGAAATTTAAAGGTTTACTGCAATTCTTGAAAGAAAATAATAAAATTGAAGCGATTCAAAATTTTGATACACAGTTATTACATATTCTTTCGGATGATGTGCTTTGTAAAATAAACGCTGGATCTACAAGCTGGGAGAATGATGTTCCAGAGGAGGTTGTGAAAGCGATTAAATTTTTCGAGCTTTTTGGGTATGTAAAAAGAGAAGAAGTAGTTACGCATTAAGTAAATCGAATGGGCCAATTAAAGAATGCACTTATTCGTTATCGTGTAATCGATAAAGCAATTCGCAATAAATATAAGCCTTTCCCTTCGAAAGCAGAACTTAGAAAAGCGTGTGAAGATGCACTTTTCGGAAGTGATGAAGGAGAAAATATTTGTGATTCTACTATTGAAAAAGATTTGTTCTTTTTGAGAATGGAACACGACGCTCCTATAAAGTATAGTAAAAGACATGGCGGCTACTATTATAATTCGGATACTTTTTCCTTGGATGACATCCCTTTAACGGATGAAGATATGGATGCAATTCGATTTGCAGCAAATACATTGTCGCAATTTAAGGATGTTGAAATGTTTAAGCAATTTGGGTTTGCAATTGATAAAATTGTTGAAAAGGTTGCTATTTCCAATGATCCATTCCTAGATGAATCGAATACTTTTGTGCAATTTGAAGCTGCACATTCCGTAAAAGGCAATGAGTTTCTTTCCATACTTTTATCTGGTATCCGTCAAAAAAAGTACACATATTTTGAATATGGAGGTTTTACTTCCGAAAGAAAGAAATCGCGCAAAGTTGTACCTCTTTTATTGAAAGAATATAGAAATCGTTGGTATTTAATTTGTCATGATTGTGTCAAAGAAGCAATTATTACATACGCGCTTGAACGGATGGAAAACGTTGAAGTTTCTGACGTTGTAGCAGCAGAATCTATTTCTTTTGAGAACGATAAATTTTTCCAAAATGCCATTGGTATAACAGTAAATAATTCAAATCCTGAATTAGTAATTTTTAAAGCAGATAATATTGCTTCTAAATATATTGACTCTCAGCCCTTTCATACATCACAAAAAACGGTGAAAGAAGGGAAAAATAAAACGACTTTTTCTTTACACGTAATAATTTCCGAAGAATTAATTCGATCTCTGTTAAGTTATGGAGGAGAATTAGAGGTTATTGAGCCAGAAACGCTAAGAAATACGATTAAAAAAAGAATCGTAGAGATGAGCGAACGTTACGATATTTAAAACACTAATACTATTGTGTATGACAATTCTTAAAAAATTAGAAAATGGTGTATTAACACTAACATTAAATAGGCCTACTGTTTTTAATTCCTTTAATAAGGAAATGGCCTTAACATTGCAAGATGAATTAAAAAAAGCGGTGGTAAACGATGAGGTTAGAGCAATCCTATTAACAGGGGAAGGAAAAGCATTTTGTGCAGGGCAAGATTTAGCGGAAGCAACTGCTTCGGATGGTCCATCCCTTCAGTCGATTGTAAAAGAGCATTATAATCCTATTATTGAACTTATACGCACAATTGAAAAACCGGTTGTAGCAGCCGTAAATGGTGTAGCTGCTGGAGCTGGAGCGAATATAGCGCTTGCATGTGATATTACATTTGCGAAAGAATCCGCAAGTTTTATTCAAGCGTTTTCAAAAATCGGACTAATTCCGGATTCTGGAGGAACTTTCTTTTTACCTCGAATTATTGGAATGCAAAAAGCAACAGCTTTGATGATGACTGGAGATAAAGTTTCAGCGAATCAAGCAGAAAGCATGAACCTTATATATAAGTCTGTTGCAGATGATTCTTTTGAAGATGTAGTGATTGCTTTTGTTCAAAACCTTGCTAAAATGCCAACAAAAGGTCTAGGTTTAACAAAAAGAGCTTTAAATGCATCGTTCAAGAATGATTTAACATCCCAATTAGCTTTAGAAGAAGAATTACAAACGGTAGCTGGTACAACGCATGATTTTAAGGAAGGTGTTCAAGCATTTTTAGAAAAAAGAACGCCTAATTTTAAAGGAAATTAAAATGAAAAACATTGGAGTTATTGGCGCAGGTACAATGGGTATTGGAATTGCGCAAGTTGCGGCTCAAAATTGGAACCAAGTTGTTTTAGTCGATACAAATCAAGAAGTACTCGATAAAGCAAAATTTAATTTAGATAAAACATTAACTAAATTAGTTGAAAAACAAAAAATAACCCAAGAGGATTCTAATAAAATACTAAGTTTAATAGAATTTACAACGAATTACGAGGCGCTTAAAAGTGCGGATTTGGTAATCGAAGCAATTATTGAAAATATTACGGTTAAACATAGTGTTTTTAGTCAGATTGAGTCAATCGTTTCTACAAAATGTATTCTAGCTTCTAATACTTCTTCACTATCAATTGCAAGTATAAGTTCTGTGCTGAAAAATCCAGAGCGTATGTTAGGTATTCATTTTTTTAATCCTGCTCCTTTAATGGCGCTTGTAGAAATTATTCCAGGAGTGCAAACGACGAAAGAAGTTACAATTGCTGCAAAATCGATTATTGATTCTTGGGAAAAGAAAACGGTACTAGTAAAAGATACGCCAGGTTTTATTGTTAATCGTGTTGCAAGACCTTTTTATGGGGAAGCATTACGGATCTATGAAGAGGGGATAGCTGACTTTGCAACCATTGATTGGGCGATGACCCATTTTGGAGGTTTTAAAATGGGACCTTTTACATTAATGGACTATATTGGTAACGATATTAATTATACGGTGACAGAAACGGTGTTTGAAGCTTTTTATTTTGACCCAAGATTTAAACCTTCATTTACACAAAAACGACACAAAGAAGCTGGGTTATTAGGAAGAAAGACTGGGAAGGGGTATTATGATTATCAAGAAAATGCGATCGCTATTTCTCCAAAGGAAGATGTTCAATTAGGAGAGAAAATCTTTAGCCGAATTTTAGCAATGTTGATTAATGAAGCTTATGATGCATTATTTATGCAGGTTGCTTCAAGAGAGGATATTGACACAGCAATGAAATTTGGAGTTAATTATCCAAAAGGATTATTAGAATGGGCAGATGAGATCGGGGTAGATAATGTTCTTACGACGTTAACAGATTTATTTGAAGAATATGGAGAGGATAGATATCGACCAAATCCATTATTGAAAAGAAAAGTACGTGAATTACAAGTGGGTAATTAACTGTTAATAATAGTTTAAAAGTAAGGTGAGTTGAATAACTCACCTTTTTTTGTTATATTTAAATAGTAACTAATTACATATTCCATATGAAACGAATTGCTTTATTAACTTCCGGCGGGGATAGCCCAGGTATGAATGCAGCTATTAGAGCGATTGTGAAAACATGTTTGTTTTATAACATTGTTCCAGTTGGTATTCGGGATGGTTATAAAGGAATGGTTCAAAAAGATTTGTTTGAAATGGTATATGCAGATGTGGATAATATTATTCATACGGGCGGTACTATTTTAGGATCTTCTAGATGTTTAGAATTTCTAGATAAAGCAACACGTACCCTCGCAATCGATAATTTGAAAGAAAATAAAATCGATGGTTTGATAGTAATCGGTGGAGATGGCACTTTTACTGGAGCAACAGTTCTATCGTCAGAAATGGGAATTCCAGTTATTGGCATTCCAGGTACGATTGATAATGATATTTATGGAACAGATCATACAATTGGTTATGACACCGCTTTAAATACTGTTATAAGTGCAGTCGATAAAATTAGAGATACTGCTTCAAGTCATCATCGTATATTTTTTATTGAAGTAATGGGTAGGCATGCTGGTTTTATTGCAATCAATGCCGCTTTGGCAAGTGGCGCTGAAAGTGTTTTGATTCCAGAAGAAGTTCCGGACTTAAAAAAATTAGTCGCTCAAATCCAAGACCAGAATAAAGGAAAACGTAGTAGTATAATTATAGTAGCCGAAGGAGAACAAGAAGGAGGTAGTTTGGAACTCATTAATAAAGTCTCACCAATGCTCGAAGGTTTTGATTTGCGACCAACGGTTTTAGGCCATATTCAACGAGGAGGAAGTCCTTCCGCATTCGATAGAATATTAGCAACTAGAATGGGTTCATACGCTGTTGAATTACTTTTAGAGGGACAACAGGGTGTTATGATTGGTTCTTCTGGAGATAATTTAATTACCACTTCCTTGGAAATAGCTATGAAATTACATAGCACTCCTGATTTGGAACGACTAGTTCTATTAAAGAAAATGCTAACTAGGTTCTAATTCCCGCTTATTTAACAAAACGAAAACAAAAAAATCATTTTGCAACGTCTTTATTTACTGAATATTAAGAAATAATTAAATTTTAATTCAAAAATCGATTGTTAATTCAAATAAGTACTCTATCTTTGCACCTCTCAACGGAGAAAGCGACAGGGATTTTGAAATGATAGATTAGACAAAAGAATATTTTTTTTCACGTTTTGTTGTTTAATTAAAATTAATACATATCTTTGCACCCCACAACACGATAGCGTGTTTTCGTTATTAAGGCGAGAGTTTAGTATAACGACAAAAGATTAGTTCTTTGACATATTAGGAAATAAGGAAACAGCGTAGAAATACATAGAATGAGCTCAACAAAAATTCAACGTTTTATACAACGGAGAGTTTGATCCTGGCTCAGGATGAACGCTAGCGGCAGGCCTAACACATGCAAGTCGAGGGGCAG
>Ga0114962_10002487_pt1 | contig 15344 bp, 11 predicted proteins | sample C_130820_MF_Meta_FD_87017 | JGI IMG/M metagenome (GOLD analysis project Ga0114962, IMG submission 87017) | Freshwater microbial communities from Lake Croche, Canada to study carbon cycling - C_130820_MF_MetaG | ecosystem: Environmental > Aquatic > Freshwater > Lake | place: Lake Croche, Canada...
CTGCACCACCGTGCAATTTTGCCATTACACTTGTTAAAGCCGCTGTTAACGTTGTTTTACCATGATCAACGTGACCAATTGTACATACGTTTACATGCGGTTTATTACGCGAAAACTTTTCTTTAGCCATGAGTTACACCTTAAAATAATTCTAAATTTTACGAAAATTTCTTAATGATTGCTTCAGTAATATGCGTCGGCGCTTCACTGTATTTTTCAAACTGCATGCTATACGTTGCACGACCCTGCGTAGAGGATCGTAAATCAGTCGCATAACCAAACATCTCAGACAATGGCACTTCGCAGTTAATCACTTTCGCAGATACTGTATCATTCATAGACTGAATAACACCGCGTCTTTTACTAATATCACCTACAACATCTCCCATATACTCTTCAGGAGTCGTCACTTCAACAGACATTAAAGGCTCTAGCAAAGTAGGATTAGCTGCCTTAGTACATTCTCTAAAACACATTGACCCTGCTGTACGAAAAGCAGCCTCACTTGAATCAACATCATGATATGAGCCATCAAACAATGTGACTTTTAAATCTAACATTGGATATCCTAATAGGATACCACTTTTTAACTGATCTTGAATACCTTTATCTACAGCAGACACATAATCTTGCTGAATATCCTTGCTACTTATCTCGTTAACAAATAAATAACCTAACCCTCTTTCTCTTGGCTCTACCCTTAAGCAAACATGCGCATACTGCCCCTTGCCTGCTAATTGCCTTTCAAATCGAGTTTCGTGCTTCGCTTCTATTCCTATAGTTTCACGATAAGCAACTTGAGGACTACCCACATTTGCATCTACATTAAACTCGCGCTTCATGCGGTCAACAATAATATCTAGATGCAACTCACCCATACCAGATATGATTGTTTGCCCTGAATCGGGGTCAATACTCGTTTTAAATGAAGGATCTTCTTGAGATAATTTCTCCAAAGCAACAACCATTCTTTCTTGGTCTGCTTTGGTTTTAGGTTCAATTGCGATTGATATAACCGGCTCAGGAAAGGTCATTTTTTCCAAAATAACAACTTCTTTCATGTCGCATAAAGTATCACCTGTTGTAATATCCTTAAGCCCTATTATCGCTGCTATATCACCCGCAAAGACTTCCTTTACTTCTTCACGGCTATTAGAGTGCATTTGAACAATTCTTCCAATACGCTCACGTTTATTCTTTATAGGATTGTAAACAACATCCCCCACCGAAAGAATACCCGAATAAACTCTAAAAAAAGACAATATACCAACAAAAGGATCTGTTGCTATTTTAAATACCAAAGATGAAAAGAAATCACTATCGGAAGGCAATCGCGTAACTTCTGACATTCCATCAGACATCAATCCAATTACTGGCTTAACATCCAATGGCGAAGGCAAGTAATCCAAAACAGCATCAAGCAAAGCCTGAACACCTTTATTCTTAAAAGCAGAACCACACAGAACCGGAACAATTTTATTTGAAACCGTCAAGTCATGTATGCCTCGTTCTATATCCGAGTCACTTAACTCCCCAGTATCAAGATATTGCTCCATTAGATTATCATCAACTTCTGCAGCCGCCTCAACAAGCCTCTCGCGCCAAAGATTAGCTTCTTCCTGTAAATCGGCGGGAATAGGCATATCATCAAATGTCATCCCCATCGTAGAATCATGCCAATATATTGCACGCATACTCAATAGATCAACAACACCCTCAAATGCTTCTTCCTTACCAATTGGCAATTGAAGCAATACTGGATTTCCATTTAATCTTTTTTTTATCTGATTAATTGCACCAAAAAAATTAGCCCCAACTCTATCCATTTTGTTGATAAACACTAACCTGGGCACCTGATATTTATCAGCCTGGCGCCAAACCGTCTCTGACTGAGGCTCAACACCACCTACCGCACAAAATACCGCGCAAGCACCATCTAGAACCCTAAGCGATCTCTCTACTTCAATTGTAAAATCAACATGCCCTGGTGTATCAATGATATTAATACGACACTGCTTATGCTGTTTACGCATGCCACTCCAAAAACAAGTGGTAGCCGCAGAAGTAATTGTAATGCCTCGCTCCTGCTCCTGAACCATCCAATCCATAACAGCAGCACCATCATGAACCTCCCCCATCTTATGAGAGATTCCAGTATAGTATAATATTCGTTCTGTTATGGTTGTCTTGCCGGCATCAATATGCGCCATAATTCCAATATTTCGGTATTGATCTATTGGTGTTTTACGAGCCACAACTAATATTCAATTTCACACTACCAACGGTAATGTGAAAATGCCTTATTTGCCTCAGCCATGCGATGAGTATCTTCACGTTTCTTAACAGCAGAGCCTCTGCTTTCAAACGCATCTAATAACTCGCCTGCTAATTTTGAAGCCATAGTCCGCTCATTTCTTTTGCGTGAAGCATCAATCAACCAACGCATTGCAAGCGCCATTCTTCTAGACGGACGAACCTCAACAGGCACTTGATAGGTTGCCCCACCTACTCTGCGAGATTTAACCTCTACACGTGGCTGTACGTTTTCTAATGCTTTAGAAAGAACCTCCAATGGCATTTCATGGCCCTTACCTTCAATCACACCTAATGCACCATATATAATGCTTTCAGCAACTGATTTCTTGCCACTTTCCATAATCATATTCATAAATTTGGTCAGCATTAAGCTACCGAATCTTGGATCTGGAATGATTTCTCTTTTTGTAGCTATTCTTCTTCTTGACATTTACTTACCAAATAAAATTAGCTTTTAGGGCGCTTCGTTCCATATTTAGAACGTCCACATTTTCTATTATTTACACCTGATGCATCTAAACTACCACGAACAACGTGATAACGAACACCTGGCAAATCCTTTACACGACCACCACGAATCAACACAACGGAATGCTCTTGAAGATTATGACCCTCACCACCAATATAACTACTTACCTCAGCACCGTTAGTCAATCTAACACGCGCAACTTTTCTTAAAGCAGAGTTTGGTTTTTTTGGTGTGGTTGTGTAAACACGAGTACAAACGCCACGACGTTGAGGACAAGCCTCCAAAGCAGGAACGTTACTTTTTTCTATTTTTTTAGCTCGAGGCTTGCGGACCAATTGATTGATCGTGGCCATATTTCTACTCCAAAATATATTTTTAACTGTCAGATCAATAGAATAACCTACCAATAAAGGCATAACAGGTTTTAAATAAATAAAACACAATGCCCGACTACAGCAGGTTATAATACTGGCTATTTTACATTAGGTCAAGCCTTAAATATTCAAGGCTTGTTTAAGCGCTTCTTCTACATCTTCTACATCAATATTTGACGACATTTCAACATCACTTACTGTTTCCGTAATTTCAAGTCTTTTGCGACGACTTTCATGATATGCCAAGCCTGTTCCTGCTGGGATCAATCGTCCAACAATTACATTTTCTTTTAATCCTTGCAAACTATCACTGAGTCCACGAACGGCCGCATCAGTAAGTACACGCGTTGTTTCTTGGAATGAGGCTGCTGATATAAATGACTCAGTTGCTAAAGACGCTTTTGTAATACCGAGTAAGATAGAATCATAACTCGCTGGAATTTTCCCATTCGCTTCTGCATGATCATTTTCTTCACGCATTGCTGCTCTTTCAACTTGCTCCCCTTTCATGAAGCTTGTATCACCAGCTGCTGTAATTTCAACTTTACGTAACATTTGGCGAATAATTGCCTCAATGTGCTTATCGTTAATTTTTACACCCTGCAATCGATATACATCTTGTATTTCTTTGACTAAATAATTAGCCAATTCTTCAACACCACGCAAACGCAAAATATCATGCGGGGTCAATTCGCCTTCTGCAATGGTCTCACCTTTTTCAACCTGCTCACCCTCAAACACGGTAATATGGCGCCATTTCGGTATTAAGGTTTCAAATTGCTCACCATTCGAATCAGTAATAGTGACACGTTGCTTACCTTTCGTTTCTTTACCAAACGAAATCGTACCACTTGACTCTGCCAAAATCGCAGGATCTTTTGTTTTGCGAGCCTCAAATAAATCTGCAACACGAGGTAGACCACCCGTGATATCACGTGTCTTACTTGATTCTTGTGGTATACGCGCTATGACGTCACCAATTTTTACTTCTCCACCATCTTTAATACCGGCAATCGCCCCTGCTGGTAAAAAGTATTGAGCCGTAATATCAGTTCCCGGCAAATAAATTGCATCACCATTAGTATCTAGTAATTTTACCATTGGACGCAATTCTTTACCCGCACTACCACGTTGTTTTGGATCAATTACCACAAGCGAACTCAGACCAGTAATTTCATCTGACTGTGTTTGAACCGTTATGCCATCAACAAAATCTTTCAACTCAACAATACCGTCTACTTCCGTGATAACCGGATGCGTAAATGGATCCCAAGTGACTATTATTTCGCCTGCTTCAACACGCTCATCTTCCTTCTTCGACAGAACCGCACCATAAGGAATTTTGTAGCGTTCACGTTCACGACCATATTCGTCAACAACACCCACTTCACCTGAGCGTGAAACAGCAACTAAATTACCTTCACGGTTAATAACACTTTTCAAATTACTTAAACGTACAGAACCCGCTGATTTCACTTGCACATTACTGATAGCTGCAGCTCTTGATGCAGCACCACCAATATGGAAAGTACGCATTGTTAACTGTGTTCCTGGCTCACCAATTGATTGAGCTGCAATAACACCAACGGCTTCACCAATATTAACTAGATGTCCACGCCCTAAATCTCGGCCATAACATGCAGCACAAACACCATGACGACTTTCACATGTAATAATTGAACGCACTAACACATGATCAATACTGTTCTTTTCAAGTTGCAATACCCAATCTTCATCGAGTAATGTCCCTTTTGGAACAAGAATGATCTCACCCGCCTTATCCATCACATCATGCGCAGCTATTCGACCTAAAACTCTTTCTGATAAAGGCTCAACAACATCACCGCCTTCAATGATTGGCGTCATAGACAAACCGTTGTTTGTTCCACAATCTTGTGAACTGATCACCAAATCTTGCGCAACGTCAACTAAACGACGTGTCAGATACCCAGAGTTAGCTGTTTTCAAAGCGGTATCCGCCAAACCTTTACGAGCACCATGCGTTGAAATAAAGTATTGTAATACGTCAAGACCTTCGCGGAAGTTCGCCGTAATTGGTGTTTCAATAATTGAACCATCTGGTTTTGCCATCAAACCACGCATACCTGCTAACTGACGAATCTGAGCAGCAGAACCCCTAGCACCCGATTCAGCCATCATAAACACAGAATTAAATGATTTCTGTTCTTTAATATCACCTTCTTCGTCGGTATAAGATTCTTTACCTAAACCATCCATCATCACTTTAGCGATCTGATCATTCGCATGGGACCAAATATCAACAACCTTATTGTAGCGCTCACCATCCGTAACAAGACCAGACGCGTACTGACTTTGAATTTCCTTCACTTCTGCATTGGATGCCGCTAAAATTTCATCTTTTTTAGCTGGAATCACCATATCTTCAATACCAAATGAAATACCTGAGCGAGTTGCACACTTAAAGCCCAAATACATCAGTTGATCTGCCAATATGACAGTATCTTTATTACCCATATAGCGGTAACTGTAGTTGATAAGACGTGAAATATTTTTCTTTGTCATATCACAGTTTACTAAATCAAACGGCATACCTTCTGGAATGACTTCCCATATTAACGAACGCCCGACCGTTGTCGTTACGCGATGCGTTTTATAGCTAACTTGAGCTTCTGCATCCGTTACTTTTTCAGTAATACGCAACTGAATTTTAGTTTGGAATTCAACTATTTTCTCAGCCAATGCTTTATGAACTTCACTGACACTTTCAAAAATTCTTGGACTTTTTTGCGTGTCATTTCCAATCGCATTCATTTTTTCGCGACTGATATAGTAAAGCCCCAAAACGACGTCTTGAGACGGATTAATAACTGGCTCACCATTTGCTGGCGATAAAATATTATTGGTTGCCATCATCAATGTGCGCGCTTCTAATTGCGCCTCAATTGATAATGGTACGTGAACCGCCATCTGATCACCGTCAAAATCAGCGTTAAACGCACTACATACGAGCGGATGCAATTGAATTGCTTTACCTTCAATTAACGTTGGCTCAAATGCTTGAATCCCAAGACGGTGCAATGTTGGAGCGCGGTTAAGTAGAATTGGATGCTCACGAATAACTTCTTCAAGAATATCCCAAACTTCAGCGCCTTCGCGCTCCACCATTTTCTTAGCGGCTTTAATGGTCGTTGCTAAACCACGGAATTGTAATTTACTAAAAATAAATGGTTTGAATAATTCGAGCGCCATTTTTTTAGGCAAACCACATTGATGTAAACGCAATGAGGGTCCAACAACAATAACCGAACGACCAGAATAATCGACTCGCTTTCCAAGTAAATTTTGACGGAAACGCCCTTGTTTACCTTTAATCATATCTGCAAGCGATTTCAATGGACGACGATTCGTACCTGTAATTGCCCGACCACGACGACCATTATCCAGAAGCGCATCAACGGACTCTTGCAACATACGTTTTTCATTACGAACAATAATATCCGGCGCACTCAAATCAAGTAAACGATTCAAACGGTTATTACGATTGATTACACGACGGTACAAATCATTCAAATCAGATGTTGCAAAACGACCACCATCTAGTGGCACTAAAGGTCGTAACTCTGGTGGCAGAACTGGCAACACCTTCAAAATCATCCATTCAGGACGATTTTTAGATGCCAGTAGAGCATTCATCACTTTTAAGCGTTTTGCATATTTTTTAATTTTAGTTTCTGAACTGGTTGAATTAATTTCTTGTTTTAAAATTTCAACTTCAGATTTCAAGTCTATTGATTTAAGCAAATCATAAATCGCTTCCGCACCCATTTTAGCGACAAAATCATCACCAAATTGTTCTTGATAATCCTGAAATTCATCGTCAGATAACAATGAACCTTTAATTAAAGAGGTATCACCCGCTTCAAGTACAACAAATGATTCAAAATATAATACGCGCTCAATTTCACGAAGTGTCATATCAAGCAATAAGGCAATTCGCGAAGGCAATGATTTTAAAAACCAAATATGCGCAACGGGACTGGCTAAATCAATATGCCCCATGCGCTCACGACGCACTTTAGATAGAGTAACCTCTACTCCGCATTTTTCACAAATAACACCACGATGCTTCAATCGTTTATATTTACCACATAAACATTCATAATCACTTACAGGGCCAAAAATTTTGGCACAGAATAAGCCATCTCGCTCTGGTTTAAATGTACGGTAATTAATCGTCTCAGGTTTTTTAACCTCACCATAGGACCATGAACGAATCATGTCCGGTGAAGCAAGTCCAATATGAATCGCATCAAAATCTTCTGCACGATTTTGGCGTTTCAAGAAATTCATTAAATCTTTCAAGAGCTTGTCCTCTTTAAATACGTTTAACAGGTGAAAATTATCCGGTAAAAAACAAAGCGTATCACTACGCTTTGTTAATTTATTAACCTAAATTATTCTCGTTCTAACTCAATATTGACCGCTAATGAACGTATCTCTTTGATTAAAACATTAAATGATTCTGGCATTCCTGCTTCCATTTTATGATCACCATCGACAATGTTTTTATACATGCGTGTACGACCCGTGACATCATCAGATTTGACAGTAAGCATTTCTTGTAGCGTATATGCTGCACCATACGCCTGTAATGCCCATACTTCCATCTCACCAAAACGCTGTCCACCAAACTGAGCTTTACCACCCAATGGCTGCTGAGTCACTAAACTATAAGGACCAGTTGAACGCGCATGCATTTTATCGTCAACTAAATGGTTCAACTTCAGCATATACATATAACCAACGGTAACTTTACGCTCGAATGGCTCCCCTGTTAAGCCATCATATAAAACTGTTTGTCCATCTTCAGGCAAATCAGCAAGTCGAAGCATTGTACGAATATCTTCTTCATTTGCGCCGTCAAATACCGGTGTTGCCATTGGAACGCCGCTAACCAAATTAGTTGCCATTTCTAGAATTTCAGCATCACTAAATGAATTTAAATCTTCTTTACGTCCGCTGCAATTATAAATTTTATCTAGATATTCTCGGATAGCCTTAACCTGAGCTTGTGATTCTTCGTACTTCGCTTCAAGCATTTTTCCAATTTTAATGCCAAGACCTCTTGCAGCCCAACCCAAATGCGTCTCTAAGACCTGCCCTACGTTCATTCGAGAAGGTACACCCAATGGATTAAGCACAATATCAACAGGATTGCCGTCAGCGGTATAAGGCATATCTTCAATTGGACGAATCATTGAGATAACCCCTTTATTACCATGTCGACCCGCCATTTTATCCCCTGGCTGAATGCGTCTTTTAACAGCTAAATATACTTTAACCATTTTAAGCACACCCGGTGGCAAATCATCACCCATCGTTATTTTGCGCTTTTTGACTTCAAATTTTTCTTCAAAATCTTTACGCTGCTGCTCAATTTGCGCTAATACAACTAGCAACTGCTCATTTAGCTCATCGTCTTTCATTTTGATTTTGAGCCACTCAGAAGTCTTAATACTATCCAAATATTCCTGAGTAATGACTGTTCCAGCTTTTAAACCGTTCGCACCAGCTTGAGCCACATTACCAATTAAATCTTTTGCAACACGAGCAAAAATATCACCTTCTAGGATTTTGATTTGATCATCTAAATCTTTACGGTAACTTTTAATTTGTTCCTGCTCAATATCTAAGGCACGCTTGTCTTTTTTAACGCCATCACGAGTGAATACTTGAACATCAATAACTGTTCCTTCAATACTACTAGGAACACGCAATGAAGTATCCTTCACATCAGCCGCTTTTTCGCCGAAAATAGCACGCAATAGTTTTTCTTCAGGTGTTAGCTGAGTTTCACCTTTTGGTGTCACTTTACCCACCAAAATATCGCCACCTTTGACCTCAGCTCCAACGTATACAATGCCGGATTCATCTAATTTTGATAAAGCTTCTTCACTAACGTTTGGAATATCGGCTGTAATTTCTTCTGGACTGTGCTTCGTATCTCGAGCAACACATGTTTTTTCTTCAATGTGAATGGTTGTAAAGCGATCTTCTTTAACAACTCGCTCAGATACTAAAATAGAATCTTCGAAGTTGTAGCCATTCCAAGGCATAAAGGCAACTAACATATTTTGCCCTAGGGCTAATTCACCCATATCAGTGGATGGACCATCAGCCATGATGTCACCAGAGCGAACTATATCGCCAACTTTTACTAATGGTTTTTGGTTAATACAGGTATTTTGATTTGAACGCGTGTATTTAATTAAATTATAAATATCAACGCCCGATGTTCCATTTTCGGTTTCCGTATCATTTACACGAACAACGATCCTTGCCGCATCAACAAACTCAATTTTTCCACCGCGTGTAGCAACAACCGTTACGCCAGAATCTTTAGCAACGGTGCGCTCCATACCAGTCCCCACTAATGGTTTTTGAGCACGCAATGTCGGTACGGCTTGACGTTGCATGTTCGACCCCATTAACGCACGGTTCGCGTCATCGTGTTCAAGGAATGGAATAATGGATGCCGCAACAGAAACAATCTGTTTTGATGATACGTCCATGTATTGAACCGTATCTGACATAGCCAAAGTGAATTCATCTTTGTTACGGCAAGAAACCAATCCGTCAATTAATTTCCCTTCTTCATCAACTGGAACACTTGCTTGCGCAATAACAAACTCGCCTTCTTCAATAGCCGATAAATAATCCACTTGATTAGTTACCCGACCATCAACTACTTTACGATATGGCGTTTCTAAGAAGCCATAATTATTTGTGCGTGCATAGACAGATAACGAGTTAATCAAACCAATGTTTGGCCCCTCTGGTGTTTCAATTGGGCAAACACGTCCGTAATGAGTTGCATGAACGTCACGTACTTCAAATCCAGCACGCTCACGCGCAAGACCACCGGGACCTAAAGCAGAAACGCGACGTTTATGGGTAATTTGAGATAGTGGATTGTTTTGATCCATAAACTGAGATAATTGGCTTGATCCAAAAAACTCTTTGATAGCCGCTGAAACAGGTTTTGCATTAATAATTTCTTGCGGCATTAAACCTTCGGAATCAGCTAATGTTAAACGTTCTTTAACGGTTCGCTCAACACGCACTAAACCTACACGGAATTGATTTTCTACCATTTCACCAACAGAACGAACACGACGGTTACCTAAATGATCAATATCATCGACAACGCCATTTCCATTACGAATGGCAATGAGTTCTTTTAGAACGTCAATAATGTCGTCTTTAGTTAATGTGCCAACACCTTCAATCTCTTCACGTCCAAGACGACGATTAAATTTCATCCGACCGACAGTTGATAAATCGTATCGCTCTTCTGTGAAAAATAAATTCTGAAATAAATTTTCTGCTGATTCACGCGTAGGCGGTTCACCAGGGCGCATCATACGATAAATTTCAACAAGCGCTTCAAGTGTGTTTGTCGTTGTATCCGAACGCATTGCGTTTGAAATGTACGCACCACGATCTAAATCATTCACATACAATGTATTAACTTCAGTAATACCGGCTTCAATACAGCGATCAATAATATGACTTGTTAACTCATCATTAACATGAGCAATTAATTCACCTGTACTTTGGTCAATAATGTTATGACCTACTATTTTTCCAATTAGATAATCTTTTGGGACTTCAAAAGAGGATAAACCCGCTTTTGTAATTTCCCGAATATGTTTGGCCGTAATACGTCGACCTTCTTCAACAAGCACCTGATTACCATTTTTAATATCGAACGCTGAGATTTCGCCACGCAAACGCTCGGGGACGATATGATAGGTATAGACATCTCTACTTAAATTAAATTTATTTGTTTCGAAGAACATGTTAATCATGTCTTCATTATCATAACCTAACGCACGAAGTAAAATGGTCGCAGGAATTTTACGGCGACGATCTATACGTACATAGACACAATCTTTATGATCGAATTCAAAGTCAAGCCACGAACCACGATAAGGAATAACGCGGGCATTAAAAAGTAATTTTCCAGAAGAATGGGTTTTGCCTTTATCATGATCAAAGAAAACACCTGGTGAACGATGTAATTGCGACACAATTACTCGCTCTGTTCCGTTAATAACAAACGTTCCATTTTCCGTCATCAATGGCAGCTCACCCATATAGACTTCTTGTTCACGTATATCTTTAACTACTTTAGCTGAAGATGGCGATTCTTTATCATAAATAACTAAACGCACAAGAACGCGCAAAGAGGCTGCATAAGTTGCGCCACGTCGCTGACATTCACGCACATCAAAAATAGTATCACTTAAGCGATAACGAACATACTGCAACTCCGCATAACCATTATGACTCTCAATGGGAAATACGCTTGAAAATGCGGCATGTAGCCCCTCATTATCGCGCTTATTCACACTTACACCGGACTGCAGAAAATGGGCATAAGAGTCGATTTGAGTAGCAAGAAGATAGGGAACTTCAAGCACTTCGGTGCTTTTCCCAAAATTATTTCGAATACGCTTTTTTTCGGTAAAAGAGTAGGTCATATCGCTTCAAAACCTTTTTGTCGTAGAACAGTTTCACTGTGCAATGATTGCAAGCAACAAAAGGCCGGCAGCAAAATTGCCACCAGCCATTCAAAAATCAGGCGAAACCTGAACAACTAATCAAAATTTATTTAATTTCAACCGTTGCACCAGCTTCTGTTAATTCTTTTTTGAAGGTTTCAGCTTCTGCTTTAGAAACTGCTTCTTTTAATACTGTAGGTACGCCCTCAACAGCATCTTTCGCTTCTTTTAAGCCTAAGCCTGTGATACCACGAACAACCTTAATAACAGCAACTTTATTCTCGCCAAAGCTGGTCATCACCACATCAAATTCAGTTTGCTCTTCTGCTGCCGCTGCGGCAACAGGTGCTGCTGCAACAGCAACAGCTGCTGAAACACCAAATTTTTCTTCCATCGCTGTAATTAAATCAACGATTTCCATAACGGTCATGCCTGCAACTGCGTCTAAAATATCCGCTTGTGAAATTGCCATTGTATGTTCCTCTATAATAATAGGTTTTAAACGAGTTAATAATATTTATGCAGCTTCTTGCTTTTGATCTCTGAGTGCCGCCAACGTCCGAACAAATTTTTCGGTTGGTGCTTTCATAACAGACATCAACATAGCAATACCCTGGTCGCGTGTTGGCAAATTAGCCAAACGTGGCAACTCAGAACCGCCATAAGATTGGCCACCAATGGCTACAATCTTAGTAATAAGTTTATCGTGACTTTTTGCAAAATTACTGATTAAACGACCAGCAGAGCCCGGATCTTCCATTGAAAAAGCAAGTAATAATGGCCCAACGAGCGCATCTTGCATACATTCAAATTCAGTTCCAGCAACAGCACGTTTAGCAAGCGTATTTTTTACAACACGCAAATAAACACCTGTTTCTCTTGCTGTTTTGCGTAATTCAGTTAATTCGGTTACAGTCAATCCACGATACTCTGCCGCTACTGCAGAATGCGCTTTCGCAGCAAATGCAGAAACTTCCTCTACGACAGCTTTTTTGCTATCTAAATTTAGAGCCATAGTTTACTCCGATAATTCTGAAAATTTTCAGCTTGAAAATTCACACTAAAATATAGTGCGCTTAAAATCTTACGGTACGCAATTCAATCAATTGCGTTCCGCCTACGCAGGTTATTAAGTTTTATAAAAACCCCTGCGGTCTTTGACGGCTACAGAAATATAAAATTCCAGCAACTCAAAGTTTGGTTGATTATAAACCGCTAATATCTAACCACAAGCCTGGACCCATGGTTGACGACAAACTGACTTTTCTTACATAAAGCCCTTTTGAAGTGCTTGGTTTTAATCTTTTTAAATCGGCAATTAATGCTTCTAGGTTACCTTGAATAGCATCAGCTTCGAATGCAACTTTTCCTAAAGTACAATGAATAATACCTGACTTATCTGTTCTGTAACGAACCTGCCCTGATTTTGCATTCTTAACTGCTGTTGCAACATCTGTTGTTACTGTACCCACTTTAGGGTTTGGCATTAATCCACGTGGACCAAGAATTTGTCCAAGTTGACCAACAACGCGCATTGCATCAGGTGATGCAATAACAACGTCAAAATTCATTTCGCCTTTTTTGACTAAATCACCTAAGTCATCCATACCAACAATATCTGCACCAGCTTCTTTTGCAGCTTCAGCATTTGCACCCTGTGCAAAAACAGCAACACGTACGGTTTTACCTGTACCATTTGGAAGCACAGTTGCGCCACGGACATTTTGATCTGATTTACGAGGATCAACACCTAAATTCACACTAACGTCGATAGCTTCTTGAAACTTTGGAGTGGCAAATTCTTTTAATATTGAAACAGCTTCAGCAACAGTATATTGCTTAGTAGCATCAACTCTTTCTTTTATTAATTTTGCTTTTTTTGTTAATTTAGCCATTTTACAAACCCTCCACAGTCAAGCCCATGCTTTTTGCACTTCCAGCAATTGTTTTTACAGCAGCATCTAAACTGGCAGCATTTAAGTCTTCCATTTTGATTTTTGCAATATCTTCTAACTGTTCACGAGTCACAACACCAATTTTTTTGGTATTTGGATTACTACTTCCACTTTTCAATCCTAATGCTTTTTTTAGCAATATAGACGCAGGTGGTGTTTTCGTAATAAACGTAAAACTACGATCACTATAAACTGTGATAACAACTGGTAATGGCAAACCTTTTTCAACATCTTGAGTTTTTGCGTTGAACGCTTTACAAAACTCCATAATGTTCACACCACGTTGACCCAAAGCTGGACCCACTGGTGGACTTGGATTTGCTTCACCTGCTTTAACCTGCAATTTAATATATGCGGTAATTTTTTTAGCCATTTTTTACTCCAAATTATGGGTCAAACGCTTTTCAGCTCCCCTAAGACAAGAAATCTCCGCCTTTATTCAAAGGCGAAGATAATCACATAATTTTATGTTTTTTCAACTTGATCAAAATTTAATTCAACCGAAGTCGCACGTCCAAATATAAGCACTGAAACCCGCAATTTACTTTTCTCATAAATTACTTCTTCAACTTCACCATTAAAATCTTTAAAAGGACCGTCAACTATTCTAATAACCTCACCAGCCTCAAACAAAACTTTAGGTCTAGGCTTATTAACACCTTCTTCAACTCTGTTTAGTATCGCTTGAGCTTCTTTATTTGAAATAGGTGCTGGGCGATCTGAAACACCACCAATAAAACCAAGTACCTTTGGCGTACTGCGCACAAGATGCCAAGTTTCGTTAGTTAATTCCATCTCCACTAACACATATCCAGGAAAAAACTTTCTCTCACTTTTTCGCTGTTGCCCCATTTTCATTTCAACAACTTCTTCAGTTGGAATCAAAATTTGACCGAAATAACTTTCCAATCCTTCACGAGTTATGCGCTCAAGGAGAAATTGCTTAACTTTATTCTCAAAATTCGATTGCGACTGAACGACATACCAGCGCTGAGACATATTAAGCCTGCCCTGTTAATATCCGCACACCCCAAAAGAGAAATGTATCGAGCAACCAAAGTACTAAACTTACAATCGAAACCATTGCAAATACAAGCAATGTCGTTCTTGTCGTCTCATCTTTAGTGGGCCATACAATTTTTCTAACTTCAATTTTTGAATCAGCAATAAATCCAGCAATCGAAGCACCCCACGCAGTAGTGGCTAACATACCAACAGACGCACCAATTACAGCAACCAAACCTAGAATACGATAGAGCAATCTAAAGTCGGCAAAGTAGTAAAATGCTGCAATTCCAGCAATAACTAAAACAACGGAAAAAACTTGCTTAACAACATCAAAAACACTTATTGATGCTTCAGTTTGCGTATTCATAAGTGTGGACTTTGAGAGAAACCTGAAATTAAGAGAAAATTTGGCTGGCAGGCCAGGAGGGGCTCGAACCCCCAACCAGCGGTTTTGGAGACCGCCATTCTACCAATTGAACTACTGACCTATACAGACAAATATTTTTTAAAACTTTTTAACACTCAATATATATTTTGAGCGATATTTTATTCAATAATTGATGCAACAACGCCGGCACCTACTGTGCGCCCGCCTTCACGAATCGCAAAACGCAATCCGTCTTCCATAGCAATTGATGAAATCAATTTCACTTTTACTGAAATATTATCACCA
>Ga0114962_10002488_pt1 | contig 15339 bp, 18 predicted proteins | sample C_130820_MF_Meta_FD_87017 | JGI IMG/M metagenome (GOLD analysis project Ga0114962, IMG submission 87017) | Freshwater microbial communities from Lake Croche, Canada to study carbon cycling - C_130820_MF_MetaG | ecosystem: Environmental > Aquatic > Freshwater > Lake | place: Lake Croche, Canada...
ATCAGCCAGATCACGTGTGCCACGATGGTGATTAGCAGCGCGACCCAGCCAATCAGGCTCAGCACATGGCCCCAGGAGACGCTGCGCAGGCTGTCAAGCCAGGACGACTGCTTGATCGGCGTCATGATCTGCAGGCCAGATTGCAGGTAGGTATGCGAGAAGTCGAATCGCTGCTCACGTTCTGGCGTCATGCTGATGGCTGCGACCGCGACCTGTGCGTCGCCGCTTTCAACCGCATCCAACATCGCCTTGACGCTGCTCACGATCACGAACTCGGAGTTGAGCCCTGCACGGCGTGCCACTTCGTTCCAGACGTCGATGCTGAAGCCGCTCAACGACTCGCCGCGTTGCACGACCAGCGGCTCGAGAATGCGTGTGGTCACGCGCAGCGTCTTGTCTGGCGCAGCGGCTTGTGCAGTCTGAGCGGATGCGCTGGACGCCAGTGTGAAGGCGAGTGCAAGTGCAAGTACGACTGCGAGTTGCAGCAGCAAGCCACCGGCTGCGACAAGAAGCGGTTTGGATCGGAGCATGGGCGTCGTGTCCCGGGTTGTGTGACGAGCGCCGATTCGGCGGTTTTCGATCGGCCGCTGCACGCTAGCCCGCCCCGATCTCGTTCGTAATCTCCCAACGCTCGCCTGATCGCTCGCGCTCGAGCACCACCAACTGACCATAGTCGATCTTGTGACCGCCGGCGCCGGCCAACGGCAGCCCGCGCAGCGTGCGCAGCAGGGCCTGCATCACGCCCGAGTGGGTCACCAGAATCGCCGGCCGCGCGGCAGGCAACTCCGACACGAAGGCCAGTCCGCGTGCGGCCACCGCCGCCAGCGCCTCGCCGCCCGGTGGCACATGGCCCGCGATGTCGGCGCGCCAGGCATCGATCTCGTGGCGCGGCAGCTCTTTCCAGAGGCGCCCTTCCCAATGCCCGAAGTTCATCTCACGCAGCCGGTCGTCGGTCTGCAACGGCCCGAAGCCGTGCTCGGTCAGGCTTTCGGCGAGTTGCCTGCAGCGGCTCAACGGACTGCTGTAGAGCGCCGCATCGCGGGGCAATCGGCCGGGCAGGTGCGTGAGCAGACTCTCGAGATGCGAGGCCACGATCGGCACATCGGAGGCGCCATAGCACAGACCTTCCGGCACATCGGGCTTGGGATGGCGCAGCAGCCAGAGCTTCATTGTTCGGGTTCCATCTCGTCGTCGGTGCTCACCGAGTCGTCAGGGCCGGCCTCGAGGGCAATCAGCAGGCCAAGCAGAAAGCCAGCCTCCGCGATCTGCTGGACGGCGCCGATGCCAAGGTCGGCGCCGCTGCCGCTGTCCATCCCGCGCCGCGCGCTGGCTCCTGTATCGTCGCTCGCCCCGGCATGCCTTGCCCCGCTGCGCCGGATGAGTCGGCGAACCAGGGCGGTGCTGATCAGTGCAATCGACAGGCCGAGCAAAGCGGGCAGCTGGTCGTCGGTCCAGATGGCGAGCAGGGCAAGTGGCGCGGCACCGAGCATCATCGCGATCAGCGCGTCGGCGGCGCTGGCCCGGGGCGATCCGAGCACCGCGCAGGCCCGCGAAAAGCTGGCCGCGCAGATCAGCGAGGCGGCGATCCAGTCGGCATCGAGATGAGCGAGGGACTCGAATCGCAACATCAGCAGCAGCATGACGCCGACCGCGCCCGGTACCGCCCAGGCGAGGGTGGTGGCGTCGGATGCCGAAGCCTTTGCAGGGTCGATCGCTGAAGGGGTCACCGCGTCGATCGCTGCTTCGCTTGGCGCACGCGCTGCGCGCAGCTCGCCGACGCTCGCGCAAAACCGCGCCCAGCCGACCTCATGGCACGCGCCGGTCAGGATGAGTCCTGCGCCAATCGCAAGCAGCAGCGCGACCGCATGGGGCAGCACGACGCTGGCCAGCATGTAAACCACCGATTGCGCAATCGCAACCAGCATGCCGGCAAACGGCAGATAGCGGATCGCATCGCCCGCGCGCGCCGGCGCATCGCTCGTCGCCCCGTGAACGCGGCTGATGAACGGAAAGCGGGTGTAGACCCGCAAGGCATCGAGAAGGAGTCGGAGTTGGTGAGCCATCGGGCGGGCCTGTGGCCCCGGATCGGAGCGCCATGGTAGCAAGCCGGCGTGTGATCTTGCCCCGCGCCGCGCGCTGCAGGCCTCGTCGCCGCGCCATGCCGGCGTCGTCGGTTAACATCGCCAGCGTTGTCCACCCTGCATCCGAGCTGCCATGAGCGATGACTTGACCCCCACCATCAAAGCCGAAGTCCTTGCCGAGGCGCTGCCCTATATCCGCCGCTTTCATGGCCGAACGGTGGTCGTGAAGTACGGCGGCAACGCCATGACCGATGACCGTCTGAAGCGCAGCTTCGCCCATGACGTGGTGCTGCTCAAGCTGGTCGGCATCAATCCGGTGGTCGTGCACGGCGGCGGGCCGCAGATCGAACAGCTGCTCGCCCGCGTCGGCAAGAAGGGCGAGTTCGTGCAGGGCATGCGGGTCACCGACGAAGAGACCATGGACATCGTCGAGATGGTGCTCGCCGGTCAGGTCAACAAGGAAATCGTCGAACTGATCAATCAGGCTGGCGGCAAGGGCGTGGGCCTCACCGGCCAGGATGGCGGACTGGTGCGCGCCCGCAAGATGATGATCGAGAGCCGCGATGCGCCCGGCACCCAGATCGACATCGGTCAGGTCGGTGAGATCGAGTCGATCGACCCCTCGATCATCCAGACCCTGACCGCCAACGGCTTCATTCCGGTGATTGCGCCGATCGGTTCGGGCAAGGGCGGCGAGACCTACAACATCAATGCCGATCTGGTGGCCGGCAAGGTGGCTGAGGTGCTCAAGGCCGAGAAGCTGGTCATGATGACCAACACCGTCGGTGTCCTCGACAAGGAAGGCAATCTGCTGACCGGCCTGTCGGCCAAGCGGATCGACGAGCTCTTTGCCGATGGCACGCTGTCGGGCGGCATGTTGCCCAAGATCTCGTCGGCGCTCGATGCCGCCAAGGGTGGCGTCAATTCGGTTCACATCATCGACGGTCGCGTCGACCATGCGCTGCTGCTCGAGATCATGACCGACCAGGGCGTGGGCACCATGATCCGCAGTCATTGAAGGCGGCTTTTCGCCGGCCTGCTCGCGCCGGTGTGCAGCACCGGCCGACCCTAACGGCCAGGTCTGCGCCAGGCGTGCGCGGTGAAGCACCGCCAGATGACCTGTCTGCCCGCCGCCCGGTCTGGCTGCTCGACCTCGACAACACCCTGCACGATGCGGTCGCCGACATCATGCCGCGCATCAACCGGGCGATGACCGACTATGTGATGCAGACCACCGGCCTGGATGAGCCGCAGGCAAGCGCTCTGCGCACTGCCTACTGGCGACGCTATGGCGCCACCCTGCTTGGCATGGTCCGCCACCACTCGGTCGATGTGCATCATTTTCTGCGCGAGACCCATCCCTTTCCCGATCTGCACCGGCTGGTCAAACGCGATGTTCGGCTGATGCACCTGCTGCGCCGTCTGCCCGGGCGCAAGGTGGTGGTCACCAATGCGCCGGCTGCCTACGCTGCCGGTGTGATCGCCGCGCTTGGCATCGGCCCGATGCTTGACGGCATGGTGGCGATCGAGCAGATGCAGTTCGCCGGACGCCTGTTGCCCAAGCCGTCGCGGCCGATGCTGCGCAAGGTCGTGGCCCGCCTGGGGCTGCATCCGACGCGCTGTGTGCTGGTCGAGGACACCGTCGACAACCTGCGGGCTGCGCGTCATTGCGGTGTGAAAACCGTCTGGGTCAGCGGGATCGCCTTTCGGGCCCGGCCGGTCTGGCAGCGCCCGCGACGCGGGCAGGGGGGCATAGACGTCCATGTCCGCTCAGTTGTACAGTTAGCACGCACTCCGCTTGTTAGCCTTGTCCCGAGGGCTGCTGCTCAGCCCTGTTCATGAGCCTTGTTCCTGAGTTCTGTCAATGAGCCCTGATCCCGACCGCGTCGCTCCCGCAGCAGCCTCTGCCACCGACTCGAAGCCCGCCACCCGCGTGCGCCCCAAGCCGGGTGAGCGCCGCTTGCAGATCCTGCAGATGCTGGCGACGATGCTGCAGGAGCCGGGCGGTGAGCGGGTCACCACCGCGGCGCTGGCCGCCCGTCTGACGGTCTCGGAGGCTGCGCTCTATCGCCACTTCGCGAGCAAGGCCCAGATGTTCGAGGGCCTGATCGAGTTCATCGAGCAAAGCCTGTTTGGCCTGATCAATCAGATCGTTGCGCAGGAGCCCGACGCCCGCCGGCAATTGCGCTCGATCGTGCAGATGCTGCTGGGGTTCGCCGAGCGCAATCCGGGGATGACGCGGGTGCTGATTGGCGATGCCCTGATCACCGAAGACGGCCGTCTGCAGACGCGCATCAACCAGCTGGTCGACCGGGTCGAGGTCTCGCTCAAGCAGTGTTATCGCAGTGCAATCGAGCAGGGTCAGCTTGCTGCCGAGACCGATGCGGCCGGGCGTGCCAACCTCATGATGTCCTTCGTGCTGGGGCGCTGGATGCGGTTTGCCAAGTCGGGCTTCAAGCGCCCGCCAGTCGATACCCTCGATCAGCAGATCCGATTGCTGACCAGCTGATCAAGCGGCGAGACGGTCAGCCCACCCGGCGAGTCAGCGCTCAGTTCAGCGCTCAGTTCGGCGATCAGTTCAGCGCCCCGGCGCCGCAGACCGCGCACCCCGGGTCACGCGGCACGCCGATGGTCGTGATCTCGAGGGTGCGTGCCTCGATCACCATCAGTCGACCCACCGCAGCCGTGCCGAATTCACCGACGATCTTGAGCGCCTCGGCTGCCTGAAGGCTGCCGACCAGACCGGTCAGTGGCGCAAACACGCCAAGCTGGGCGCAGGCGACTTCATCGACCTCGTCGGTCTCGGGAAAGAGGCAGTGGTAGCAGGGCGAGTCGGCGCGGCGCGCATCGAAAACCGCGAGCTGGCCGTCAAAGCGGATCGCAGCGCCCGAGACCAGCGGTACGCGCGCCTTCACGCAGGCCCGGTTGACCGCATGACGCGTTGCAAAGTTGTCGCAGCAGTCGAGCACGACGCTCACGCTCGCCACCGCGTCGAGCAGGGCGTCGCCCGCCAGCCGATGCGTCAAGGCGATCACCTCGATGCCGGGGTTGGCCTCTCGCAGCGTCTGGCGCCCCGATTCGGCCTTGAGCGTGCCAATGCGGTCGTCGCGGTGCAGGATCTGGCGCTGCAGATTGGTCAGATCGACCGTGTCGCCGTCAGCAAGCAGAATGCGTCCGATGCCTGCGCAGGCCAGATAAAGCGATGCCGGCGACCCCAGCCCTCCGGCACCCACCACCAGCGCGCTCGAGGACAGCAGCCGCTCCTGCGCCTCGATGCCGATGTCGTCGAGCAGGATGTGCCGGCTGTAGCGAAGCAGTTGCTGGTCGTTCACGCCTATTTCGTGGTGCTGGCCTTTGTACCCGCGTCTTTCGAGTCGGCCGACGACGCGGTCGGGTCCTTCTTGGCGAGCATGACCGGCTGGCCCTTCAGATGATTCATGGCCTGTTGCAGCTGGAAGTCGTCGGCTGATCCGAATTCGATCGGCTTGCGATCTTTCATCTTGTCGACCGCCGCCGCGTCAGCAGTGGGCTTGGGCACGACCGGCTTTTCTTCCTTGTCCTTGTCGTTGCTCAGATGGCGGGTGAGGTCGGCCTCGCGCACCCTGAACTGCGACAGATCGCCATCCGGCGTTTCTTCGACCAGCAGATCAGGCGTGATGCCCTTGGCCTGGATCGAGCGCCCGCCCGGCGTGTAGTAACGCGCGGTGGTGAGCTTGATGGCGGTGTTGTTGCCCAGCGGCAGGATCGACTGCACCGAGCCCTTGCCGAAGGTCTGGGTGCCGAGCACGACGGCGCGTTTGTGGTCCTGCAGGGCGCCGGCCACGATCTCGGACGCCGAGGCCGATCCCCCGTTGACCAGCACCACCATCGGCGTGGTCTTGGTCCAGGCCGGCAGCTTGGCGAGCACGTCGTCGCCGCGGCCGCGGACATAGTCCTCCGGGCTGGCAATGTATTTGCGCTTGGCATCTTCGGTTCGACCGTCGGTGGACACCACCAGCGTCTTGGGCGGCAGGAACGCTGCCGACACGCCGACAGCGCCGTTGAGCAGGCCGCCCGGGTCGTTGCGAAGATCGAGCACCAGCCCTTTCATCGGACCGGATTTGTCCATATTGCCGAGCTGGCGAGCCATGCTGTCGACGGTCATTTCCTGGAACTGGGTCAGGCGCAGATAGCCATAGCCCGGCTCGATGACTTTCGAACGCACCGACTGCACCCGAATGACGTCGCGCACCAGCTGGACCACGATCGGGCGCGGCTCGCCCTTGCGCATCAGCGTGAGCGTGACGGTTGACTTGGGCTTGCCGCGCATCAGCTTGACCGCGTCATTCAGGGTCATGCCCTTGGTGTTCTTGTCGTCGATCTTGATGATCAGATCGCCCGACTTCACGCCCGCCCGGAAGGCCGGCGTGTCCTCGATCGGCGAGACCACCTTGACGAAGCCGTCTTCGGTGCCGACTTCGATGCCCAGGCCGCCGAATTCGCCTTGCGTGCCGACCTGCAGTTCCTTGAAGGCCTCGGCATCGAGAAAGGCTGAGTGCGGGTCAAGTCCGGTGACCATACCGCTGATGGCCTCCTGGATCAGCTTCTTGTCGTCAACCGGCTCGACATAGAAGGCTTTGATCGCGCCGAAGACATCGCTGAACTGACGCAGGTCCTCGAGCGGCAGCGCCGTGCGGGGATCGCGCTGGGCCACGGCCGTGACGCCGAGACTGATCAGGATGCCGGCGACCGCACCAGCGGTCACGAGAGCGAGAGGCTTGAACTTGTTGGTCATCGGAGTGTGCTTATCGCCTGTGGAGATGGCCCTGAGCCGGGCCCGGACGTGGGCGACTGACCGGCTGGCCACCATTCTGTAATCGAGTATACGCGCCGAAGAAAGACCTGCCACAGACGCGGGAATCCGCCTGTCGGCTGGCTCAGCCGGCCTTTTTACCCTGAGCGGCAACCGCCGACATGGCGGCCTCGATCTCGGCCTGATCACCCAGATAAGCGCGGCTGATCGGCTTGAGCTGATCGTCGAGCTGATAGACCAGCGGCCGGCCGGTCGGAATGTTCATGTGCACGATGTCCTCTTCCGAGATGCCATCGAGATGCTTGACCAGTGCGCGCAGCGAATTGCCGTGGGCGGCGATGACAACCCGGCGACCGAGCTTGATGGCCGGTGCGATCGATTCGTTCCAGATCGGCACGACCCGCTCGACCGTGTCGCGCAGGCACTCGGTGCGCGGAATCTCCTGGGGCCGCAGACGGGCATAGCGCGGGTCGCCTTGTGCTTCACGCGGATCGCCCAGCGGCAGCGGATCGGGTGCGATCGCATAGGCGCGTCGCCAGATCAGAACCTGTTCGTCGCCGAAGCGTGCCGCGGTTTCGCTCTTGTTCAGGCCCTGCAGGGCGCCGTAGTGGCGTTCGTTGAGCCGCCAGGAGTGCACGACCGGCAGCCACATCGCGTCCATCTCGTCGAGCATGGTCCAGAGCGTGCGGATCGCCCGACGCAGCATCGAGGTGTAGCAGACATCGAAGGCATAACCCTCGGCCTTCAGGAGCGCCCCGGCGCTGCGGGCTTCGGCCAGACCCTTGGGCGTCAGATCGACGTCGGTCCAGCCGGTGAAACGGTTTTCGAGGTTCCACTGGCTTTCGCCGTGGCGGATGAGGACGAGGGTATGTGTCATGGCGTCAGAAGGGATGGTCTGTATCTATTCTATAATCTGCGGTCTGACATCTGGGCGGCACAGTGAAGTTCCTCACCGAAAACATCTTCTTGATCGTCACCGCCCTGGTTTCAGGCGCGATGCTGCTGTGGCCTCTGATCAACCGCCAGATGGCCGGTGCCAGCGTCGGCACCCTTGAGGCCACGCGCCTCATGAACAGCGGTGCGATCGTCCTCGACGTGCGAAAGCCCGACGAATTCGCCGGCGGCCATGTGGTGGGCAGCCGCAATATCCCGATGGCCGACATCGACAAGCGGGCAGGCGAGCTGCCGGCCGGCAAAGCGCTGATCGTGGTCTGTGCCAACGGGTCGAGTGCCGCGCGTGCCGCAGGCAGCCTGCGAAAAGCCGGGCGCGCCGAAGTCTTCTGCATGGACGGCGGTCTGGCGTCCTGGCAGCAGGCTGGCCTGCCTGTCGTCAAATAATGCCAATCATCCTGAGCCCAGAGGATCGTCAATGAGTGCCAAGGTCACGATGTATTCCACCGCCGTCTGTCCCTACTGCGTTCGGGCCGAGGCCCTGCTCAAGCAGCGCGGTGTGACCGACATCGACAAGATTCGGATCGACCAGGATCTTGCCGAGCGCGATCGCATGATCGAGCGGACCGGTCGGCGCACCGTGCCGCAGATCTACATCGGCGAGCGCCATGTCGGCGGCTTTGACGATCTTGCCGCCCTCGACCGCGCTGGCGAACTGGTGCCGCTGCTGCAGGCCTGAGTGAATGCAGCCTGCCGCGGCAGGCTGCAGCTGTCATACCCGGCTGGCATCCTCGCATCGGCCTTTCATTCCCCCCACTTTTTCAGGAGCGCTGTCATGAGCGACGCACAGCAACCGATTTTTCAGATTCAGCGCATGTACCTCAAGGACCTCTCACTCGAGATTCCGGGCGCGCCCCGCATCTTCCTTGAGCAGCAGGCGCCGTCTGTTGAAATTTCTCTCGACACCGCTTACGAAGGCCTCGGTGACTCGATCCACGAAATCACGGTGACCTCGACCGTGACCACCAAGCTCGGCGACAAGGTGATGTTCCTGATCGAGGCCAAGCAGGCCGGCATCTTCGATATCCGCAATATCCCCGACGAGCAGATGCCGATCGTGGTCAACGTCGTGTGTCCCAACGTCATCTATCCCTATCTGCGGGCCAATGTCGCCGACGTCATTCAGCGCGCCGGCTTTCCGCCGATCCATCTGGCCGAGATCAACTTCGAGGCGCTCTATCAGCAGAAGATGGCGCAGCAGCAGGCCGAGGCGCAGGGCGGCAACCCGTCGCTGATCGTGCCCGGCCGCTTCAACTGACGGTCGCTCGCCCCGACCTCGTGCCGCGCGGGTCGACTCCATGATTCTCGACCCGCGCCCCCTCACGATCGCGCCACGAATCGTCGCTTCGATCAGTCTCACGGTGCAGCGACCATGAAGGTCGCGGTGCTGGGTGCGGGTGCGTGGGGCACGGCGGTTGCGGTGCATGCCGGCCTGCGCCATCCGGTGTCGCTGTGGACGCGCGATCCGGTGGCGGCGGCAGCACTGTCGCGCCAACGCGAAAACAGCCGCTATCTGGCCGGCGTTCACCTTGCGCCCGCGATCACCCCGACTGCCGACCTGGGCGTGGCACTCGCCGGCGCCGACCTGCTGATTATCGCTACCCCGCTGTCCGGGTTGCGCGCGATGGCACGCGCTCTGTCTGATGCCAGCGGCTTCGCCCCGCTCTCGCCGGTGATCTGGCTGTGCAAGGGGCTCGAGGCGCAGACCATGCTCCTGCCGCACGAGGTCGTGCAAAGCGAGTGGTCTGGTGTGGCTGGCGGCGTGCTCTCGGGGCCGAGCTTTGCGCAGGAAGTGGCGGCGGGTCTGCCGGCGGGTCTGACCGTGGCGTCGGCCAGCGACGAGGTGGCACGGGCGGTCACCGCTGCCCTGCATCACGGTGCCTTGCGCATCTATCGCACCGACGATGTGATCGGGGTCGAGGCTGCCGGCGCGCTCAAGAACATCATGGCGATTGCCACCGGCATTTCCGACGGTCTGGGGCTCGGCATGAATGCGCGTGCCGCACTGCTGACCCGGGGCATGGCCGAAATGATCCGCTACGGGGTGGCCATCGGTGCGCGCCCTGAAACCTTCATGGGGCTGGCCGGTGTCGGCGACCTGGTGCTGACCTGCACCGGCGACCTCTCGCGAAATCGCGCGGTTGGGCTTCGCCTGGCCCGGGGCGAGCCACTCGACGCCATCCTCGCCGGACTCGGTCATGTCGCCGAAGGCGTGGCCTGCTGTCGCGCCGTTCGCGACAGCGCACGCAATGCCGGCGTCGAGCTGCCGATCACCGAGTCGGTCGCAGCAGTGCTCTTTGACGGGAGCGCGCCGCGTGATGCGGTCGCCGCGTTGCTGGCGCGCGAGCCGCGCGCTGAAATGACTCCCCCCTTGCGATCATGACTCCAGCTGATCCTGATCCCTCGACCAGCGCCCGCTCACTCGTGCGCGCACTCGTGATTTGCGTGTTTTGCGGTGCGCGCGATGGTGCCGATCCGAGGTTCGTGGCGCTCGCCCGACTTGCGGGCGACAGGCTCGCGCGGGCCGGTGCCACGATCGTCTATGGGGGCGGACGGGTCGGCATGATGGGGGCGCTGGCCGATGCCGCGCTGGCCGCCGGCGGGCAGGTGATCGGTGTGATCCCGGGCGTGCTGCTCGATCGCGAAATGGGCCACACCGGATTGGCGCGCCTCGAGGTCGTCGCCGACATGCAGGTGCGCAAGCAACGCATGATCGAACTGTCTGACGCCTTTCTGACCCTGCCCGGCGGGCTGGGCACCCTCGATGAACTCTTCGAGGTGCTGACCCTGCGCCAGCTCGGCGAGCATCAGTTGCCGATCCTGGCGGTCAACGACCAGGGCTATTTCGACACGCTGGCGGCCTGCCTTGCCGAATTCGTGGATCATGGTCTGGCCGGTCAGCGTGATGTCGCGGCGCTAGAGCGCTTCGCATCGCTCGACGCTGCGCTCCTCAGGCTCGGTCTGGCGACCTGAGGTCGCATTGACCGTGCTGCATCGTGACCAGGCGCTGTTGTCCAGCCCACTTCAGGCCACATCCTTTTCTCACCCGGGTTTTCCGCCAACCTTACCGTCCGCGTCCCAGCCATGAAATTTGATCCCAGTACCCGTCATCAGACCTGCCGCAGCGCCGATGAGGCGCTGCTCACCCGTCAGTCGATTCGCGCTTTCTTGCCGCGTGAAGTCCCGCGCGAGACCATCGACGAGATTCTTCAGGTCGCGGCGCGTGCGCCGTCGGGCACCAACACCCAGCCCTGGAAGGTCTATGTCGTGGCCGGCGAGCCGCGTGCCGAGCTCAGCCGCAAGATTCTGGCCGCCTTCGACGATCCGGCGGTGGCCGCCACCCACAAGCGCGAATACGCCTATTACCCGCAGCAATGGACCTCGCCCTATGTCGATCGGCGCCGCAAGGTAGGCTGGGACATGTATGGGCTGCTCGGTATCGGCAAAGGTGACTTCGAGAAGACCCACCATCAGCATGGGCGCAATTACAGCTTCTTCGACGCGCCGGTCGGTCTGATGTTCACCATCGACCGCATCCTCGAGCGGGGCAGCTGGCTCGACTACGGCATGTTCATCCAGAACGTCATGATCGCGGCGCGCGGCCGGGGTCTCGACACCTGCCCGCAGGCGGCTTTTCTGGATTTCCACACCATCATCGCCGAGTGTGTCGGGATGCCCGCCAACGAGATGCTGGTGTGTGGCATGTCGCTCGGCTGGGCCGACCCGGATGCGCTGATCAATACGCTCTATACCGAACGCGACCCGGTCGCCTCGTTTACCACCTATCGCGGGATCTGAGGCGGGCTCTGAGGCGTAATCTGGGACGGATCGGCGCTGCCTTCGAAACCGAGCTGTCGCCAGGCCTCGAAGACCACGACGGCCACCGCATTCGACAGATTGAGGCTGCGGTTGCCCGGGCGCATCGGCAGTCGCAGTTGCTGCCCGGGCGCAAAGCTTTCGCGCAACGGTTGTGGCAGCCCGGCGCTTTCGGATCCGAAAACGAAGCAGTCGTTGGCCTTGAAGGCCACCGACGCCGGCGCGCGCTGCCCGCGGGTGGTCAGGGCAAACAGGCGCAGGGGATCGGGCTGGCACGCGGTGATGAAGTTCTGCCAGCTTGCATGCACCCTGACTGCGGCCCACTCGTGATAGTCGAGCCCGGCGCGGCGCATTTTGGCGTCGTCAAGCGCAAACCCCAGCGGCTCGATCAGGTGCAGGCGCGCACCGGTGTTGGCACACAGCCGGATCACATTGCCGGTGTTGGGCGGGATTTCGGGATGGACCAGGACGACGTCGAACATGGCTTGGCGTTTGAAAGAAGGCGCTCAGGCGGGCGAATCGCGCATCGTCCGGGCCACCACCAGCGCGATCACGCTGCGGGCGCCGGCCGCCTTCAGGACTCTCGCTGATTCGGTCAGGGTCGAGCCGCTGGTCATGACGTCGTCGACCAGCCCGACATGCAGACCGTCGAAACGTCCCTCACATGAAAACGCGCCGACGAGGTTATGACGGCGCTCGTCCAGACTCAGACCAGTCTGGGGCGGAGTATTGCGCTCGCGGCGCAGTGTGAAGGGCATCACCGGAAGGGGTGTTCTGACCGATGCCGCCATGCTTCGAGCCATTTCGAGCGCCTGGTTGAATCCGCGTTGCGCCAGTCGCGGCGCGCTAAGCGGCACGGGCACGAGGCAATCGAGATGGATGGCCGGCGAGCTGCCCAGCCAGCGTGTGGCAAGTAACTCGCCGAGCGGCCGGGCGAGGTTGAGCTGACGGCCGAACTTGAGCGAGGTCACGACCCGATCGAGCGGGGCGGCGTAATCGGCGACCGCCATGGTCTGGTCGAAACCGGGTGAGGCAGTCGAACACGGGCAGGCCTGGCGATCGGCGCCATCGCTGGCGGGAAGACCGCAGCGTGCGCATCGCAGGCGGCTTGCGCCCGGCATTGCCAGCAGGCAGGCCATGCAGACGCCCGGAAACGCGCCCGGCGCGAGCGTCTGGTCGCACAGGGCGCAGCCGCGCGGTGCGAGATGATCAAACCAGACGCCGAGCCTGCGTCGAACCGGCTTGAGGAAGCCCTGCAACATCAGTGTTCTCATGGCCTGAGCCTACCGCACCCGCCGGTATACTGGACCCGCGATGCCCGAGCCTTCCGACCTAGACCGTATGGCCATCCGCCGCCAGTTCGACCGGCGTACCGAATCGCCGGGACGGGCCGACTTCCTCATTCGCGAAGTCGAGCGACGCATGATCGAGCGGCTCGATCTGGTCCGTCTGACGCCGTCGCGGGTCCTCGATATCGGTTGCGGTCTCGGCGACGGCGTACGTCGGCTGCGGGTTCGCTGGCCGCAGGCCGAGGTGATCGGACTCGATCTGTCCCCGCGGCGCATCGACCAGGCCATCCGGCTCGATCGTCCCGCCCGTCAGTCCTGGGCCCAGTCGCTGCTTCAGCGCTTTGGCGGTCGAGGTCCGCGTGAGCCCGGCGCTGCGCCGGCTGCAGGTCCGCCGAAGACCGCCATCTCTCCCTCGGCGCCTCTGGGGCGCTACCTGGTCGGAGACGCCCATCAACTTCCCTTTGAGGCCAGCAGTGTCGACTTGCTCTGGTCGAATCTGGCCTTTCACTGGTTTGATGACGTGCCTGCAGCGATCGATCAGTGGTATCGGGTGATCCGGCCCGACGGGCTGCTGATGTTTAGTGCCTTGGGCGTCGATACCCTGCACGAGCTGCGCCAGGGCGGACTGGCGATGCAGTCGCTGCCCGATCTTCATGACATCGGCGACGCCCTGGTCCAAGCCGGGTTTGCCGAGCCGGTGATGGACGCCCAGCGGCTGACGGTGACCTGGACCGATCCGGCGACCATGCTGGCCGAATTGCGCGGACTTGGCGGCGATGCCCGTCGCGAGCGGGCCAGGGGGCTGGCGACACCGAGGCGACGCGATGCGGCGCTCACGACAGCGGCTGCCCGGCTGCAGGCCCAGGACCCCCTCGGCCCGATGTCGATTACCTTCGAAGTGATCTATGGCCATGCCTGGTGCGGCCCGAAAAAGCGCCTGCCCGATGGCTATTCGCCGATCGAATTTCGTGCGTCGCCAGGTTCGGTGCGGCGATGAGGACATGACGACCGGGTGACAGGCGGCTCACCGGCTTGCTGGCTCCCCGCCCGCCCGCCTATAATGCGGCGGTGCAGTAAAGATCAGGCAACAGAGGCTCGTGCCGATGCAGCGTCCCTGGGTTCATGTGGTCTCGGCAAATCGGCAGGAATGGCTCAGCAAGCGCAACTGCTCGCTTGCCCCGAACCAGCTGGCACTGATTTTTGCGTTACTGGCGACGGCGTCTCTGGGAATCGCGCTTGTGTTTGCTGCGTTCGGTGCCTGGATGGTCCTGCCGTTTGCCGGTATCGAGGTGCTGGCACTTGGCACCGCGTTCGTGGTCTATGCGCGGCATGCCGCCGACTACGAAAGAATTGTCCTGAGCCGGGACTGTCTTCTGGTCGAGACCAGTCGGGCAGAGCGGGTCAGTCAGGAAAAGTGCGCCCCGGCGTGGATTCGAGTGGAATACAAGGGTGCCAGGCAGGAGCTGATCGGCCTGGTGGCTTCCGGACAGCGTATCGAGGTCGGGCGCTTTGTGCCCGAGTCCGAACGGACTGACCTCGCGAAGCAGCTGCAGGCGCAGCTGCAGGGATTGAGATGTTGATTCTTGGTGAGACCATGCAACGGCAACGAAACAACTTTTTCCAGCAGTGCTTTTTAGCCCTCACCGGCGCGTTGATGTCAGGCGCTGCCCTGGCCGTTGACGACATGCCTGGTGGCCCGAACGTCCTGCAGACCAATCTGCGTCCGGGTGTCACCCGGATTGCCGCCGATCAATACTGGATTCACAACTTCCTGCTGGTCGTCTGTCTGGTCATCTTTATCGCGGTCTTCGCCGTGATGTTCTATTCGATCTGGGCGCACCGTAAATCGCGCGGTGCCAAACCGGCCGATTTTCACGAGAGCACCGCGGTCGAGATTGCCTGGACCATCATTCCTTTCCTGATCGTGATCGGCCTCGCGATTCCGGCGACCCGCATGGTTATCGAACAGAAGGACACCTCGCAGGCCGACCTCACCATCAAGGCGGTCGGTTATCAGTGGAAGTGGGGCTATGAATACCTTCGCGGCGACGCGGCCGGCGTGACCCTCCTGTCGACACTGACCACGCCTTTGTCGCAGATGGACGGCAGCGAACCGATGTCCGAGACCTATCTGATGGAAGTCGACCAGCCGCTGGTCGTGCCGGTCAATCAGAAGATCCGGATGGTGGTCACCGCGTCCGACGTGATCCATGCCTGGATGGTGCCGGCCTTCGGTGTCAAGCAGGACGCGATTCCCGGTTTTGTTCGCGACACCTGGTTCCGTGCCGAAAAGGTCGGGACCTATCGCGGCAACTGCGCCGAGCTCTGCGGCAAGAACCATTCGCAGATGCCGATCGTGGTTGAGGTCAAGAGTCAGGAAGACTTCGTAAAGTGGGCGGCGGCCAAGAAG
>Ga0114962_10002489_pt1 | contig 15337 bp, 21 predicted proteins | sample C_130820_MF_Meta_FD_87017 | JGI IMG/M metagenome (GOLD analysis project Ga0114962, IMG submission 87017) | Freshwater microbial communities from Lake Croche, Canada to study carbon cycling - C_130820_MF_MetaG | ecosystem: Environmental > Aquatic > Freshwater > Lake | place: Lake Croche, Canada...
ACGGATGACGACACGATAGAACGATTGGATGAAAGAGCGGAGTTGTTATATAATGACATTAAGTTAAGGAGTTAAAAAATATAATTAAAAACTATGGAAATTACCCAAGTACAAGAATTAGGATTAAAAAAGTTGATGGCAAATATTGCCACATTTTCTAATCTATATGGTAGCATTACCAATTTGATGATAATGACCAATCCAAATTTCCCTACATCAATTTTTGTGAAGTATGATAAGCAATTTGGATTGGTAAAAGATAGAAGGCTAGAAATAAACATTGTCGAAATAAACGATAGGGGTGAAATTGTGGTTTTGAACGATGTATTTAAAGGGATATATGAGCGGTACACATTCTTAGGTGAGTGCTTGCCGATTGAAGCAAACGAACTAATTGTAATGTAATGGACGTAATAGAAGCATTGGGAGGTTGGAGAAATGTCAACCAAGAAAAACTTGAACAAATCAAGGTGGACAACCCACCCTTGTATAACGCCATTTCAAAAGCAATTAACTTGTTGGCAAAAAAGTATGGGGGCGAGGATATTATAATTGAAAAACCAATTGAGGTATTAGTAGAAGAGATGACGCAAGCGGAAAGCCCAAGTGATGAAGACCTTAAATTGGAAATGTTGATGCGGATGGCGGATTATTATAATGGTGGGGACTATCAATTATTAACGCAAGATGATATAATTACAAACGCCGTAAAACACCAATTTGATATTCCATCAAATAAATATTTTGGTATTGTAGTAAAATTATTAGGAGATGGATTTGTTGAAAAAGACCCAAGTGCTTTAACGGATTCTATTCGCCTTACGACCGAGGGGTATGACAAAGCAAATGGTTGGTTTGAAGTAAATTTAAACGAAGAAGAACCAAGTAAAAATTTAGATGTCCCATATTTGCGAATGATTCAAAAATTGAAAGCGAAAAAAGGCGATTGGGTTACTATTGAAGATATTGTATCGGAAAAGGGTGTTCCTAATATGCTTACAAGACAAGAATATATCGATGCTCAAAAGACTATATTGGATGATTTAGAGAAAAGAGATTTGGTAGCAAGAGTAGATAAAGAATATACTCCAACTCCTAATGCTCTAAAATTATTAGCCTTAAACCCCGAAATAGAAACCCCAATAGAACAACCCGCTCAATTTCAACCAACCGATTTGCAAGTAAGCATTTTAGAAGCGGTTGAAGAAGCGAGTTCTCGCAAGGTCGGTGATGATTTTGTGAAAATTGTTGACATTTGGCCATACATTATGGGAATAATGCCTATAAATTATGCGGTTTATCAAGACAATTTAACTCCCCCTAGCCCAAGTTTGCAACAAGATTTGCAATTGTTGGAATCCAAAGGGTATTTGCAATTTGCACAATCGGGTATGGATGCAAGGGATTACAAGTATATGTTGAGGCGAAAAGGGATAGAGTTTTTAAGCGATAAAAAAGTAAAAACTACACCAACACCGCCAAAAACCCAAACCAATTTACGACCATCGCCTACCGATAGCGCAACTATGTATGCTACGGGAACAAAAATGTTTGGAAACGATGGAAACGAATGGCGTGTAACCGAAAATAAGAATGGTGTTAAGCGTTGGGTGAAGGTTGGTGGCATTCCGAGTGAATTACCCGACCCAACGAATGTAGATTTGGGTACTTACACAATGGACAAAGCGGGTCAAACTTATAGAGTTTCGCTTGTTAAAGGCAATAAAAAAGAATGGGTAGAAGTTGACTCAATAGCCAACCCAATAGCCGTAGAAACACCCATTTCCGAAATTGACGAAGATGAAGTAGATTTGGATATTTTAGAACAACAATTAAATGACGACTCTTTGGAGTTTGATTTAACCGACGAAGACTTAGACAATTTAGAATTTTAAACCGATGAAAGAATCAATAAAAAAGAAGTTCGACTCTATCGACAAATCAAAAATAAAGGTAGAATCAACAAAAGAATTTTTAGGAAAACTTGAGAAAGGACTCAATAGTAAAACACAAGAAAATGCTGACAAGGCGGAAGCATTGCTAGACAAATTCATTGCCCAAGCAAAGGCAAAGAACGCGGACATATTCGTATCTAAAAAGCCCGCACCTACACTTACACCTACCGCTAAAAAGAAGGCTACGCAAGTCGTTAAAAGCAAATTGGATTCCCTTATGGACACCATTGCTAATGACCCCTTGTTGAAGGACTTTAACAACTCGCGTAGGACAAAAGGCGGTGGCAAAAGCGACCCATTAATTGATAGCGAAAGAAAGGCTATTCAAAGTGGCCCTAGGGTATCTAAGCAAGGTTGGAAGAACCAATATGGTAAAAGCACGGGTGGTCGTAAATACTACGAGTACCGCGAAAATCGTATTGATAGAAAAGCACCGAACTACGGAAATAGGCCGTGGCTAGAAGAGGGCGGATTTATTCACCCTAGTGATGTCAATGCCGACAAATACGTCGTAGTTGAAATCAAAGCGGATGGTTCAAGAAGAGAACACAATAACTTCGGTGATTTGGAAACGGCTAGGATGTTTGCGTCATTGAAGCGTGAGTTTTTGCCAAAGGGTAGCCAATTGATGATTGAGGACAAAAACGGGAAGAATTTGTATCGTAGTTTCAAGAGTGGTGGCTATATGGCTAATGAAGATAAAATTTGGGAAATCGTATACATAGATAAAGGGGTTCAAAAATCAATTTTAGTAGAGGGGTATAGTGATATTGTAGAAACCAATAATTGGAAAAATAAAAATCCAACCAAACAATTTGTACAAATACGACTTTATGACAATAAAATTGCCGATGGTGGTGAATTAACCGAAAAAGACTATGAAATGGCATTTGCACCAAGATATTTAGATGGTCAAGACTTTGCAAAAATTAGCGATAACATCAATAAAGAATACTTAGCAAAAGATAGAAAATCGGGCGTACACGATAAGTTTACAAAATATTGGTATAGCGGAGGTCGTGAGCAAGCGATGGCAAAATATGGGGATGATGAAAATCAAGCGTGGGAAGAGGCTTATGAGGATTTTAAAGACGACTATTATAAAATGGCAAAGGGAGGCAAAATTGACGAAAGTACCGCTATGGTATTAAGCCAAAACAAAGCCATTGCACACCATACCGAAGAACTCAAAAAAGCACTTGCAAAAAACAAGAGCGTTGAACCTTGGGTGGTTGGTAAAATCGAAAGAGCGTCAACCGATATTAGCGATGTTACTCACTATTTGGATGGTAAGACCGAGTATGCCAAAGGTGGTAAGATTGACAATCAATATGAGGGTAGGTCGGATTCCGATATTTGGAACTCTTGGAGTAAAGAGCAAAAATATCATTTCCTAGATGACCACAATGATGAATTCCCACAAATTGAGCGTGGCGAAAAACAAATGTTACAAAATGTCGAATACAATGACATTAAAATCGAGCGTGTTTACGACTCATTGAAAAGACACATTAAGCAAGGTGAATATGCCAATGGTGGAATGATGGCTGATGGTAGTTCTATTTATGATGGAATGTCAGAAAAAGAATTTTTGACTAAATATTGGGGCGCAAATGTTTTTATTGAAAATCCAAGTGAGCATTTTGACATCAAAAAAATGAGTTCATCAAACGATGATAAAATTGATAAATTCATTGAAGAATTAAAGAGAGAAGGCTATTCAATTAAAAAGAAATCATATTCGGATTTTACCTCTGTAATGGGGGTTAAGAACAAAATGGCCGATGGTGGAATGTTCGCCGATGGTGGCAAAGTTAGATGGCAAGATGTTTATGTTGGTGACAACGCATTGGTGATAGCCGAAAACAAAATGGGTATGGTAGTGAAGCCTTATGGCCGTAGATTCCATTTGAAGTTCCCCGATGGTTCGGAAAAAACATATTCCGCCGAAGAGTTGGAGTTTTTTAAGGATGAAGAATACGCCAAAGGTGGTAAACTAAAATTTGATGGTGAAGATTTTTCATTTTTACTTGGGTTATCCGATAAGGAATTATCTAAAAGATTAGACTTGATAAGAAGGCAAAAAGATGTAAATGCTAAACAATATTTTAGTGCAAAAGGGAAAGGTGAAAGCACGACAAAAATTGAACAATCGGGTAAAAATTTAGACAATCAAGAAAGAGCAATTATAGAAGCAAGGGTAAGAAAAAACAAAATGTCCGATGGCAAATATGTAGACAAGCGTAATGTCCATAATATTGTGATTAAAAACCCCAATAAGAATGGTGCAAATAATTATTTATCAATCAATAGTAACGACTTCTTAAATGGCTTGCACGAGTATGCCAAAGGTGGTAAGTTAACCGATGATTATAAATATATTAAACGCGGTGATGTAGAACACGTTGTATATCGAGATAGCAATGGTAAAGAGCAATTAGACTTCAAACCCAAAAATGGTTTTTGGGTGAGAAAAAAGGCACTTGTTGACGCGGGTATGAATGAAACAAAAGCCAATTTTGATGCTAAAGAGGTTGCCAACGAATTAATAGCATTGTCTAACAAAGCGTGGGACACTTTATCAATTCAAAGCGGAAGTGAAATTTATTCTTCGGATTCTTTACAAGAGAATTTAGCCAATGAATACCAAAAGTTAGGTGTTGATAGGGTTTATAGAAAACTTACGCTACCCGAACGCAAAAAAGTAAGCGCGGTGCTTACCGATGAGAACGAGCATAGTTTGAGGAACTATCTTGCATTACGCGGTTATAATGGCGAAGCGGAATTTAAGAATTATGCAAAAATGTACGACGAGTCATTTGCAAAATTTGGATATAGGTCAAATTGGAATCCCAAAAATGTAGATTTAAAACTTGGGTCATTTGCCAAAGGAGGTGAAATGGGGTTTGAGAGTTTATCAAAAAAAGTTGCCAAAAACTATGTTGGTGACAAGGTGAAGCCGAAATATCAAAAGGAGTATGGTAAAACATACGACAAAGCCGAAGCCAAAGAGGTGGGAAATAAAGTAGCGTCAAAAGTGTACCGCCAACAACTTGACAAAATGGAACACGGAGGTAAACTACCCGAAGATATGGGTAGGTACTTTATCAAGACTAGCAAGACCAAAGTGGTGAATATGTCCGATTTGATTCCGTTGCGCAAACGTGCTACGGGTATTGCTAATGCCGAGAAAAATATGAAGATGGCCTACGATGGAGAAATGGATAAGCGTAAGCCTATCACTATCTACAAGAGCCAACGCAAGTATCGCATATTGGATGGTAACTCTACCTATGCGGTTGCAAAAGCAAACGGATGGGAAACCATTTGGGCGGAGATTGTCAAGAACCCCAATATGAAAAACGGACTTAAACGCACCGATGATATTTTTTCAAGAGCAAAATCAATTCGTAAAGAAGGTGAGTCTTGGCAAGATGCGTTACAACGTGCAAAAGCAATGAAATAATGAAACTATTTACTAAATCCGACCAAACACTACTACAAAGCCAATGGGGTTTCGGAAGTGACCTAAAATCCCAAATGGTGTTTGTTAAAATATTCGAGCCTATGCGTAGGGTGTTTTACTATGTAGTGAACCAAGACCCGAACGACCCCGAAAAGATATTCGCGCTAGAAAAAACCAATAAGGATGTCAAGTTGGGTTTCTTTCGCAAGAGTGCTATTGAAAACGCCAAATTACCGCCTTACGGGTTGCGATTTGAACGCGATATGTATTTCAAGCCCGTTCCCGCCCAAGAGTTGTTGGACGGCTTGGTAGAGGGTAAGTATTATGCTAAGGGTGGTGAAATTGTTGTGGACATAAACGAAAAGGTGTACGATAAAGGAAATTACAAAACGATATTCGGTGACTTTGATAAAGATGGTATTGTAAACGTGGATGACCCAAACCCATATAAGAGCGGTGACAAAAAATCAATTGAGCAAGTGGAGTTTAGCAAAGTTTTCACGGAGGTGTTAGAAACCAAAAAGAAAATGGATAAGCCTATGCGCGACATTGTTGAAAAACTAAAAACAATCGCGCCCAAGGGTTCTAAAATCATCGCTAGGACAAAGACCCCGTTTAGTATCTTAAATAAGTTGGTCAACAAAAAAATGAATAACATTGAGCCTAGCGTGGCGGGTGACGTGGATGGTTTGACCGACCTAGTGGGAACTACAATTCTAGTAAGCAATTTCCGTTCACTTGAATCTTTGAAGAATAAAATACTCAAAGGCGCGATTGGACAAATATTGGAGTTCAAAGATTATTACGCACAACCAAAAGCGGGTTATATGGCTTACCACTTTATTACTATTTTCGAGGGTGTCGCCGTAGAAGTTCAAATTAAGACCAAGCGTATGAAACTATTAAACCAAGCGTCGCACTTTGCTTACAAAGAGAAGACCTTGGATGCAAAGAAGTTGTTGTACTACTCTCAAGTGATGGATAGAGCCGACAAAGGTGATAGAGAAGCCATACAAGAAGCCAACGATGTATTAAGGGATAGGGACAAACTTGCTTATGATTTTTTCGTGAATAAGGCGGAGTATAACCCAAAGAAGCATATTTTTGAAGATTAATTAAGAAAAAAGACAATATGAAACGGATTAACGAAACATTGGCTAAAATCGGGTGTGGCATCACCGATTTGCCCGAACAAATTCAAGAGCGCATTGAATCAATTGAAAAATTGAAAGTGCAAATTGACGAAGCACAAAAAGAGTATGACGAAAACCCAACCGAAGAGGTGAAAACCAAATTGGATGATGTTTCCGATTACTACGAAGATTACATTCTAGAAACGTGCGAAACCATTGAAGAGTGGAACGAGTGGATGATTACTAAAAAGGAAGAAGCAAAAGCGAAAGCAATAGCCGATGCCGAACGTAAACAAGCACCCGCACCCGTGGTTACACCCGCGCCCGAACCCGTGAAGAAAAAAGGAATCGGATTGGGTGGAATCATTATCGGAGTAGCGGTACTTGCCATCACATTAGGGGCGGTAAATGTAATGAAGGATAAATAATGGCCTACAAGATAACAAACTATACAAAGGCTCAAGCCAAGAAACTCGGAGTAAGTGTTCGAGCATCGTCGGTTAAAGGCAAGAAAATAGATGTTATCAAGGACAAAAAGAAAGTAGCATCCGTTGGCGCAATTGGGTACAACGACTTTCCGACTTTTAAGCGATTAGAAGAAAGAGGTCAAGTACCCAAAGGAACGGCGGATAAGCGTAGAGCATTGTATAAAAATAGACACGACAAAGACCGAAAGAAGGTTGGTAGTAATGGTTATTATGCTGACAAATTACTTTGGTAAACAAACAAGACTATGAATTTTAGCAACGATAAAATTGGAAAAGCCGTCAAGTTAAAGGGATATGCCTTTTTCGAGGACGGAGAATTTAATGTCAACATTGTTGGTGTGCGCAATAGTGCAACGGGTAAAAGAGTAACCAACGCATTCGACGATTGGATGACTTTGAGTTACAAAAAAGACGGAGTATGGCAATACCACGAGTGGGCTTGTACAACCGACAATGGTGCTGGCACCGCCCGTGTAGTAGAAGGTCAATATCGCGGTTCTCACATCATCCGTAAACATCAAAATAAGTACGACGCGGTGTGTCAAGATAGACCCATCAAAGTTTATCGCGACTATGTAGCGGACGGAGTGTATGATGAATCAAAAATTCAAGAGGGTGTATTCGGTATTAATATTCACAAAGCGGGTGCGGATAGCGTTCAAGTAAATAATTGGTCGGAGGGATGCCAAGTGTTCAAGCGCGAAAAGGACTTTAACGAGTTCTTGGAAATTTGCAAAAAAGCGATGGCAATTCACGGAAACCGATTTACCTATACTTTGATTAATAGCAATGACATCGCTATTGCCAACCCACCAATAGTATGACCACAAATCAAAAAACCATAGCACTTGTATCGTTCGTCATTTTGGTGGCGGGTGGTTTTGCATATTTTTATTTCCGTAAATCGTCGGCTATCGTCGAAGGGATTGATGAACAAGATGTGGCTCAATTAAAGCAAATTGAAATCGTATGAGTTTTCAAATAAAAATACCATCCACCAATAAAACGCATAGCGTTCCAATGGGGCAACCCTCTTGGAAAAATCAAGCCATCGCCGTAGTAAAAAAGGTGAAGGCTAATTATATGACACAATTTGTCAATGCAAGTAATTATAGTGGAGTACCCGTAATGATATTGGTAGGTTTTGCGTCGGTAGAGAGTGGTGGTACATTGAATGGTGAACTTCGGAATGCGACACCAGGGATTATGCAAATGTCCCCGACAACCGCTTGGCAAACCTTACTAGACCAACTAAAAAAGGATAGCGTTACGATAGGTAATTTTTACCCTTTGTATAATTTTGTTCCGTCGGTGTTTACAATCAAAAAGCCGTTGCCCCAAAACTTTTGGAGTAACAACAACATCAAGATTCGTCAACAACCCGCCAATACTTTCTTAGAATTAAAACCACAAGCGACAAGCGTTCCTATCTTACGAAATAAAATCATTTCCGATGTGGGATTCGCAACTATGATTGGGGCGGTACACATAGGGCAATTATTTGCTAAAACAATCAAGGATAGCGGACAACCTAGGCTAGACCACATTATTGTTATGTATAATGCGGGTAGCGGTAGGTATAGTTCTAAAATTAAGAACACAAACTTATTGACCGCCGATACTACAACGCTTGTAAACCAATTGGGTATTAAAACAACCGAAGATTACATTGTTAAACTTATGGGTGTAAATGGGTATTTAGACGTTCAAAAACAAAAATTAGCATAATTAACTATATTTGTCATAATGAAATTCCTTGACCTATTAACCAAATATGCACCCGTAATGATAGCATTTATTGTTATCACTTTGTGTTTCGTTGTATTGTTCTCAATCATATTTTGGGACTTTCCAAGCGACCAAAAGGATATTTATTATTCAATTAGCGGTGGTGTCGTGTCAATCTTGACAATGATTGTATCGTATTATTTTGGCTCAAGTCATAAACAAAACATAACTAATTAAAAGAATATGCCATACAAAGTAAAAGTTGGGAAGACCGATATGTTTGATGAAACATTCAAAACGGAAGGTGAAGCAAAGACCGCCAAGTATTATGCAATATTAGGGGCTAAGACAAACCGAAGTGCATTCAAGACTATGGATGCAAAAATTGTTAAAGTAGCAAAAACCAAAAAGAAGTAATATGTATACAATAAAAAACAAAGCCCGAACTAAAAAATTTAGCGGGGTGACTTACACTTTAGTAGATATAATTAAGGGTAAAAAAGCAAAAGATAAACTTGTTCAAGAACTTAAAGATAAAGGCTATAAGGTGCGAACAATAGATGCTTCGGCTTATGGGGAAAAAGGTTTAATATATACAGTTTGGAAAAGTAAATAATATGGAAACTAACGGAAAAACTAATTTGCCAATGGCTATACTCGGCATTGCGTTGAGTTTAGGTGCAATCTATGTCACTTTTTATGTGGCGGGAAAAGCGTGGAAGAATTCTTAAATGCACAAGGTATTTGAAGATATAAGCAAAGCCTCCGAAGGGAGATATGCAAATGGCGTACTTTATGCGGGTGCGGTGGGACTTATATTGTCCGACATCGTTCCGACCCCCGCGGACGCACTTTACTTTTATAGCGAAAAGCGACTAAGGGATAAGTGGAAAGCGGGGGAGATAACACCCAAGCAATATTGGGAGAGAACCGCTATGGCTTATTACCTTTACAATCCTATTTGGTGGACATTGGTATTGGGCGTTTTATTCTATACCAAAGGTGACATCAAGCAAAAAGCGAAAATAGGTATTGGCTTAATAGGTGCGGGTGCGGTTGTCGGAGTTATTTATCGCAACTACACCCAAGACATCAAAGCAATCAAAAAAGAAATTATCGCCGAAAACGAACCCAAGGTAAACTTTGAGGGTGAAAAGAAACCCGTAAAGCCCAATCAATATCGTGGAGTTTTTCGTAGAGGCAACACAATCAAATTCGTAGCATAATGGAAGCAACAACACAACCGAAGGGTCAAGCACCCGCACAACCAAGTGGTACACAACAAGCCGTAGATGCTTCAATGTTAGCGTCACCAACTTCAATCGTTTCACCCGTACCTAATGCCAATGAAATGGCGGGTGGTGGGGATTTAGCCCCCGAAACTAATAATGACGGAAGCGCGGACTTTGGACAATGGGTAGCCATAGGAATTATTGGCTTAACTATCGTTTCATTGGTTATGCAAATCTATACTAACCGAAAAAGTTTCCTCAAATTGGATAAAGATGATGCCGATATGAGAAGGGACATCAACGAATTAAAGTTGAACGTCAAAAAGCAAATGGGCGAAAAGTATGAGTCCTTGGGTTAATAATGTCACTTACGGAAATCCCGTAGATGAGTTTTTGCCTTACCTTAAAGCGGGTGCGTACCAATCCGTGTATGAGCAACTTAAAGACAATCCATTTCCGCCCAACGATAGCGAAGCCACGCAAGACGAATTGCGCGAGTTAATCGCTTATCAAAATTTACCCGAACAACAAGACGAAAAAATCCTTTCTCGCTATTTTGGGTATAACCACGAATTTGTCCCAATTTTTAAAAAATATGTGACGGATAAGATTGGTCAAAACCTAGATAGCGAAATAGATGGAATGATTGAAGATTCCAAATACATATTAATTAAGTTGAAGTTCTTTTACCAAAGACCTCGCCCGTATCAAGTGGCTCAATATTACAAGGCGAAGTTGTTTCCGTTTAAGAGTAATACCGCGATTAGTCCCTCCTATCCGAGTGGACATACTTTCCAAGCGCGATTGCTTACGGAGTTAATTGGTAACAAGTACCCCGAACATTATGAGTTCCTTAAAAATTTGACACACGATATTTCAATGAGTAGAATGTTTTTAGGCTTACACTATCCAAGCGATATTGATTTCGCGGTGTATTGCGCAAAAGCGGTTGCTCAATCGAAAGAATTTACGACCAAATATGGAATATGAATTTGGAGTGACCCCAATGGGGAAACCTAGAATGACCCAACGGGATAAGTGGCTTAATCCACCTAGAGTTCCCATAACCAAGTATCGTTTAGTGAAGCAAGGAATCGAGGCTTATGCTTTGATGCACAAATTTGTTTTGAAAGACGAAGTAAATGTTATATTTGTAATGCCAATGCCGAGTTCTTGGTCAAACAAAAAGCGTTTGACGATGAATGGAAAGCCACATCAAGTGAAACCCGACATAGACAATATGTTAAAAGCGGTGTTTGACGTGTTGTGTCCGCAAGGCGACCAATCGATTCACTCCGTAGTGGCAAAAAAAATATGGGGCGAAGAGGGAAAAATAATTTTTATTGACGATGACAACGAGCAAAAATCGGGAGATTGAAAATCTATTTAGCGCAATTAGTGACACCCTTGCCGAAGTAGGCTTGGTGCAAACTATATCAATCCTTAAAAAAGGAAGCCAAGGAGTGTTATGGAAAAGTGATTTAGCGGTCGCGGCGAAAGCGGTTTGCGAAGCCTATGATATTCCAACCGAAGTACTTTTTGGTAAAAGCCGAAAATACCCTCGCAAGTATGCGTTCGCGTGTTGGGTGTATATATCCTATATAGACTTGAATTATGGGTTGTCGGATTTAAGTGCTTACACTCACGCTTCGATGTCTACAATATCCAAGGCAAAGCAACTCATTGAAGATTATCCAAACGAAACTACTTTCGATAAAAAGATTCACGAAAAACTATCATTTAGTAGAACCAATTTGAACAAGCACCTAGAAAAAATTCCCGAAAATATTCAATCTTAAAAAATACATATATGGACAATACAATATCCTTTGACAACCAACCCGCGTTGGATGCGGACTACAATCCGTTACAAGAGAATGTAAAGCAAAGACCTTACACAAGACCTAATGTAGAAGTTACGGATGCTACACCGATTTCCGAACCCGTGTTCACACCCCCATCGTTTGAACAATTGCAAAGTGGGTTTGAGGCGGATATGAATGGTAGTGGTGCAAAGACGGATGATAGGACGGCTTGGGGTTTGAACGATGATGATGTTTCAAGCGCGAACCCGTATGTAGAGAATTTGGATAAGAAAGACCAACGCGCAGCGTCGGCAGCGTTAACGGATGCCGTGCTTGATGGCTACTCGCAACTAAACGGATTCGGAAACAAGTTGGTTCAATTCGACCCCGCTAAGTTTGAAGAAATGATGCGTAAAGGGGAAATTGACCCCAATATCGCGTTGCCCGTTAATGGCCAAGAAATAGGGATTCTTGATTACATCAATGAGTACAATTCTCAAACGGCGGAAGTAATTAGCGTTTCCCAAGAATTTAAGGACAAAGTTCGTCCCGTAATGATTCGGGTAATGATGAAGCGTGGTATCGGTATGACCGATGAGCAATTACTCGCTTACTATTTTGGTGTCGATATGTTAACCAAGGGTGCTATGATTTACGGATTGCGTAAACAAAATGCCTCGTTGATTGAAACCCTTAAAGAAATGAGTAGCGGTTATACCCGACCAAGTACTCCCCCGCCCGCGCGTGAAAGTCAACCCACCCAACCTACATACGAAGAACCCGCGCCCCAACCCCGTCAAGAGGCAAAGTCCGAGCGTCAATATGTAGAACCCGAAGAGGTGCAAGTCATTAAAGAAGAACCCGTACAAGATGCGGTAGTCGTTGATGAGCCAATTAGAAAAGCCCGTCAAAGACGACCCGCGCCACAATTCGGTGACACCGCTATTTTGTCGCAAATGGAAGATATTGCAAGTGGTAAAGTAAAAGGCGCACGAGGACGGAGGAAGAAGGAATGAGAGAACCGCTATTAGGGGTTGCGGTTGGGCGGAAAGGCGTGGGAAAATCTTGGACTACCGACAAACTTATTGCCAATTATGTAGCGGGAAATCCCGCTAGTGGTATCTTAGGGCGTAAAGCGTTAATACTAGATGTTAACGATGAATATACTCACGTCAAGGGTATAGCAATAAAAGACTTGATTCGTTTTTCGGTACACCCAAGTGTGGAGGCTAGAAGAGTACGACCTTTTCACCCCAACGGAAAAAAGATGACCTTGGATGACCTCGCCACTACGCTAAATATAATTCTAGACACATTTAGTGGTGGGTTGTTATTGATTGAAGATATTAACCGATTCGTAAGTGATATGATGCCTCAAGATTTAATGGGTGCTATCGCTACGAACCGACATAGGGACTTGGACATTATTCTCCACTATCAAGGTATTGGTCGTATAGGGCCAAAGGTGTGGCAAAACATCAATTGGTTGCGTTTCCATAAAATTACGGAAAGTTCTAAAAGACACCAACGTAAATACGAGGACAAATATGAGTTAATTCGTATTACGGAAATAATGGTCGACACCCAATATTTTGGTGGCAATGAGCGATTCTACCAATATGTAGATTGTGAGAATATGAAGTTGCAAGGGAAGGTAGATGATAAAATGTTTACCGACGCTTGTAAGGCGTATTTGAATGAGAATTATCGACGAACTATTACTCCTATGTTACAATTACGCGGTGTTGGTGGTAAAAAGCAATACACACACGATTCCGCAATCACTCACGAGTTGGGTAGATTGAAGAAAATGTACTTAAAATAAAAGTACTTACACCCTATATTCTAATAGGGATAACTATGTTAAGTGAAATTAAATTACATAGTTTCATTTTCGTTTATTGATTTCCGATACCATTACTACTAATTTATAGTAAATAAATTTGCTATCGACTTGCGAATGGTCTGTGCTATTTAATGCAAGGAAAAAGAACAATAAAATGAAAACCGAATTAATCAAAGGAATTTTGTACGGAGTTACAATTACTATCGTGGGTGTGTTAGTCGCCAATCAAATTCAAAAGGCAATCGACAAAGCCCGTGTATCTACACCAAAATAAACATTTTCACAAACACAACTAAAAACTAAAAAATAAAACTATGAGTATTCGCAAGTATCTCGCAGACGCACAAAGAAGTGCGCACGAGGGTTTCGTAAATGCCGACGGGTTCTTTGACGATGATTTGTCATTCACCGCAGGCGAAGATTTTATGTCCGCTAATGGAGGTGACTCCGCAATGAGTCCTATGGCCCCAACTTCTCAACCTTACATCATCACTGTAACCAACACGGGTTCGGCGGTAAGTAACTTTGATATCCTTGGTGCTTATGAGTATATCAACTCAAACAACTTTAACTCTAGTGGTAACTATGTATCGGGTGCGGTGACGATTTCGTCTTCTATCCCTAACGTAACTTACCAACAGGCGTTGAACCAGTTTATGATTCAACCTTTTAGCGTAGGTTTGACTTACATTCAAAGTGCTACTTCTTCACAGTTGTTGCAAACTTTGAGCGTTCAAACTAAAGACGCGAATGGTAATTTGGCTCAAAAGCCTTTGATTCCAACAATTGACCCTTATCAGCAACAGTCAACTGTGTTGGCAATGCGTTACGGGTATAGAATTGATGGTTACACAAAAATTATCATCAACTCTATCTTGGCTTCTACCACTGTTAACTTCTACTTGTACCCTAGCGATAACATCAACTTGGCTCGTGGATTAGCGGGTAAGGCGGTATCTCGTGACTTCGCTTCTCCTGGAATCGTTCGTTCACAGCCCGTTAAATTGGTAGGTTAATCCAACCAACTTTTAAATCCAAAAAAGGGTGGGTGTATTTCGCCCACCCTTTTTTTATTAAAACCGAAAAAAGAAACAATGAATTTTTACGAATATATCGCAAAGACCAACCCTAGCGGGGCTAAAAAGGTCATCAACGAGTTCGGCTATCGTGTCGTAGATGGTAGACGAATGGGCGAAAATCTTCGTATGTTGGTAGCACAAGAAGGCGAACCCGCATTACGAGCAATTGCCGAAATGCACCCCGATAAAGAATTACTACTAGAAGTATTTGCACCCAAGGATGGGGAATGCGGATGCAAAAAGAAAGGTGAGTCGTTTATGGGCGCGGACGGGGTTATGTCTAGTGCCGTTTTGAATAACAATCAACAGCAACAGAATCAAAGCGATAGTACGAAACTCGCTATGCAAACGAATGCAATGTTAATCGCGGCGACGATAATTATCGCCGCAGCAATAATCGTAAATAAGAAATGACAAACAATATAGCACCGAATGATGTCTATGCAATTACGGCATTGACTATTGATAGCCGTCCCAACGATGTGGTGGCTCTTATTCGCAAACACGGGGTAATGTTACCAAACAACCCAAGTACTAAGCAAATTGAAACCGCATTTGGTTCTTTGTTGACAAAGAGCGAATCGTTCCGCAAACATTTTGGAGAA